>Ga0315539_1003020_pt1 | contig 11957 bp, 9 predicted proteins | sample SalMarSW160150MG_FD_203097 | JGI IMG/M metagenome (GOLD analysis project Ga0315539, IMG submission 203097) | Salt marsh sediment microbial communities from the Plum Island Ecosystem LTER, Massachusetts, United States - Salt Marsh Sediment SW1601-150 ... | reverse complement strand
TAGTGATTGTTCGCAACCCGGCAGTCATCAGCGGCGGGAAGATCAATGGTGGAGTCGCCGAAAAAATGGTACACCGGGCGGTGTGCCTCCTCACCGGGAAGGGGGACCGGAATCTCGCATGGAAGTCTCTCTTCTCGCCGAAGGAAAAAGTCGCCATAAAGGTCAACACCCGGCATCCCCCGGTTATCGGCAACCGCGAAGTCGTCATGGCTGTCGTTGACGGGCTGAAAAGCGCCGGTGTTGATGAGAATCACATAATCATCTATGACCTGACGGACGATGAATTGGCGACTGCCGGATACACGCTCAACGACTCTTCCAAAGGGCTCCGCTGCCACACCAGCAGAGACTTCCGCGAGATGATGGCGGGCCCCGTCAAGGTCAGGTTCTCCAAAATCCTGACCGACTATGCCGATGCCATCGTCAACGTCCCCGCCTTCAGACATCACGTCAAGGCCGGGGTCACGCTTTCTATGAAGAATCATCTCGGCAGCATTTCGAATGCGAGAGCCCTCCATCGCGACAACTGTTCGTACGTCGCCGACCTGAACGCTCTCGACCCCATACGGAAAAAGGCGAGGTTGGTCATCGTGGACGCCATCCGCGGTCAATGCAATTTCGGACCGATGCACGCCCCCTGGTTCGTCTGGGAATATGCGGGATTGATGGCCGGCGCCGACACAGTCGCAGTTGATGCCGTCGCCGCCGAGGAGATGAAAGCTCAGCGCCACAAGAGGGGGATTGAGGGGCCTATTCGGCCAATCATCAAACATATTCCTCGAGCCGCCGACTTGGGCCTCGGCATCGCCGAATTGAAGAGAATCAACGTCGTGCGTGAGACCGTGTGACCCGCCTCGAGGGGCTCTCGGGCAAGAGACGGTCAAACCCATCTTCTACAGTCGCGAGAGGTGGTGAAAAACTGGGGCTTTGGGAATCAAGAACTTGAGAAAGAGGATAAAGCCCGTTAAAGAGGCGCATTGAGTGCCCTAAAAGAAGAGCAGAATTGCTTCGAAGCGCGAGGAAGAACTGGGAGAACAATAGCGCACAGCCGGACCCGGCACCGAAAAATCGGGGTATCAATGCTTTGGCACCGCCCCTGGAAGGAAATCGCCGTATGTCATCGGTAGCCAAGGCGCTGCCGCCATCGGAGAAGGGTGTGGCCGTATCTGCGCGGCATAATTCGGCGGATGCTTTGATCGAGAAGCCGGCTGTCAGCAGAAGCTCCGCTCGGGCCTGACCGCCGCGTACATCGAGCCCCCCCCCACTCCAGAGGCAAACAGAATAATCTCGTTATTCGCCGAGGAGATCACTTCAGGCGGGTATTTCGCCGAAGGGGACAGTGGTGGGTTCGCCAATGTTCTCTGGCCCGCTCGGCGCTATTCTGACGGCGGCGGCTCTGCGGTCCAGCGGTCCCGGTAAACACTGCTCTCCTCGATGCCCACGAAGCCAATGTGCCAGTCGAGAAAGAGGATATTGAACCGCGGGTTCTTGTCGCTATCTGTGTGCCAGAACCGGGCTGCGTCTGGAGCGATGAGCTGCATGAACCATCCGGCATCTCCCGCGACAATGGTCTTCGAGGCTTGCCTGACCCTCCCGGGAGAAACTTCGGAAAGCCCACCGTCGTTGTAGATATATGATGAGCCGAACCGATCGAACGCGCTGCCCGGCACACCGTCGTTGAAGCCATCATCAGAGGGACAATGGAACATTTCCATTGAGCTTTGGGGGGCGAGGCCGGATTGGATGTAAGGGTTCAATATTCTGTGGTCCGCGGGCAAATCACCTCCCCATTGAGCGTCACTACCGGTCTTGCCACCGAATACGGATCCGAGGATCGTGGTATTCGGAGGGAACTGGTGGAAGTCTTGAAGATACATCTGCCACGCGAATCCGATCTGTCGCAAATTGGAGACGCACCTCGCCTGCTTTGCCACCTCTCGCGCCCTTCGCAAAGCCGGCAGAAGAAGAGCAGACAGAACGGCAATTACTGCGATGACGAGCAGCAGCTCGATGAGTGTGAACCCCCGGGTGCGTCTTGCCTCGGCGGGAAATCTTGTTCGCTGCATATGGTGCTTTCGCCTCCCGCGCACAATGCGCTCAACCCAGGACCTTTCAGGTAGATTTTCCCGGCCGCCCTTGGCCAGCTTGCGATATCCCAGAGGTGCGAGTCGCCGGAATTATACCTTGTCCCTGACGGGACCATCAAACGTTACTCTTCCTTTTGCCTTCGCGGTCTTCTTGTCGTGAGGTTTTCATAAAGGTGGACTTGGTCCCGGCAGCCGACAGCGATGTCGAGGTCGCCATCGTTGTCAACGTCTCCGAGGGCAACTTCGTGGGCGGGGCCGGTGGTTCTCGCGGACCAGGCTGGGGTATTCGCCAGCTTGCCTTTCTCGGAAAGATAAAGATAAACACCTCTCTGCCCGCCGCCGCCCCAGTCTGCTCCGACGAGGTCAACGTCGCCGTCGTTGTCCACATCCCCAAAGGCGAAACCGTGGAATGCGGAGCGGGGCGGAGTTTTCCAGACGACTTTCATCTTCCGAGAGCCTTCCGCCCTCGCCAACCGGACGCTCGCGGCAGCTCCTCCCCACGGTCCCTTTGCGCAGAAAAGCTCCGGCTTGCCATCCTTATTGAGAGGCTCCCAATAAATCCTCTGCGTCCACGGATGCTCGCTGTCCTGATAGATGACCGTGCCGGAATCGAACTTGTCATTGGTGTTGAGGTAAAGGACGATTTTCCCTGTGCGGCAGTAGCCCGCGAACACGTCGAGGTCTCCATCCCCCTCGTAATCGGCGAATATGGCTGTCTCGCAATACTCCTCGAAGCCGAGCTTTTGAGTGATTGTGCGAGAGGGAGTTCCGGTCTTGTTCTCGAGAATCCCGACGCCATTGACAGGTCTGCCCGCGGCCATGAGCATGTCAAGGTCGCCGTCCCTACCGTAATCGCCGAAATATATCTGATTCGCGTCAACGATGAACGCGGTCTCCCAATCGGGCGATGTGTTGAACTTCCCCGATTTGTTGAAGTAAAGCGTGCAGTGCGTCTCGTGCGTTGCGGCGAGGTCCATCCAGCCGTCTTTGTTGAAATCGAGCACGTCAATGTGGTCGCAATCCGTTGTCTCCGCCGACTCCCAGAACGGCTTCTTCTCCAGCTTCCCTCCTCTATTGCGGTAGGCGACCCAGTGCATCGGGGAAGGCGCGCACGTCACAAAGTCCAAATCGCCGTCGCGCTCCACATCAATGAATCTCGCCACACCATCTCCGCCGGAGACAGCGGTGGCGCTGCTCCAGACCGGTGACCGCGAGAAAATCTCCGCTCCCCCACAAAGACCGGCGGAAAGAACCATCGCAGAAATTACCAGAACGAGCGCAAGAAATTGATTCAGCTTTCTCATAAGCACCTCCTCCAGCGTGAAAGATGTTCTAATGCATCAACGACATGCTGTTGGCTTTCAGTTTCCTTCCAAATAAGTTCGTCTGCCACGGCGCTTAGCAGGAGACAGATTAGGATGCTCTCGCCTTTGCCTTGAAAAGTACAAGAGTATCAAACGCAAGGACGCGGAAAAAGGAGAACATGGGCTCGGTTACCATTCCACACCCGCCCCGGAGAGCCACCGGCGAACAGATGAGTTCCCGCTTCAAAGCGCCGCAGCCATCACTAATTGCGACTTTCAATTTCATCCTTGACCTCCTTGAGTGTGGAGATGTAGGAGGAGTTTTTGGGGTCGAGCCTTAGGGCGGCATTGAGGTTGTCAACGGCTTTTGGGCGGTCGCCGATTGCCCTGTAAACGGTTGCCCTGAAATAGTACGCCTGGGCGTCCGCAGGCTGCAATTCCAGCACGCGAGACAAGTCGGCGAGAGCTTCGGTGTGTCGCTCCAGGCGAATATAGAGCAGCGCCCTTCTCTTGAAGGCCTCGGCGAGAGACGTATCCGCTTGGATGGCGGCTGTGTAATCGGCAAGCGCTTGCTCTCCGCCTTTGAACGCCATTTCGTTTAGCTCGCCTCGCCTCAAGTAGGCGGCGGCGAACCCCGGGTCAAGTTCAATGGCGGCGGTATAGTCCTTTACGGCTTCCTTTTTCCGGCCGAGTTTCTCCAGGCAGACCCCTCTTCGGAAATAGGTTGCGGAATCATCGGGGAGGGACTCGATGACTTTGGAATAACTCGCTGCGGCGAGGGGGAAATCCTCGGCTGCTTCAGCCATCTCGGCTTGCTTGCGATAGTACTCCGGGGAGATCGAGCCGCGGAGCTCAATCGCCTTTGAGATACTGGCAAGCGCCTGTTCCGTTTTGCCAAGCTGCTGTTGAAGAAGGGCCGAGCGGTAATACGGCTCGGCGTTTTTCGGGTCGAGCTCGGTCACCTTCGATAGATCGTCGAGGGCGTCATCGGGACGTTGCATCTGAACGAGAAGGCCGGCCCTAAGGAGGTATATTGAAGGGGAATCGGGCCGAATGGAAAGAGCCTTGTCGTAATCCTGAAGCGCGAGGGCATCGGCCCCGGTTCTGGTGAAAGCTTCGGCACGGGCGAGATACGCCCCGAGGTTGCGAGGATCGAGCTTGAGGGCTTGCGTGAAATCGGAGATGGCGGCAGCGTAATCCTCCGCTTGGAGACGGCCCGATCCTCTCTTGAGATACGCTGCCGGGTCTTTGGGCCGTAGTGCTATGGCCGATGTATAATCCTTTTCCGCACGTTTGTAATCCCTGGCTTTCAGGAAAAGCTCCGCTCTGGCCTGATACGCCTCTGCGTAGCGGGGGTCGGCCTTTATGGCGGCGGAGAAGTCCCGAAAGGCGAGGTAGTGTTTGTGCAACGCTGCATTGAGCGTGCCTCTGGCGTGATGCAGCGTCCCGCCGACGGCGGGATTGACTTCGATGGCGCGGTTGACGACGTCAAGCGCGGCGAGAAGTTTATCCCGGTCCGTTTCACGGCGAGCGATGGCAAGAGAATCGGCGGCGAGCTTTCTGGCGGATTCCACGCGCGCCCGTTTCACGTCTCGCAGATAGGAGGCCTCGAGGGCTTTCAGCTTTCCGGTCTCGACGATGTCCTCCTTGCGAACCCAGCCTCGGATGATCTGTCCCTCTTTTACATGTGCCCCGTAAACCCAGCCGGCCCCGAAGCGGTCAGCATTGAACGGATCGCCTTTTGCTGCTGTGTGGACGATCTTCTCGCCCTGATAGATGCGAGCTCCCTCCTTCAAGGTGACTTCAACGGAATGTGCCGAAGCGGCCATAAGGAGCGCCGCGAGAACTGCCGTGAGGGGGTATAGCCGTGAGCTCATGCTAATGTCCTTAGCATCCATGCAACAGCCGCACCCGAAAGCTGCCGCAGAAGGCGAGCTATTCTTTTTTGACGAGATAGCAGGATAGACTGGCTCTTGCGAATCCTGTTCATGCTGTCCAAGAAGGTCCTTTTCTACAGCACAATACGCTACCGTATTTCCGATGGCGGAGGGAGTTTACTTCCCTCGCTCAAGGCATCGGCCGCGGACTTCAGCTTTTCCAGCAGCGAGCCATATACAGCGATGACTCCGTCGAAGCGCTTCTGCACGACATCCAGAGCGTAAGGTTTGTTTTCTCGAAACCAGAGTTCTGAGTATCGAGCCTTGAGGCGGCCGTGAGCGTCGCGGACGGCCGCTATCTTCGCGGTGGCATCTGCAAGAAGCATTTTCGCCTCGGCGCCGCGTGTGGCAAGCGTGCTGAGATTCTCATATTCTTCCATTGAGTCGAGGAAGTCCAGTGTGCGAGTGCCCATGAGCTTCATCCTCTCCGCGCCGAAAAGGAGGTAATCAATAATGTCTCCGTTGAGCTTCGCGTCTGATTGAGCGGCGTGAAGCTCCTCCATGGCCGGTTCAAGGATGCGAAGCAATTCCTTTGCCTGCGAGCGAGCGGCAGCGGGACGAGCAAGGAGTTTCTTGAAATTGACTTGCCAGAAGCTACCATCACGCATCCCGTCATAACCCGGAAGCCTGTGAATCTTAGAGAGAGCTTCGATTGCCTTGCCGAGATGGTCTTCCTGTTCACCGAGGAGAACGGCCCCGAATCGCCGATTGAAGGCGTTTACATCAGTCCTGGAGGCGTTCCATGCGCATTCGGCGCCCCAGAAGACGCCGTGCCAGTTGTAGTTGAAGAAATTCTCTCCGTCGTCATCCCACGTCGTATTGAGAACTCCGGAGGCGCCGTTCGCGGCGCCATCGCGGACGAAGTTCCGGATGTTTTTCACAGCCACGCTGAAATCGGGCAGAATCCACCTCCAGCAGCTCACCCCTGGGCAGACGAAAAATTCATAGCCTGAACGGGCGAATGGAACTATCTGACTCTCAAAGCTGTCCCGTGCGTCATAGCCCCAAGTCAGCATCAAAGTATCCTTCGGAATCTCTTTCAGGTTCTCGGGGTGCTGGAGAATAATGTCCCCCCACATCATCTTTCTCCTGCCATATTTCTCCTTGAGGAGGTCGTGAACGCGCCGCATGTGCCGAGCATAGAGCCCTCCGACGCCGATTTTTTCGGCGAGACTCTTCGATGGTCCCGTGCCCAGGCCCCAGGTCTCATCGCAGCAGACGTTGAAAAGTGGGGACTTGAGGAGAGGAACTTGCTCGGAATAGAGATCGTCGAGAAGCTCGTAACTCTCCTCGATTGTGGGGCAGAGGAGATAAGGCGTTTCGCGGAGGTGGGCGTAACGGTCGTGCCTCAGTATATCCTCGAAATGGCCGAATGACTGCTGGTTGCCTATGATGTCAACGTGATATTGCTCCGCGTAGCGTACAAGCTCCTTCAACTCTTCGGGTGTCAGGGAGCCGTTCTTGGGACCGATGTCGGGATGTTTGGCGAAGGCAAACTGATGCTCCATGTAGTAGGTGAAGAAGTTCTGCTTGACTTCCGCCCCGAGGCGTATTTCGCGTTTCAGCGTCTCCAGAAGGGGACTTGGTCCCCTCGTGATATCGTCCTGAAAACCACGGTAGCGGAGAGAAGGCGAGTCCTCAATCACCAGGCACGGGATAGCGTGCTCGGCTCCGTTCGCCCTGATAAGCTGTTTGAGGGTTTGCACCCCGTAGAACAGACCGCGCGAGCCGGGCGACTCGATCACCACGCCGGACGGCGAAATCCGCAATGCGTAGGCTTCATCACCTTTGGTCTTCGTCGCTGGAGGGGAACCGGGCTGTTCCGGCGAAGTGCCGATGGGCCACAAAAGGAGCGCGTGAGCCTCGGCGAGGCGTGATGGAAGTCCGCCAGAAATCTCCGCCCTAATGCCGGCTCGGGCGAGAATCTCGCGGCACAGTTCTTCTGCAGCAAACCTGTCGGCGGGGTCTTTGCCGGTGGTCACGCGCAGATGCCCTTCGAGGCGGAAAACACCCCCATCCATGCGGACCGACTTGGGGTAAGGGACTAAACGCAAATCGTGGGCGCTTGGCGCCTCCGCTCCCAGCGACCCGGCGACAAAAAGAAACAACAACGCCAATGAAAATCCTTCGCACGCGACCAACATTTTCATATCTCCTCAATTCAGCGGAAAATTACCGTTGAGCCAAGCCTATCACGAACGCTCGAGGGTAGCAACGTCTCTGTTCGGGAAAAGACTTTTCTCCCGAAAGAAACGAACGGTAGGCGCAATGGCGACAAAGGGGCAGAACCTCCTCCGCAGGCGCGCGTTAAAATGATAGTAAGGGAGGGATGAAAGGACGTCTTGTTCGCCCGGAAATGGGCGCCATACGGAACTGAAGCGCCCGCACGCCGCGTTGCTAATCGCGTAGGCGGCATTAGGTGTTTAGACTCCCTTCGGGAACAATTTATCTACGGGAAGGAGATGGAGAAATGACAATGAACCGTCGCGATTTTCTGTTCAAGGCGCCCCTTGCGGGGGCGGGGCTGGCGCTCGCCGCCAAAGGAGCGGGCGCAATGACCCATAAACCGAAAGCCGCTCTGAAACTGTCCAGCCAAGAAGGCGTCGTTCCCGGCGAAAGCCTCAGGGAAAAAGCCAGGAAGATGGACAAGTGGGGCTTCGATGGTCTCGAGGTCTGGGGCAGCGGTTTGCCTAAGAGGGTCAACGGGGTTAAGGAGGCCATCAAAGGCACGAGACTGAAAATCAGCGCAATCTGCGCCGGATACAAAGGCGTTCTCATCTCCGAAAAGAAAAGCGTCCGCGAGGAGGCGGTCAGGTCCATCAAGGAAATCCTCCCCGCTGCGGGTGAGTTGGGCGCCACGGGACTCATAATCGTGCCCGCTTTCAACGGCCAGACAAAGCTCGGTCACGTTGAAGGGCGGAAGGTCCTCGTTGATATTCTCCCGGAGCTGGGGGAAGTCGCCCAGAAAGCCGGAACACGTGTGATGATGGAACCGCTGAATAGAGGCGAAGCATGGTTCCTTCGTCTCCTGGCTGATGCCGCCGCCATCTGCCGCGACGTGAATCATCCTGCCGTCTGCATGATGGGGGACTTTTATCACATGAGAATCGAGGAGCCGAGCGACCTCGGGGCATTCATCTCCGGCGGTGAATATGTGCATCATGTCCACCTCGCGAGTAGGAGGCGAAACCTCCCCGGACAGGACGACCGCTCCTTCGTGGATGGATTCAAGGGCCTGAAATGGATCGGCTACCAGCATTACTGTAGCTTCGAGTGCGGCGTCATCGGTAACAGGGAGGTCGAGATACCCAAGTCCCTCGCCTTCCTCAGGAAGCAGTGGGACAAAGCGGTGCTGTAACCCTCACCTCGCCCCTCGATAGGAGGAGACGTTCGACATAACAAAACCCAGCTCCGGCCAAGCTTGAGTCACGGCGGATGTTTGTATTGCAGCGTGTCTTTGTCCGGTCTCTTACGCGGGGGATGGAAACTCTTATCCCGGAGCAACTCACATCTTTTCCGGAGCGGAGACGCCGAGCAGCGAAAGCCCATTGCGGAGGATAATTTGCACCGCCCTAACCAGGCAGAGGCGGGCGAGGGTCAAGTCCGGGTCGTCGCTGATAACTCTGTGCTCGTTGTAATACGCCTGGAAGCTTGCGGCGAGCTGGAGGAGGTATTCGTTGAGCCGATGGCCCTCAAACCTGCTGGCGACTTCTTCCACAATGCGAGGAAAGCGGCTGAGGGCTTTGATGAGGGAGGCTTCCTTTTCTTCGGTGAGCGGTTCCAGATTGTCGGCTGGAACGTTTGAGAAATCTATCGGGCGAGCACCGGCTCGCTCCCGGTAAACGCGGAAGATGCTGCAAATTCTGGCGTGGGCGTACTGCACGTAATAAGCGGGGTTTTCGATGGTACGGCTGGTCGCCAGATCGAGGTCGAAATCGAGGTGGCTGCTCATTTTCCGCATGTTGTAGAAGTAGCGCACGGCATCGCTCGCCATTCGCTCCAGGACCGGCTGCTGGGTCTGGGGTGAATCCTCGCCGAACGCCTCCGCCAGCTCCGACCGGAGGCCGCTGGCAACCTCATCGAGAAGGTCGTTCACCGTCACGAAGGTCGCCCGCCGAGTGGACATCTTCACCCTTTCCCCGCCGCGCTTCAGGGTGACGAACTGGTGAATGAGCACCCGTATTTTGTCCGTGTCGTGCCCGAGCGCCCGAACGCCTGCGAGAACGTCCGGGAAGGTCGCCTGGTGGTCTGTGCCGAAAACGTCCACAATGAGATCGTAGCGGCGGTTGAGCTTATCGAGGTGGTAACAGATGTCCGGCAGACGATAGGTCGGCTGACCGTCGCTCTTGACGATGACTCTGTCCTCGTCTTGACCGAAGGCAGAGGCTTTGAACCAGATGGCGCCGTCTTTGCGATAGGCGTGTCCGAGCTGTTTGAGTTTCTCGATGGCCTCGTCAATCTTGCCGGAGGTGTAGAGGGAACGCTCGTTGAAATAGATGTCGAAATTGACGCCGATTCTGCGAAGGGTTCGATTGATTTCGTCGGTGATTGCCCCCTCCGCCGCCTTCTGAAAGACCTCGATAGGCGAATCACTCAGGGAATCGCCGTGTTCCCGGCGAAGGTCTGCCGCAATCTCCTTAATGTAATCGCCCCGGTATCCGTCTTCTGGGAACTCGACTGCCTCGCCGCCCAGCTCGCGGTATCTCGCCTTGACCGACTCCCCCAGAAGCCGCATCTGATTGCCAGCGTCGTTGAAGTAGTATTCGCGGGTCACATTGTAGCCGCAGAAAGACAGCACGTTTGCGAGCACATCGCCGATTATCGCCTGCCTCCCGTGGCCGACAGTCAGGGGACCGGTCGGATTGGCGCTGACAAATTCGACGTTTGCGGTTTTCCCCTCGCCGATGGCGGAGCGGCCGAAATTGTCTGAAGCGCTCAGAATCCCGTGCAGAAGCAGGACGAGGCTCTCCTTCGAAAGGAAGAAATTGATGAATCCCGGCGGCCCGACCTCCACCTTATCATAGTACTTTCTCGCCGGGGAGATGGGGGGGAGGGCTTCGACAATCTGGTGAGCAAGCTCCTTCGGAGGACGCCTCTCCTTCGCAGATAATCTCATGGCCAGGTTCGACGAAAGGTCGCCGTGGGACTCGATTTTGGGGCGTTGAAGGTAAACGGGAGGGAACTCCGCGCTCTTCAGTTCGCCCGAGTTTTTAAGAGCGTCCAGAGCCTGCTTGACGTGCTCACATATTGATGCGACGATTATGTCATTCAATTCTCGTGGCGTCTCCCCATAGCTCTTCGAGCTGATAGGTCTTCCTCATCTCCTCGTCGAAGACGTGCACGATGGCATTAATGTAATCCAGGACGACCCATCTCCCTTCGGTAAAACCCTCAAAGTGCGCTTCCGGAACAGCGAGATTCCGCATTCCGAACCTGATGTTCTCGGCAATAGCCTGAACGTGCCTCCGAGACGTCCCGTGACAGATGACAAAGAAATCGGTGACCGAGGACAAACCTCGCAGGTCGAGAATAAGAACGTCCTCTCCCTTTTTGTCCAGAGCAAGCTTCTTGCAGGTACGCACCAATTGAAGAGGTCTTATTTCGAGCGCCTCCTTTCGTTCAGGCTCAGGCGGGAGCGATTGCAATCGGCCGACAACCCCGAGGTCGTTCCCGTAGTCTCGCCATGCAGCATCCATCTTCATATTACAGGCTTGCGTGATGCTGTCAATAGGAATAACATTCCTCCGGAATTCTTTTCTCACCAGCAGCCTTCGGACAGAAGATGCTCATACGAAACCTACATTCTTTCGACGTGTCTTATGAGGAAGCGGTTCGCATTCAGCGAAAACTGGCGGGGCAAATTTGCCTTTCCCCTTTCCCGGTCGCATACAGACACGTCGCGGGGGCTGACCTTGCCTATTCCAAAAGGGATAACACGCTGTTTGCCGCTGTTGTGGTCCAAGAGTATCCCTCCGGGGAACAGGTCTTCTCGCTCTCGGAGAAGGGGGAAGCCACCTTCCCCTACATCCCCAGCCTCCTCAGCTTCAGAGAAATCCCACTTCTTATTCGACTTTTTGAGAACCTTCCTGTAACGCCTGACGTTGTGATATGCGACGGGCAGGGACTGGCTCACCCTCGGCGGTTTGGTCTGGCGTGCCACATTGGCTTGTTGCTTGACGTGCCATCCATCGGCTGCGCCAAAAGCAGACTTGTTGGCGAGTACGAGGAGCCCGGCGCCGCCAGAGGGTGCAGTTCTCCTCTCGTCTATAAGGGTAGCATTGTTGGCGCCGTCGTCAGGACAAGAGATAATGTAAAACCTGTATTCGTCTCGCCCGGACACAAAGTGGACGTCGAGACAGCGGTCAGGGTCGTCCTGGAGACCTCCCGAGGCTATCGTCTCCCGGAACCGACCAGAATGGCTCACTTGCTCTCTCAAAAAGCGAAGCGAGAGATGTGACGTCAGCGTGCCGTCAACCGGGTGACGTAACACACTGAGCGCGCCTCGCTCCAACGGAGGCTGCTATGAGAAAAAGCACACTGAATGCGGTCGTTGACGTCTTATTGCTCGTTAGCATGGCGAGCGTGGTGTTCATGGGGATACTGTTTGGATTCTTCATAGGACGCGGTGC
>Ga0315539_1003019_pt1 | contig 11959 bp, 7 predicted proteins | sample SalMarSW160150MG_FD_203097 | JGI IMG/M metagenome (GOLD analysis project Ga0315539, IMG submission 203097) | Salt marsh sediment microbial communities from the Plum Island Ecosystem LTER, Massachusetts, United States - Salt Marsh Sediment SW1601-150 ... | reverse complement strand
TACATGGTCAATTGAAGTTGTAAAATCCCCGGTTTGCGTAAACAGTGTATCAGCTATTAATAATCCATCCAGATATACCTTCATCATTTTTTCAACATCAAGAACTGCTGCATAGTGATGCCATTTTTCATAACCCGGGGCTTGTGATTCGAGTGTTCCTGTTTCTGCCTGTTCGTTAATACTGGATCTTATTGTAAATTCAATTTGCCCGTCCTTGTCCTCTGATTCAAATACTATCGTTGAGCTGGCATTGTCTGAAGCATCATCATCTCTTTGCTGAAATATAACATTCCTTGGATAATCAACGCCCCCTCCCGGACCATACATCATTACCCAGACTGAAATAGTAAATGTATTTGATAAAATAACAGGCTGGTCATTATTTAAATTAATACTAACTCCTGAACCATCGAAAAAAGCAGCCTGATCTGGCTTTTCAAATCTATCATATGTTAAACTAATACCGTCTGCTGTAAACGGATAGCTATTTTCACTCTCCTCAGAAATATTACTATTAAATGGAAAATAAACTACAAGTCCTTTTTCAAGCGTATTTACAATTTTAAATGAAAAAGTAGCATATCCAAACTGAACAGGCTTACCAAGATTTGCAGGTATTACTTCAAGCTCCACATTTGTAATATTATCAGCTGAAATTTCAAATGCTACCGGTAAAGGATTTTCAACCAGGTCCTGAAAATCAGAATTTATTTTTGGAGTCAGATACAAAACTGAATCATTATCATCTACAACAAGAAAATCTTCAACTGTATAAATGCCTTCAGTCAGTTCAATATGTTCAGTAATATATTCGTCTCCCATCTTAATAAGTTTAATTCTTTTTGTATTAATTACAAGCTTTGAATCTGAATCTTTAATTGTAATATATATTGCCGCCGGCACACATGTTACAATATCTTCACCAGCCGTGGATTTTATCTCACTGCCTAAAGAGAAATTTAAACTCAATTCTCCTTTGGATAAATCGCTTTTGTCAATATCCTTCTTCGAACAGGATAATGTTAATGATAACATTAGAAAAGCTATCCAGCCCGGAACAGTTATTTTTTTCATGATTATATTATTTATTTTTTTTGTATGGAGCCTAACTTTTATAAATACTTAAACAAATTTAGCTTATTTTATAAAAATATAATATTCAAAAGCATTTAAGGCTATGGTACTATTCAACGTAACAGATGTGCCATTACCAGCATCCTGCCAGGTTGTATTCTGTATATTTAACGGAAATTCAAACGTTTTTGTTTCACTGCGTGTATTGACAAGGACCAGAACTTCATTGTCAGAAGATTTGCGTGTAAAAACAACAACATCATCGTTTGAGAATTCCTCTAATGCTCCGCTCCTTAATGCAATATTCGAATTGCGAAGACCCAGAATCCTCTTATATTCATGAAACATATCAGCATTTATAGACCAGTCAATTTGGGAGTTACTAAAAAATGGTAATTTAATCGGACAACCGACTTCCTGTCCGTTATATATCAATGGAACACCACCCATGTAAACTGTAATAGCAAAAGCGGCCATTGAGGCTTCTTTTCCTCCAAATAATACTAATGGTGTGTCCTCCCAGGCACATTTGTCATGGTTGGAAGTAAAACGTAGCTTATGCAGTCCATCCGGAATATTTCTATATTCGTTCTGGTGTGTCTGGTAAAAGCCCGTTGCTGATTGACCACTCTGAAACACATTGATATTCTTATTGTAAAAATCCCAGCTAAAAGTCATTTGAAAGCCGGCATTAAAATGATCAGCCCGGGCTCCTTCAGCTAACAAAATAATATTTCGATCAGGCATATTTTCCAGCGAATCAATTGCCTGACTCCAAAATGAATATGGTACAAAATCTGCAGCATCACACCGGTATCCATCAATATTTGCATTAAGTATCCAGTATTTCATGGCATTAATCATTTCCAGCCGCATTTGGGCATTGTCAAAATTGAGATCAGCTACATCCTCCCAGTTAGTTCCTGCCGGATGAATGATATTACCATCTGCATCCTGTGTATACCAGGATTTATTTTGAATCCAATTATTGTCCCACGATGTATGATTGGCTACCCAATCGAGTATTACTGCCATGTCTCTATTATGGGCTTCTCTCACCAGATTTTGCAGGTCTTCCATATCACCATACTCAGGATTAACATCTTTGTAATCTTTAATACAGTAAGGTGAGTTGACTGAATTTATCTCCCCAATGGGATGAATAGGCATAAGCCAGATCACATTTACACCCAAAGTCCTGATTGAATCCAGGCGTTCTGATATACCCGCAAAATCTCCGGATGCACTAAATGCCCTTTCATTGATTTCATACATAATAATATCAGAGGTATTTGGCACATCTGAAAAAGGGTCATCATAATGCGTTGTATCATTAGAACCAGAAGGCTTTGGTGTCGGGATAGTTTCTTCTTCCTTGCTGCAGCTTATTAATATTATCAGAAGATAAATAACATAAAAAAATATTGAGCAACGGATGATTTTTGATTTCATTTTAATTAAGTTCAAATTAACTTTTTATTTACTTGTCACTAATGGTTTTGAGATGTTAGTTGTCTGGTACTTTAAACTCCCATAAAATCAAATCACAAATATTCTAATTTAATACTCAAAGCAAATTTAGCAATTTCCTGCTAAATGACTTATTTCGTATGTTATTTGCCGTTAATTGTAATCGCAGCATTGTCCGGTTTTTGCGAAAAAATTTGCAAAACATCGCCTTTAAGATTTTCAGAAACAGCAATTAGTCGAATATTACCGCCTTTTTTGGTCGATTGGATTACAGCCAGTGCCAGCCCATTGAAGGTACTGCGCTGGTTATTTTTCATCGGAGTTTTATCCTGAGGATTGCCATTATCAGTGCCAGCCAATATACCTTCACCCTCAACTTTGAATTCTACCAGGTTACTTGCATCCGGAACGACCAATCCGTTCTCATCTATAATCTCTACTTTAACATGTACAATATCCTGTGCATCTGCAGTAATAACATTTTTGTCAGCCGTTAAACGGAGAGCAGCCGGACTTGATGTTGTACGAATTTCTTTTGTGCAGACAATTTTTCCACCTTTTTTACCTGTTGCTTTCAAGGTCCCCGGTTCATAAGGCACATCCCATGATAGATGCAAGTCCGATGTAGTTGCGTTAATAAATGGCTTGTCATATTTATTCCAGCTTCCTGAATTGCCCTGCTGCGGAAACACATAAGATTTAGTGCCAAAAGATTTGCCGTTAAGGAAAAGTTCAACACTATCACAATTAGTATATACAATTACAGGTATAACATGCCCTTCATAACCCTCCCAGTTCCAGTGAGGGAAAAGATGTATCATCGGTTTGCCGGTCCATTGGCTTTGATAAAAGTAATAACCATCCTTGGGAAAACCACAAATATCTATAACTCCTGAACTGGAATTTTTATTCGGCCAGCGTGCTTCCCCCAGATAATCAATACCGGTCCAAATAAAATTACCGATTATAAAATCATGTAATGAAGTGAATTTCCATAATCTCTCAGCGCGTAACATGCTTGTTCTGTAATCTCTTGAAAAGCCCGGCCACGAAGGTAATTTATCGTGCTCCAGGGAATATTTGCCACGGATACCCCGAATGGAAACATCTTCCGTACCTATCATTTTCCAGGCAGGATGATCATGCCTGTCAATGCTATAGGGAAGCTCCCTGCGTTCATGCCAGCGGTCAGCGTAATTATATCCGACAACATCCTGCATTTCAAGAAATGGAATTTTGGTTGCTCCGTCATCTGCAGCAATCTTATCATTTCCCACCGTTACCGGCCTTGTCGGATCCTCCTTATGAAAGATTTCCAGTAGCTCTCCCAGGACTTCCTGCCCCCTTTCTGTTACCTGTTCATGGACTTCATTGCCAGCACTCCATAATACAACAGACGGATGATTACGATCCCAGTGAATCATAGAAATCAAATCTGAATGTCCATATTCAGCAAAATATTCATGATACCCGTGTTCTATCTGGCCTTTTGGCTCTTCCCATTCATCAAATGCTTCATCTATTACCAGGAATCCCATTTCATCGCAAAGATCAAGAAATTCGGGGGCCATGGGATTATGCGATGTCCGTATGGCATTACAACCCATTTCTTTTAGCAGCTGCAAACGCCTTCTCCATGCCGGTTCCGGGACTGCGGCTCCAAGACATCCGGCATCGTGATGCAGGCAAACACCATTCATCTTTACATGCTTTCCGTTCAGAAGGAATCCTTTGTCTTTATCATATTCAATTTTACGAATACCAAATGGGGTAAAAAGATTATCATTTATTTTTGTTCCCTCTGATATTGATGAATGCACGGTATATATTGACGGTGTCTCTACCGACCACAGTGCAGGAGAAGCTATTTTTATTGTCTGCTCTATATCTGTCTTGCTTAATGATTCAAGTGAAACTGGTGTTTCAATAAATGCCACTTCCTTGCCAGATTCATTTTTAACAACCGACCGCAACATTATATTTTTTGCGGACGGGAGATTGTTTTCAATTGAAGTGCGGACACTGACTATTGCAGATGTTGAATCTACTTCAGGTGTTGTAATATATGTACCCCACTGAGCTATATGGACAGGTCCGGTAATATTTAACCACACATGGCGATAAATACCGGACCCCGAATACCAGCGACTGTTGGGCTGAATTGAGTTATCTACCCTGACTGCAATTATATTCTCCCCTTTTTTAATATAAGGGGTGAGATCGTAGTAAAAGCTTGTATAACCATAGGGATGTTTGCCCAGATGATGTCCGTTGGTCCAAACATCGCTGTTCATATACACACCATCAAATTCAATACGGAAATTTTGCTTTTCCAAAATTTCTGACAAGATGAAATGTTTACGATACCATCCTATACCAGCAGGAAGATAACCACCGCTTCCTCCTGTTGGGGCGTCGTCTTTAAATTCACCTTCAATACTCCAGTCATGTGGCAGATTAACTGTCTGCCACTGGCTATCGTTAAAATTCTGTTTTTCCGCATCTTTTACATCAGACAATATAAATTTCCAGTTGTAATCCATCAGCAAATGTTGCCGGACTGCCGGTTCCTCAGAGCAGACATTTACAGAATGTATGTGTATTAATATCAGGCTTAAAATAATTGAATATTTTTTCATAATTAATAATTTTAGACCTAATTTATAAATATTAATTGTAATCAGGAGAATTAAATCCGGAAAGCCAGCTTCGACCAAAATACCAGAATCACAATAATTAAAAATATGTTCATTATGATTTTTTAAATTTCGAGGATGAAAAATACGGGTATCCAAAGTAATATTAACAATAGTAATTTTATTTTTCAGACAATAAAATTCAACTTATTTAATACAAAAAGAACATTTGCTTCTATCAGTTCGCAAATATGTGCAGGATGGGCGATTTCATTTTAAGAAAAATTAATCAATATTTATTTGCCACATAGGAGAAATTCCTTCAACTTTTAATGAATCCATTCTCGCACCAAACTGTGATTTTAAATTTTCGATCAGCTTTTCAGATGCATGAAAAACATATATTTCAGAATAATCCTTATCGAATAACTTTTCTTCCATGTTTTCAATATCGGGAGAAGCATGCAGAATATCAATATTTTCTGAGTCGCATTCGATTAAAACAACCATAAAATCCACCATACCTATCCGGAATGAATAATCTGTTATTAGCAACGGTTTCTCAGCCTTTGATATAAGGAGTGCATCTTCGATATACACCTGCTGCCTACCAATGTACCAGTTCCTGGATTTTGAGATGGTCAAAATAGAAATTATTCCTATGACCACAAGACCCATATATATAGCTGAATAAAAAAGATTCCCTTGTTCTATCTTTTTGAATAATAAATGGGTCATTATAAGAAATATGCCTGCTGAAGTAAAAATAAAGTATCGCCACCACCAGGAAGTAATACCATTTCTTGTTATATCCAAAATATAAAATAATATGAGCCCCGGAAGGATAATCAGCAGCAAAAAATAATTCGTTTCTTTTTTTGATTTCCGGAAAAGATAAATAAATGAAATGATTAGTAAAGTCAACACCAGGAGGTTTAAAATAAAAGCGCTTAATAATCCGGGAGAAAGATCATCGGAAGGCTGATCAAATGCTTCAAAATAGTCAAGTTTAGATACAAAGATGCTGATCATATATAAAATCTGACCCATTAAAGGCATCCAGAAAGGTATACTGTGATCAATGGAATGCCACGACATAGATGAAATAATTTGACTACGGTGGATGGACATGGAATAGATCCATGGCAGATAGGCTACAAGAACAATTAGCAGATTGATATAATAGACCAGCCGGAGGTCTTTTTTAAAGAACCATATGTATATTAAATGTCCAAAAATAATTATGCCTGAAAATGGAGACGTATACATAGCAAAGACTGCTATGAGTGAATACGCTATCCACCACCTGATACTATTGTGTTGAATTAACTGTAAAAGCAGATAATGTAATACGATCAAATAAAAGGACCACAATATATAATACCTGGCCTCCTGTGTAAACAGATTAATATATGGAGATATGGCATACATACTCACTGCCACACATCCGGCCAGATTCGATTTAAAAAGTATTCTTGCCAACAGAAAGAAAAAAGGCAGGGTTAAAATAAAGATAAATACCCCAAATAACCGGTAATCAGAATAATCGTCTCCAACGATGCGGTACCAGATTATTAATAAAGAATAGTGCAAAGGTGTAAGTTGAGTTGATGAAAACAAACCTTTTAATTGTGCGCCTATTGTATAATTCTGTTTATTCAAATGGTACAGATCATTGTAGAAACTGATGTTTTTTATTTCATTTAATGGAATCAATCCGGGATATTCACTGTCAGGAATACCGGAAGTATGCTGAACTGTGCAAACCTCATCAAACCAAAATAATTTTTGATCTATGCGGTAAAATTTTAGAATTATCCCAATCAATACAATAAAAATATACAGGTAGGGACGAAGAAGGATTTGTTTGATTGTCTTCACGGTTTATATTTTAGGTTTTAAGTTTTTTGATATTATATTTTAGGTATTATTACAATTTAAAATAAACCGACTCAATTTGTCAAATCTTAAATAATCAACTCTCAGCAATAAACCAGCATAGCAATTGGTAATTTTATTCCAATAAATTACCGCTCCTGTTTTCGTCATTGGGACACCCTGAACAATATTAAAGAATTTTTTTGATTAGTTTCTGTTCTGGTGTCCATTTGAACGGAATAGTCTCCCATTGATTGGTTTCTGGTATTTTCATCGTGATAGAATACATTGTTCTTGTTAGTTCGGCTACTCTTGCAGGACTTATTGGAACATTTTGTTCATATAACCTTCTTTCTACTTCTTTATAAATGGTATAAGCCACAAATGCAATACAGATATGAGCTTCTATCCTGTTTCTGTTGCGGTGGTAAATCGGCCTGATTTTTAAGTCTGTTTTTGATATCCTAAAAGCTTTTTCTATTTGCCAGAGCTGATTATAGTTCTCTATTATTTCATTCGCCGACAAATTGGTGTTAGTGAGATAACCTTTCAGTCCATCCCACTTGCTGTCTGTATCGAATTTTTCGTAATCAATTCTAATTTTTATGTCGCCCTCTAATTTCAGATATTTATTATACCCCCGATTGTTGATATGGCTTTTAGTTAGTTTTCCTTTCTTCAGATTTTTCTCAAGCCTTTTCAATCCTCTTTTTCTATTATTTAAATCCTTTTGAGCGCGTTTGTCAGAATAGCTTATTACCAAACGCAGATCATCTGTTTTCTGAATAATCATAAACGCCCCATCAGGTAAGGGATGAGCAAGTATCTTACTTCGTATGCTTTTGCTTTCATTCTTTATCCTTGCTCCGAGAATAAACTGGTATTGCTTTGCCTTAAGAGCTTTAATATTGTCTCCTGAGAGCAATCCTGAGTCAGCGATAACAACCGGTTTAGAAAGGTTAAACTTGGCTTGAAAATGTTCTAAAACCGGTATAAGCGTGTGACCTTCGAATTTGTTCCCTTCAAAAATCTCATATCCGACAGGATAGCCTCCGGTACCAACCAATAAACCCAGAAGAATCTGAGGATGACTTGATTTACCATCCTTTGAAAATCCTGTAATTCGTAGATCATCTTCGTCAGATGATTCAAAATAAAGGGTAGTAATATCATAAAAAACAATGGCTAAATTACCACCCAATACTGCTTTGGTATAGTTAAATGTAATTTGTTCTACCTGTTCTTTAAGCTCTCGCTGAAGCGTATCTAAAAATCGATATACTTTGCTAATATCAAGAGATACGCCTTTGTATCGCTCAAGATAATCAATGGTTTTTAGTTTACTCCCTGGATAAACCAATCGAGTAATAACTAGATGTCGAAATAAATCTTGTTTTATCTTACCAAAACCGATATCGTCAAATATTTTACCAAAAACTTTCTCGGGTCCGTCAACCTGAACCTGATCGTTTTGTACATCTCGAAAACTTAGAATCAGGTTTTTGGTATTATCACTCTGAAAGTTTAGGCTGCTCTGTCCAATCAATGTAGGTAGGATGGTGTATGCTTTACGCCACAAATAAGCAATTTCATCAGGATCCGATGAGGTACCAACAGTATGTGCAACTCTGTAATTCCCCCTGCTTTTGTCAATAATCTGTATGCTTACTGTCCCGCTTTTATTCTTTTTCTTTCTGACAAACATTCTCTAAAGATAGCGAGACACCTAAAAAAGTCAAAATCAAACACCTATTTGACTCATATATAGTTAATTAAAAAAATAACTATGACACAGTGACGAAAACAGGACAAATACCTGCAAAATGAATGTTTTAAATTCAGCAGGACAGATTGTCTTAACTAGCCAATTGGCAGAAAATAGAGAAATGGTTGAAGTTGATTTCAGCAATATCGAAAGCGGATTTTACTTTGTGGTATTAATAACCGATAATCAGGTGTATATTACACGAATTACCAAATAAGATAGGGGACAGCGCCCTGAAATCGTAAATATTTAAACATCAATTATATATCAATCAGGGGCACTGTCCCCTTTTTTAACAATTACTTATAATTTGATGCTTTTCGCGATAAATATGTTACCGTCCTGGTCAGTTAATCTTATATAGTAGATACCGGATTCCAAATTTGAAAGATTAACAATAAGAGTGGATGATTGCACATCAGACTGATTATATACCGGCTGTCCGACAATGTTAACTACAGAAATTTCTTTAACTCGAGTGGAAGACGAAATGGTGATCTGCTCATTAAAGGGATTTGGTGCAATCACAAATTTGTCAGTATTTATATCACTAATGATATAAGTTTCTTCTGCTGTCAGGCTGATGTTATCGAAATATACTTCGAAAGTGTATCCTGAACCCTGGTCATCCCAAATTCCTGACCTGAATCCAAAGTAGACCATAGTATCGCCTTCTCCTTCAAAAAATACCTGATTCGTAATATTAGGTTCGCAGGCATCATTAAGGAAGGTACCATCAAATTCATCAGAAGGACATAATGCTTCCCAGTTTGTACTTTTAAATCCGCTAATCAGAGTCGCACCCATAGCAGCATCATAATCGGAGCCTACTTCGGGTTCATTCCCTCCAATCCATACTTCTGTCCAGAAATTGCTGGTACGAACGTCTTTGTAGGCACCGTCAAACGTATAATTTACTCCGCGTTGCAAATTAAGTAGCTGGTAAAACATTACATTGGTAAGATTTCCTCCGCTTGTCCCTGTGTTGGTGCCGCTGACATACAAACAACCTCCTTCACCTTCAGCGGGAGTAGTTTCGGTGTAACCAAATTCATAAATCACATCATTATCACCATCAGTATTAAGTAATGAAATTTCCCATGCTTCAGAATCCTCCATATCGCCGCCTGTAATTGCATCTTGTCCGTAAGTGCACATTGAAATAACATAAAACAAGGCTATTGCCGTAAAGTAAATTTTTTTCATAGTTCTTTGGTTTATAAACGGTTTTTACACTGACAAAGATAGTATTTTAGTTGTTAAAAGTGTGCCACCAGATCACGCTAAAATTTTTTGCTATATATCAAATTAATCCATAACTTGCCTTTACCTGTTATTTTAAATATTACTTTGTCAATACTATAAAATTCAAAACTTAAGCAGACAAATCATGAAAACACAAATTTTAATACTGCTAATGCTTACAATAGCATATATTTCCGGTGCTCAGAATGTGAATATACCTGATGAGTTTTTTAAAAGTGCTCTTATAGCAGCAGGAGTTGATACGGATGAAAATTTGGAAATCAGTAACTCTGAAGCTGAAGCTATAACGTATTTGGATGTTCATAACAAAAATATTTCAGACATGACAGGTATTGAAGCATTTGTTAATTTAGACTCTCTAAATTGTAGTATTAACAATATAACCAGCCTGAACGTTTCTGCAAGTAATGCTTTAATAAAATTAAATTGCTGGGGTAACCATTTAACAAGTCTGGATGTTTCCGGTTGTACTGCTTTAAAAGAACTGTATTGCGGGGATAACAATCTAGCCAGCCTTGATGTGTCAAATAATGCTGCTTTGCAGTACCTGGATTGCTACGGGAATGAATTTACCAGTTTAGATATTTCCAATAATACTGCTTTAATATTCCTGGATTGCTCTCAGACCCAGATAACAACTCTGGATATTTCTAATAATACTGCTTTAACAGAATTGCTTTGCGGGTACACCCAATTAGCCAGTCTTGATGTTTCTGATAATACTTCTTTAAGATACCTGGATTGCTCTCAGAGCCAAATAGCCACTTTAAATGTTTCTGGTTGCACTGGCTTTGCAGAATTGCATTGCGGCAGTACCCAATTGACCAGTCTGGATGTTTCTTCATGCATTTCTTTGGAATATCTCAATTGCGATTATTCTCAATTAATCAGCCTGAATGTTTCCGGTTGCACTGCCTTAACAGAGTTGTATTGCTCAGGGACCCAGTTAACAAGTTTAAATATTTCTACAAATACTGCCCTGGAAATCGTGGATTTAGCCTGGATGACTACTTTGTACGATGTTTGTGTATGGGAAGTGCCTTTTCCTCCTGCAGGTGTTAATGTTAATACAGAAGGCAGCCCAAATGTAAATTATACAACTGACTGTGCGGTCAATATTCCGGGTGTTTATAAAGAAGACAGTAGATTAGATATTTACCCGAATCCTTCTGATGATATATTTAACATAGAGATTGAAAATATAAATAGTGCACTGATAGAAATTTATAATGTCAGTGGTAATCTGATATTCAGTAAAGAAGTTGATTCAAAGTTTGAAAAAATTGACATCTCGGGTTTTCCAAAAGGAATTTATACTATTAAATTGATAAAGGATAGGACCGTAAATTTTGGAAAGGTAGTTGTGAAGTAAAAAGCATAGATTTGATTCTCTTGCTTGGTCTGTTTAATAGTTTTTCCACTGAAAGCATTGGCCATGTAACTTTCACTTTATCATAGCCACGACTTTCAATATCAAATGGCAATTTAATGATTACATTTGATATTCTGAATGCCAATCCGAATGATAAGGTTAATATTTGGCTTGAAATTACTGATTCTTCGGGCGCAGAACCAAATGCTAATACATTGAAAGGTGATGTTGAAGACAATGTAAAAGCCGGAGCAAACAAACAGATTGTATAGTCTTGTATTTCAAAGGACAAATTTGTAACTTGAAAACAAAATCTAAAAAACAACATATGAAAAAGCTTTTATCATATTGCTTATTTGTTATTTTTATCTTATGTGTAAATACTTGCTTAAATGCACAGAATAAGGACAAAAAGGAAAAGGATCCCCTGGATTTGCTCAAGGATAAGTGGGGCCAGTTCGATTTTCATTTTGGAGACAATTGGGAAATAGAACGAAT
>Ga0315539_1003015_pt1 | contig 11971 bp, 23 predicted proteins | sample SalMarSW160150MG_FD_203097 | JGI IMG/M metagenome (GOLD analysis project Ga0315539, IMG submission 203097) | Salt marsh sediment microbial communities from the Plum Island Ecosystem LTER, Massachusetts, United States - Salt Marsh Sediment SW1601-150 ... | reverse complement strand
CATTCATAGTCCTCATCATCAACGAGTGCTTCATAGCCCTGAGTAAGTTTGATTCTTTTCATTATATCCTCCAGACGTGAAAATCCCGTCGGTGTGTACTGCATAGATAGACTATGTAGCCGACGGGATTCATCCACAAGAGACTTTGATGTCTATCTTCAGCACACAATTGTAATATAACCTTTCAATGAGCAAAAGTCAATACATTTTGTTTATTCCTTTTCTAATATATCAAGTATCTTCAACGCAGCTTCAAAGCGAGCGAGGGCTTCGGTTTCTGCTTTGGTCATTTCCCTGCCCCTTTATGTTATTTATTGGAAATTTACTGATTATTTCATCCAATTTACATCTTTGTCTTTCTGTTAAATCAAAGTCATCTTTTAACTGCTCACAAAGACTACTAAGGAAACCGAATTCCCATTTTGTAAGATTTTTTTCATGGTTGCTTATTATCCAACTACATGCTTCATGGTCTTCATGTCGTTTCTTTCTATATGATTTGTATGAAAAGCATACAGGTTTCTTGGTTTTTGGATGTATTCCCATTTCTAATGGTATAAAAGTGTGAGGACTATTTTTTCTACCATTATACTTACATACTGAATGGTATATACAAACATTTTTTAGATGGCACACCCCTTCAAATAGGTGTACATATCTCTTACCATCAATTTTAGGATGTGGTAACCCGCAGACTTCTCTATGAGACATTCCCAATGAGCGTTTGAATCTGTAATCCCTTATATCGTGATAATAGTCTGCGGTATCGGTCATTTTTCTGCCTCCAAAACTTTCCCTTCCTGTTAAATAGTGCCGGAGGTGGGTGGAACTGACATCCGTTAGTAGATCGGCTCACAACTTCAACGACCTACCGTGATTTATCAGGCTACTAAAAATCACGTGCTAACAGCCTCAGTTGCAAGGTTCTTTGCCAATTCCACCTTTCCGGCAATTATCATAATCTATAATTGATTACTTTTCTTAAAGCGTGTTTTCTTAACAAACGACAATCGGGACAGTTACAAGGTTCTGGAAATATACAATCATCAACAGAAATACCATAATGATAAAAGTACTCTCCCTCCCAGAAACCTTTTCTTCGACGTAACTCATATCTTATTATTGTAATAACTGCTATCCATGCACAGATGCTTACAAATCCAAGAATAATGTAAATAATCTGGAGAGACATAATTTCCCTTCCTGTTAAATTGTGCCGGAGACGGGATTCGAACCCGCACGATATGCAATAGGCGTGTACCGACGCCTCGTTTTACTTCTGATCAAATTTGATCCTTCTTAGGGGCAGAATCTGGAGTCGAACCAGTCTGCTCAAGACGTTATGAGAGTGCTACCGTTACACTAAATCTCCCAAAAATACACTCTACAAAACCCTCTAAGTTCTCACATATCTGATTAGCGTCTACCAATTCCACCACTCCGGCATTGAAAGAACTAAGGAGAGTTCTATATCTCTTTACTGTAACCCGGATATGGTTCGTATCCGGTGATTTTCCGCTTCATGTCCATGATCGCACAGGGGAGGTCATCCTCACGGGGATTCCTGCCGAAGCGATAAGGATATAAAGGACATCGCTGAATGGCACAAATTGCGACTTCTGGAGCCGAACCACAAACGCACTGAAGACAATGATGACGAATCGCTTTCAATGGAGCAGGGATATTGTACTTCGCTTTGACATCGGATGCAGCCTTAATTGCATCCTTGCGCTTCTGGGGATCGCCGAATTGTTCCTTTGATGTATTCATAATTCGTTAGATTTGCGTTTCATCGTGGGGTATGCCCTTACTCTTTTGGATTTCTGTATTAAACAGGTATCAAATACCCTTGAGATATGGTCGAGCAAAAACACAAGGGGTTATTCCTATGGACGCAAGAACCCCGCGCTTCAACCGGATAGCATTAGCACGGGGTTCTAAAAACGTCCAAAATACATTTGCGCTATCCGGTCATTTGTAAGCTTGGTTCAAATATACAAAGGCTTTTCGGGAAATGCAAGAGTTTTTGTAAAAAAGATTGCAGTTTGGAAATTAAAATCGTAAATAGTGGGAAGCGATTAAAGGAAGCACGTAAAAACTCAAGATTTTCACAGGAGCAACTCGCTGTAATTAGTTGGCTCCAGCCACGCCCGGGCGGATTAAAATATGCCGGAGGCAGGGATTTGAACCCTGCATGGGAGTAACTTGGTCTGCAACATTAGCAAGCGGTTGCAGTTAAGGTCTTTTTCACCGACCGGTTCGGGACTCCCTTACAAACCATTGCTCCAAGTAAGCGTCTACCATTCCACCACTCCGGCAAATTGTGAGACCCGCTATCTCCTTAAGGAAATAACAAGCTATCTGGAGACTCTCCTTACCGCTTTCACCTCCTTTTAAGTTTATACAGGTGGCAGGGATGTGATCCTGACCTCTGTTTTAACCCCACTATGTTTAGCAATATCCTTCGCTCGTGCTATTGCTTCTTCGAGAGTATCCTTCTGGTCAATCCAGTTCCACGTTGGCTGTGTGAAGCCACAGAACGGATACCTGCCTGGATCGAGATAGTATATGTCGTAAATCATTGGTTTTTCTCCTTAAAATGGTAAGTCCCAATTATAGCCGATGTAAACCCGAATAAACATCAGGTTGATCTCAACATCAACATAGTAATCGGATTTCGCAATCCTAAACCCAACACTTAATTCTCTATATAAGGATTTTAACCCATAATAAAGGTATCGGTCGAATCTGAATACTTTCGTTTTGCAGTATTCAATCATTTCCCCGCCTCCTCTCTTGCCTTCTGCAAGCTGTAACCTCGTCGAATGTAATCAATCACGTTTTCGTAGGCGTAGATTTCACCTCGCAATTTCATCTTTTCAAAGTTTCTAAAATCCGGTTCATTTGCAAGATGAAATAGCCTTTGCCTATTCTTTTCAATCGCCAACGTGCAGTAATCCCAGATTGCTTCTGCTGGTGGACGTTCCGGCTCGAATGTGCCAAATACGTCAGGATCGTAGTGTTCAGCCATTGTTCTGCTCCTTTAACTTTTTAGCCGTTTCAAGTATTATTTCCAATCCTGAAGTATAACCTAAACTCCTTGCAGCATCTATTGAAATTTTACTTTCGATAACATTCGATTCTGACCCACACTCAGGGCAATAATAGTAACCGAATAAGGGGGGTTCGTCTGGATGAGTTATCCATAGCTTTTCCCACCTCAGCCTTACCATTTTTTTGCATACACTACATCGTTGAATGTGCATAAACTTTCGATATAGCCGACGAAGTTTAACCAATGTACGCTTATTTATTCGCATGATGGATCTCCAAATCTTCTACTGTAGCATTCCCGACAGTACGGCGTTTTATGACCGGTCTGCCAGTACTCCGAATTATCCCAGACAAGCTCGCCATCGTACTCATCACGGAATGTCAATGATTTATCGCAGTCAGCGCAACGTGTTTTCAGTTTGAAGTGGTCAAACATGGTTCTGCCATTGACCTCAATAGTCTCAATATCAGTAAGTTGACCTTTGTCAATAGCATTCCGTAATACAGCAGCGACTTCTTCTGCTGCTTCTGCCGGTGTGAATTTAATGCTCATTGTCTTTCCTTTCTGTTGTTTTATTCCTCAAACCAGCTTGCAGGTGGCAGCGTTTTACATCGGCATAGAGTAAAATGTAGTGAGGTTGCTTACTTTGCACTGCTTCCTCTTTCGTTTAGGATCATACCATCGCACACACTATGCCTCAAACCACTAACGGCTCTCAAGAGCGTCGGACTGAACCTTATCCCCCTTCCCCGCTTCGGAACTGCCACCTGCTTTAAGCTTAACGTTAGAACCGACCCAGACTTATTAAAGATAACTGGATGTTCTCCATAGCTGTATCGAGTTTGGACTCGATATCACCAAGGATTCCCTCGTGTGTGGCTACAGGTCTTTCTTCGTCTCGAGGTACATCTCCAAGCAGTTCATTTGTAATTTTCTCAACACGAGTAAGTAAATCCACTGATTGATTCACAATTTCCGTTGCTTTTGCATAAACCGGTTTAATTGCGGACACTGAGGATTCTTTCTCTGTTTCCATTTCTCCCTCTCTGTTTTGTTGTTGCGCTTTATTCTTAAAACGGTGAATAATCTGAGGAATCACCATTATCATGTGATTCCATCTCTTTAGGCTTTTCAGTTAATTTAACCAAACAATCAGTTAGACATCTTTCGAATTCTTGAAATAATTCGTTTCTTCCCCATCCTGTTTTTCTTGCCAATCTTGCCTTAAAATCATCTCTAAGACAATTTATAAACTCATCTAACATTTAGTCTGCCTTCCTTTCAAATAGTTTCTTTTTCGCTTCCCACGTATTCCTGAGATCATCCAGTTGATCTTCAGTCAAGTTTCCTTTTTCTTTGTGCTTCTTAATCTCAGACACCATCAGGCTCAAACTTTCAGGGTTATTAACCCTTGAAATACTATCTTTTAGACTTTCATACAAGCCTTGTGTGTCATTATCTTCAATCATCAGGTTCAAACTTACAGGATTATTTGCCACCGAATTTTCAGCTTTCGCCTTTGATTGTGTTTTAGTACCGGCAGCCCATTCAGCAAGTTTGACACCACATTCACGATCAATCTGCTTATTTAATGGGAATATGTGCTTGTGTTGTTCCTGAAGTTTTACTGGAATAGGTACACCTGGATTAGTCGGATCAAGTACAAAGCTACAGGTCATTTCGTATGGTAGGTTCTTTTCGCAGATCGGTTGCCATCCAATATTCACTATAACTGTTTTATTGTCTCGTTTTTCCATCTTGACCTTTTCTTCAGCCCTGAGACAGAATATGATGTGCATTCGACACTGAAGCATCTTCTGGACAAAACGCTTCTGCTCACCTTTCGGCTTTACCCAAGCAGCCATAGAACAAGCCTCACGCTTCTTCCAATCATTTCCTGCCATCCGGTTAAGTTCAGCCTCGTGCATATCCAGCAATCCGCCATCTCCAGCGTGAGCGTGTGATCCTGAATCAATTATTGCGACTTTGCAACCAGCATCTTCAAGTACTTTCAAGGCTTCAATATATCTTAAAGGATTAAAAGGTGGCGTAAAATCAAGATGTTCAAATTTGAATTGATCTGCATAATGCAGGGCACGTCTTGCCTCCGTATCTATAACACCTATTTTGCCATCTCCGACAAGCCCAGAAGCGAGCAGAAGAGCCGTCCAGGTCTTACCACTGCCACTCGCTCCGGCAAGTCCTATGATAACGTAAACACCTTCACGGACGGCAGGCTTAAGTTGAAAACCCATTGAACATCTCCTCGTGTAAAAGTTCTTGTTCAAATTCATACAGTGCCCATTGGGGAGGCTCTGCATAATGAACTTGATGACTATAACTATCCCATTTATCCGATTTAAGACATTCAGCCCATAACTTGATAGCTCTCTCTACTCTTTTCCGCCCGATGTCCAGGAATGATTCCGATAAGCCGATGAGTGAACAATCATAAGGTGGAGTGTTCTCTTGAACTAAAAAGACTGGAACTGAATTAATCTTAAACAACTGATACAATCCCTGAGCATAGAAAGCCGCTTGGATGAGATTATCCATTGCATGTGATTTTATCCAGTAATTGGGCTCGGCGTTGGTTGTAGTTTTATAATCCAAAAACATTCTTTTGTCATCAGGTAGAAAATCAATACGTCCTCGACACCAGATTCCATTATCCTCTTTCCAGATTATTGTCTGTTCCGCTTTGCCACGTTTGAAAATACCTGCTAATTCGGTTGTTTCGATAAATTGTTTAGCAACATCAACCATTTGCTGAATACCAGCGTATTCTTTAGTAAGTATCGGTGTAAGATTATTGGAATATGCCTCATCACGTTGCGATTGTGCCTCTTTGGTTCTAAAATTATCAAACTCCAAAATACAAAGTTTTTTATCTTCTCCTTCAAGGAAGAGTGCATGAGCGGCAGTTCCAACATCAAACCCATGTTTTCGGGTTGGTTTATAATAAGGATTAAGTCTCGGATGCTGTAGCCAAGCATGATGTGGTGAGCGTCCAAGCAATACTGTTGCAATACTTGCCGAAAGTGATGGTTTATTGCAGGGGTCAGCATGATATTTGTCTTCTGTAATAGTGTATATTCCAGCACTCATTTCTTTCTTTTCAGCCATTTTTCTTACCCCACTTGTTGGTTGCTATCAACTGAGCACGTAGCTCGTTAGTTATCTTGAGAGCGTGAGCCTCATCTTTAGCAAAACAATGATTGTATAGATTTCCATGTATGTCAAATCCGTACTTTTCCTCACTATCATTCGAGACAAAACCATAAGAACTATCAGATATTTCTCCTTTTCCCGTACCTTCTTTACTCATTCTGACAAAATACGCCTTGTACCCTTTATTGATATACTCTTTCTGAGCATCTAATTCCCATACCTCAATCATAAAATCATACGTTGTCTCATCATCAAACGCATCAATAAACCCTTGCGCCAACTTTTTCGTTGTGAAAACACCAGAGATACAATAATCTGAGTATTTCCCCGATGTTACTATGTAAACCTTAGCCATTTCTGACCTCCTCGTTTTTAGCTTCCGCCTCGAATTTCACAGGAAACAATTCCTGCTTGGCTTGTTTGATCTCCTCTTCGGCTTCTGTAGTTGCAATAATCAAAGCCTGACGTGATGACCGGAAACGTGATTCATCAGTTCTTTCCCAACTATTGCCGATCATCGAACGGCTTGCTTTCTCAATCCGTTCAAGGGCTTTCAATAACCGGCAAGCACTCCGATACTGTTGGGCTTGTTCATAATCCCCGCTAAGCGGATAAAATCCGGCGGCAAATAAAAGATTAGCCAACGCCATAGCATGACGACGACTTATCTCAAGTTCGTCATCCCCGATCTGAATAAGGATATTCCCGTTCAGTATGTACATATCTTCATCCTCTTCAGACTTAAAGCTATTGCGAATCCAGCTTTTATCGCAATCATCGTGTTCGTAGACAACTCCAACCATTTGATTGTCTACCTCGTAAGCAAGTTTCTTTATCATTGGTTCTCTCCTTGTTAGTTGACTACCGCCGCCCATACCCTTAGGAGAGAACCAAAGGGCAGAGCGGGGTAGCCGGTTTACTTAATCTACCGATCAATCCGGCGACGATTTTCAAACTTGCGGGCACTGCGGTAAAGCAGTGCTATCCCGATCAGTGCGACCAGGCCGACGATTAGCTCAGGAAGTGTCATAGTTACTCCTTTGGATTAAACTTTTGTGAAATGAGTTTACCGTTGCGATAGTGTTCTTCCCGTGCAATACTGCCGTCAGGATAGAACCATTTAATAGCCGGAATATCAGGCGAGGGATCGTTGAGTTTACCGTTGCGATAGTGTGATTCCCATTTAATACTGCCGTCAGGACAGAACCAATAAGTCTTCACCGTCAACTCGAATTTCTTAGCGAGCCACCAAGCATCCAGTCCAGCTTCAGCTACTTTCTTGAGTGCTTCCTCAGTTGTTTCAACACCGTTAGGAAACAACCGTTTGAACTCCTTAAACTGCTCATCGCACGGCATGTGCTTGGCAATCATCCTTGCTGTAATGAATCGATTTTGGACTTGACTTTGAGGATACATTTTGTTAGATTCCAGAGTTCAGAGAAAGCGACGCCTTTGACGGGGCGATGCTTCAAAACGAGACGCCGCCTCTCTGATTGATGATGTCAGAGTGTAGTCGTAGTTGGTAGCTCTGCTACACCCTGACTATAAAAAAGAACTTTGTTTCAAACTACCATCATAGGATACTAACTACTTTACGCTGACTAACTGGACGATTTACGTTACTTGCAGTTAGGGCACTCCGACTGATTAGGACGTGTGTGCCCGCTCTGTCTGATTGACGACGCCACTTACTGCACGATTTACCGCTTTTTCCGGTTCGTAGTTTGAACATAGCTTCTCTTTCCATACTGGATCGAAAAGTAATGGATACATAAACCAACCCTTCATTATGCCGTGTTTGTTTCCAACCATATCAACGTCCGGCTTTACGCAAGATATGTGAGCATTGAACGGGTCTTGCCTTCTATATCGACAAGACCAACATTCATTTATTGCACGTTTTCTATCTTCATCGTTCAATTTACTACAATGCTTTTCTGAAAGCATTGCCATTCTTTGAAGGCAAGCATATTGAATTGTAAGTAACTCTGCTGTCATATCTCTTTCCTTCTCTACAGCGTAAAAAGCCTCGCCACAATGCCGGTAAGCAGTTTAAGTAGCGAGGCTAATATACGCTGAATTATCTTCGCTTACCGGCGTCTAACCAAACAGGTTATCCCAAAGGTAATCATATTTAGACCGAGATGCAAGAGAAAAATGAAATTGAAATGAGAATTTGAAAAATTATCGGAAGAATTCAGATTGAGTTATTAAGGATTTCTTAATAACTGAGTGATATGCCTTCAGGATTAATTCTGACAGGGCTACTTTTGATGTGGTGAAGATTTCAGAGGGGATTGGTAAAAGTATACCGTTTGAGAGGAAAGTCGCTTAGAAGGGCTTTATTCGGTTTTATATGATGTCTTGTTAGTCTACCATATACATCCTGAATTGTAGGGTGCATATTGATAGGGGCTTCTCCCCAGACTAACCCTGTACCCTGACAAGTCCGGCAGGTTTCCTCACCAGCATGTGCAGAACCATCTATCCATTTGTTGTAGAAATCTGCTGGTACTTTACCCCGCCCATTACACACTGGACATTTGTGCGGTACTGACATCTTAACCTCCTTAAAAGTAACCCCGCCGCAAAACGAAGGAGCGAAAAAACGGCGGGGTTGAGAGCAGCGATCTGCTTATCAAAGACAATGTTCCAATAATGTGAACTTGCAATGACCATTCTGCTACGACGGTTGCTGCGTTTACACTCCGTCGATCTTACAGGGCATCAAGGGTGTCAACATCGGCATTCTCCGCCTCAATCACGTTCTAACCAAAGACTACGCTGGTCAATGGGATATGATGTGTTGGTATTGGAACTTGCCTTCAACTTGAATGAATATACGAAAATTTTGAAGAAAATGCAAGAGATACAAATAAACTATTTGCATTAAAGGTATTATTTGGTTATATTCCAATGTCCGGTCGCACCGGAAACTATAGTCGGGCGGGGTTGAGACTACCTCACGGGTTGTCAACCCCCCCGACACCTTAACGTGAGGATTCCCCGATGGCAGTCGAAATGATTTTGCGGGCGATAAACCTTCCACCTGGTACTATTGAGCGAAGTGTCCGACACGTCTTGATAGAACTTGCCAGTTTTGCGAATGGTAAGGAGACACCCGAAAAGAATACTTGTTTTCCTGGTATTGAAACTCTTGCTAAAAGAACTGGATATGCTGAAGGAACGGTTACAAAAGCAATTAAAACCTTAGTAGAAAAAGGATATGTTGTTAAGAAGAGGCGTTTTAATAGTTCAAACTTCTATACAATTTCTATCCCAAAAACAAAAAATAACATGTGCGAAACTTTGTTTCGGACTTGATTTTGTCTTACTTGTATCAAGACAAGTAAGGGATAATCTTACTGGATAATACTTTTCTTTTAGTCTGACATTATGTTAGATACAGAGCTGACATAATGTTGGATACAGAGCTGACATTATGTTAGATACCTCAAGCATACCAAGCATAATTTCCACGTGCAGTTGAAAGTAAAGACTCATGTCGATTGAATTTCTTAAGTCTTTTAATCTTATGTGATATATGAATTAACCGGCTGGTTTCACGTGTTTCGTGAATTACCTGATCTATATCTAAATCCATCCGTGTCTTGATTTTAGATAGCCATTGAAACACTTCAAACAAATCCGCTTCAGGCATTACAAAATCCGCCGCTTCACCAAGTAGATGCTGGCTCTTTGCCGTTCCACCTATCACATCATTCAGGATAGCACACCGATACCAGCTTGTTATCTTCACCACGCCGAACTTATCTCTGATCGGCTGAAGGACATTCCTTGCCAGCGCACGGGCGTTCCGGAGCACCATAGCCATCTCACGCCGGTCGTTCGGAACGTTAATAATCCCTTTCCTATTGGCAGTTTCAGAAGCGAAAACCTCTCTCACCTTAAAATTGCGAGAGAGATGACGTTCATAACGGATACGAAAGCGTTCCTTTTTCATTGGCTTTACTTCTTCCCGAAGCCGATAGGGATTTTTTCAACCACGTTGGCTGCAACGATTGACAGAACGATAAACATGTAGATCGTAAAGAAGTCCGACAGCAGTTTGACCGTCATATCGGTCTGACCGCCGAATATCACTGCCGCAATAAATCCCGCCAAAACCACAGTCAGGATAATCAGGTATGCGAACTTACGCCCGCCGATGCGCTGAACACCGGAATAACGTGCCGGATCGCCGTTTATTTTTTCCATATCGTTGCGTTGAATATTTTGACCATTGCTACGATCACCAGATCAATCGCGCCTCGTATGGCAGCTCCGTCAAACGGTTCTAAAAAGAACGGCAACGAAATCGCATCGTCTATCATCTTAACGATATGGTATTTATCATCCAGATAATAGAAAGCCTCTCTGACGGCATTATGCTTATCCTCGCCGGAACCTGGATCAGTAATAACCGCTTCGGCTGCCTCAACGAGCGATTTCAGCAAATCCAGCACTTCACTAATGCTGAACGGCGCTGTAAACAGTTCCTTCCAATCGGCTTTGACTTCATCCAGTTTGGAGAGTATCATTGCCAGATACGGACTTTGGTTCATTCTAACCTCCTGCTTTCACAATTGCTATTGCAATAGCGATTCCACCATTCAGAAACGCTATTATTACGGCGGCAATTAAATGCCAAGACCGACGTTTTTTCTCTACCTGATCTTTTTCATGTTTTTCACGGAAAGATGTATTACGATCAATTTTGACCTTCAGACCAGGCTCATCATTTCCGTAAATGACTTTCTGAAACTTGTCTTTGATTTCTTTCACGTCGTCTTTGATTTCAGAAATGTCTTCTTTTAATTCCGTCATCCCCACCCGACGTTCTATTTGATCGTTCATTGCTTCCTCAGCGTCATTTCTTTCTCCCAGTACCTCCACCTCTGCCGCCGCCTTTGCCTCCACCAGGTCCGCCCTTACTGCAACCACCTTTGTTTTGATTCAATCGTCTGCCGCCCCCTGACCCGTTTAAGCGGGGTCTTCGTTTCGTATTCATTATTATTCCTTTAGTTTGATTTCCAACCCAACTTCCCCGCGATAGTAACGATTCCCCTCGTCTGAATCGATAGCGATAAAGCTATCGATAGCGGGATGACCATACCAAAAGCGCTTTCAACAAACCCTTGCCAGTAAAGGACTATCTTGTTTTATTACCCTGATTCTGCCGTTTTAGGCGCTACTGTTAAAATCGGGTACGGCAAGTGATCTTGCGCTGCAATGGGTTAAGATATATCAGCGGTCACCGCCGTACCCCGCTATTGTTTTGGTTCAACAGGCGCTAAATCCGCCTCCGGCAGCCATTCCTTTGCCAGCGTTACCTTGCGAACCTTCTCTGCAACCGTCAGATATTTCTCAATCCGCTCCTTCACCGGAAAGGCTATCTGCCGCTCATCCTTAGCGTTCACGATCGGCTCTGCCCAGCGGTCGGCGTGATAACCCTTCACGTCCCGCTGCATCGCTGTATGAACACGAGCATCGAGGCTGTCGAACTCCGCCTGATTCTGACACACAATCACCTTGCGCTCAATCTGGTTTTTCTCTTGTGAAAGTGCCGATCCGGTCAGTAGCAATGAGACAATGAAACAATGAAACAATATCTTCATATTATATCCCGTATTCTGAAGCGAAATAAACTTCAACTGCTTGTCTTCGATCCGCCGATAAAGCCTTAGTACATAACGCAAATTCAACTATATCACCTTCAAGATAATTAAAATAAGCAGCATTTGC
>Ga0315539_1003013_pt1 | contig 11978 bp, 10 predicted proteins | sample SalMarSW160150MG_FD_203097 | JGI IMG/M metagenome (GOLD analysis project Ga0315539, IMG submission 203097) | Salt marsh sediment microbial communities from the Plum Island Ecosystem LTER, Massachusetts, United States - Salt Marsh Sediment SW1601-150 ... | reverse complement strand
ATCGCAGCCTGCCACGTCCTTCATCGCCTCTCGACGCCTAGACATCCCCCATACACCCTTAGTAACTTGACCATATCAATCTATGATTGAACAGGTTCTTAAAGTCGCCTAATGAACGCTCATATCATAAGCTCTTCGCTTCACAGCGAAAAACTTTTGGGAATTTATCCCGCGCATCTGCATATTGACTTGTCAAAGAACAATTTTGTATTTAGTCGCTGGTATTTAGTATTTGGTACCGCCAAAGGCGCGGCTTTGTTCTGCTATTCACTATTCACCAACGACTATTCACTAATCAATGGAGACGATCGGGCTCGAACCGACAACCTCCGGCTTGCAAAGCCGGCGCTCTCCCAGTTGAGCTACGTCCCCGGACCAAACACAATTGATTATTGATAAATGATTATTGATTATTCATCAATTCACAATTGGCTCAGGTCCGGTGCTATACCCGTTTTTCCAATCCACCCTATCCCAATAATCATTAGTCAATCATCAATAATCAATTCGAAAGTGGGCCCGGGTAGATTCGAACTACCGACCTCACGCTTATCAGGCGTGCGCTCTAACCAACTGAGCTACGAGCCCGTAATCGTACTTCTAAGTAAAACGCCTGTCAGCGCCTATAGTCTCAAATCGGCTTTAGCAGTCGGATTTATAACTATTAACATAATAAAGAGCAATAAAAAAAACCGCTGCTCAAACTGCCAGCGGTTCAAAGTGGGCACTATTAAGCGCCTACTACTGAGCAGTTTATAGCCAAAACACAAAAGTAATTAGGATTTCTTTCAAAACTCTAACTTAACCTTTCCATCAGGCTATTATTGATGTTGCCCACCTCTTCCTATGTAAATTCTATTACGGTATCGACATGTGGTCAAGGTTTTTTTAATCTTTTTTCCGAAATTTTATCGTCTGACTAATTTACTGCTAATCCATACGAAATGTTCACACATCCCGACTAAATCCAAAGAATAACTATTTCTCTGGACAGCAAGCCAATATCCGGTACAATCTGTAGCGAACCTAACGGTTAGCTTCCAAGGAAACATTGGACCGGTTATAGCCACTATTGCTGTGCCTTTGGCTGTGCCAACGCCCACAGACGCAACCGCTGAGAGCTACCGACTGAAACACTATCTTTGTGTCAACTATGCCAGCTTGTGCACAGTTAGGACCTGAAAATAGTATGGAGGGCAGAATTCAATGAAATCAATTCTTCTTTCTTATCTACTCGCAGCGTCGATCCTTATATCTGCTTCATGGGCAGAATTTCAGGTCAATACGCAAACAACCTACACCCAAACATACGCTGACGTGGCTATGAATGGTGCTGGCAGATTCGTTGTAGTCTGGAGAAGCTATCGCCATGACGGTGATTCCGGCGGCATTTTCGGCCGATGTTTTGACCCAAATTGCGAGCCTTTGGGCGACGAATTTCAGATCAATACAACAACATCGGGCGACCAAACGAAACCATCGGTTGCGATGAGTGTCAAAGGTGATTTTGTGGTCGCCTGGGAGGGTCCAGGCATAAGCCAAGAGGATATTTTTGCCCAGATGTTTGATCCGAATGGCCAACCTGTCAGCGGTGGGTTCCAAGTAAACAGTTATACAGACAGTAGGCAAAGGTTTCCAAAGATCGCTATAAATGAGGCTGGGACGTTTGTCGTCGTATGGGAAAGCGAAAGGTTAGCAGCAGGGACTTCTGTAATATCCTGCCGATTATATGATGCGAATGGCCTGGCTGTCGGAGAAGAATTTGAGGTTAACATCATGTCGGATTGCCGATACCCGGATGTGGCAATTGATACGAATGGAAACTTCGCAGTAGTATGGATGCAGGATAAAAACAACAACTCGATAATAAGCCGACTATATAATACCGACGGCACAGCAAGAACGGAGCCTTTCAAAATAAATAGCGTTAGCTTTCGCTCGATCACGTCCCCATCGATTGCCATGAACGACAGCGGTCATTTTGCAGTAGCTTGGGATGGCGACCCAAACCGTGCCAGTGAAGATGATATTCATGCTCGACTATACGATCCTAACGGCACGCCAATTTGTGAGCAATTTGTTGTCAATACAACGTGTGACGGCCCACAACAGGACCCAAGGATTGACCTGAATAACAATCAGGATTTTGTAATCGTCTGGAATAGTGAAACAGATTCTGACGTTAATAAAAAAGATATATTCGTCCAACGATTCAACCAACTTGGCCAGCCCATTGGCGGTGAACTTCAGATCAATAGTTTCGTAGAAGGCGAGCAAAAGTATCCAGCCATTGCGATTGGACAAGAGGGTAAATCTGTCGTCGTTTGGCAAAGCGACAAACAGGATGGCTCACATTATGGCATCTTCGGCCAGATGGTGCCGAAGGCACCTGCAGCAGATTTCAACAACGATGGATCTGTCGACTTCAGAGACTTCTGTATTCTGGCTAACGAATGGCGGAAAAGCAAAAATACATTGAGAACAGATTTGATTAACGATAACAAAATCGATGAACAGGATTTGGCCGCTTTCTGCGAACAGTGGCTTACGCCCTGAAACCTGACCAGGCCAGCATGGGCAACCAAGTTGCCCATCCCACAATCTATTTCAAGGATGGGACTTTGGAAAAAGCAAAATAGCTCGAACCGACAAAGCTCTTGCTGCTCGGCTTGGGTAAGGTAATGGTGAGAAGAAAATTTAAAGGTTTTCTAAATCCTTCCTAATATCATATTCTTGTTCAAAGTCTTCTTCAAAAGGAGGGTTTATTTCAACAATCTCAGAACTATAAAAAATATCCATACCACGAAGAAAACATATTATGCCATTATTCCCAAAATAATCCCCTTTTTTAGCTAAATTCATTAAAGCAGAAGGTTCAATATGCTGCATTCTAAGTTCCTCAGCCTTTCGTTTGGAAATATATACGGCATCATCTAAAACAATGACTACTTTCCCATTATCCAACTTCCAAATTTCTTTTTCTAAAAGTCCTTTTCTATCAAATTCTCTTCTCTGAGTATAAATACTCTCATTTCGAGAAACAAATTCCCTTTTCTTTTTTGCAAAGGGAGCCTGGATATCTATGCTATCCTTTACCATACAATCCTATAATTTAACACATTTATAACAATTATTCTGTAGAAAAATATGTTTATGCTTTTTTATCTAACTTTCCCTTTCATTATCTCAGAAGTTGTATCAAAGAAGTCAGCTAAAAATTGTAAAAATCTTTGTTAATTTCTGGAAGTTTTTTTCCGCTTGCTATCAAACTCAAGTTCTTCCTGCTTGGCCTTTCCCGTTAGAAGTAAAACGCAAGAACCTACGCAGACTTCTAACGTGGCAGGGGTGCGGTGATGGCCAGGATGGCTCACGCTACGGCATTTTCGGCCAAATGGTGCCAAAGGCACCCGCAGCAGATTTCAACAACGATGGTCTCGTAAACTTTAGGGACTTTTGCATTCTAGCTAAAGAATGGCGAAAAAGCGAAGATCTACTAAGAGTAAACTTAACTGGCAACCACATAATTGACAAGCGAGATTTATCTGCCTTTTGCGAACAGTGGCTTACGCCCCGCCATTAAAAAATCTGTTTGTGCAAAACATCTTTAACATCTTAGAATTTGTCACCGATGTTGCGGCACAACGTATTCTAAAGCTGCTTTTCTATCTCTGCATTAATTAGCTGTTGTGCGTTTTCCAGTGGGCCGGGCAGATGGACGCCAGCAGCCATTTTATGGCCGCCGCCGCCGAATTTAGCGGCGATTTGGCTTACATCTACAGCCCCCCTGCTACGTAATGAACACCTGACTCGCCCATCCCTCAATTCAACAAACAACGCTGAGACCTTGACTGTGCTTATACGGTGACATTCGTTTATAAGATTCTCGGTGTCCTCATAGTCTGCGCCGGTCTGCTCAAAATCTTGCAGCGATATATGTTGAGCAGCATATTGTCCATTGAAATGAAGCTGAAGGCTGTTTAGCATTGCGACCATCAGTCTGAACCGTGAGTATGAGAAGTTCTGGTACAACTTCTCGTAGATTTCTGCCGGTTTTGCTCCGGCATCTATTAACTCTGCACAGGCACGGCAAACCCCGCTGTCGGTATTACTGAACTGGAACCAGCCAGTGTCGGTTGCTACTGCTACGAACAGTGCCTCAGCCATTTTCTCCGTTATCGTCCAACCTGCGTGTTTTATAAGATCGAAAATAATAAGACCCGTTGCTGCAGCAGTGGGATCAACTATCTCAATGTCACCAAGTCCATCTGATGTGACATGATGGTCAATTACAAGCACAGGTGTATTTGATTGTTTTAGATATTGGTCAAAATCGCCCAGTTGGTTATAGCTGTTGGTATCAACAATAACGATAAGGTCAAAATTGCCGAATTGGCCGTTCATTAACTGTTGCAAGCTAACATCTTTACCAAGAATGGGAAGCTTCTCCGCAAAAAGAAACTCATACCATTGCGGAACCGGCGACGGCAAGATAGGCTTTACGCTTTTGCCAAGAGCACAGAGCACATCGTTCATAACTATAACGCTTCCACACGCATCACCATCCAGCCTGTTATGGGTAGTAATCAAGACGGAATGCGAACAGTTAATTAGCTCAACGGCCTTATTCAAATCACCACTATTCATTATAGACTTCCAGCAGGGACAGCTTCTTCCTCGACAGTGCTATTTTGAAACTCGCCATTTATCTTCACGTTTTGCAAAGTGAGTTTTTTAACTCCTGTGAGCACGTTAGACTTCTGAACGTTATTGAACGTGCAATCTTTCAGGCGGACACCGGTTATTGGCGAACGGTCATAACCTCTAATTAACAAAGCGTATTTGCTTTTTTCGCTGGTGACGTTTTCCAAATTGATATTACGGACAGTCGGCGGATAATTGCCGGTGTCACCCTCTCCATAATAAAAGTTGATCTTGAACACTGCTTCATCAACTTGGCCGATTTTGACATTTCTTAGATAAACGTTTTCGACAGTCCCTCCGCGAACCGAATTGGTCTTAATTCGCAGTGCCCGATCCTGATTGGGGCTATCCATAATACAGTTCTCTGCAAAGATATTTCTTGCGCCACCTGTCATTTCACTGCCAATAACAACTCCGCCATGCCCATCTTTCATCTGGCAATTCCGAATAATAATACTCTCACTTGGCACATTCACACGTCTGCCGTCGTTGTTTCTGCCCGACTTTATTGCAATGCAATCATCCCCCGTGTCGAAGAAACAGCCCTCAATAAGGACATCTTTGCACGATTCTGGATTGCAACCGTCGTTATTTGGGCCATGGCCGATCACTTTTACATTTCTAACAATAACATTTGTTGAAAGCACAGGGTGAATATGCCACATAGGAGAATTCTTGATTGTCACTCCTTCTATTAGTAAGTTTTTGCATTTGTAGGGCTGAATCATGTTGGGCCTTAATTTCTTGCCACCACCATATACTCTCTTTTCAACTGGAATCCCTTCTTCGCCCTGATCCCGTAGTGCTTTAACATCATCGCTCTGCGTGTTCTTCCATCGCCACCAATTTTCATCACTTGCCTGTCCATCGAGCGTCCCTTTGCCAGTTATAGCTATATTTTCTTGTTCATAAGCATAGATTAAAGGTGAATAATTTATGCACTCGACGCCCTCAAATCTGGTATAAACCGACGGAAGATAACTATTAGGATCCACTGAGAATTTAATAACAGCACTATCTGAGATATGTAGATTGACATTGCTTTTCAAATGGATTGCACCTGATAAGAACGAACCAGCGGGAACAACTACTCGCCCACCGCCAGCTTCATGGGCGGCTGATATTGCTTTTCTGAAAGCCTCGGTACAATCAGTTTTTCCATCTCCAACTGCGCCATAATCGATAATATTAAAATCCCGATCTGGAAAATGTGGCGCTTTAATCCCGCTTAGAATTCCACCGACCTGCTCCCATCCAGCATTTGCCTGCCCCACTATTCCAACTAAAAGAATAAGACAGAACAATACCTTCAGAACTTTGACTGGAACAACTGCCGTACCTGCCGGACTCTCCAAACCTCTATGTTTCATAACAATACCCTCTATAACTCCAAGCGAAACCTCTTTTCCTTTTACCTACTACAGTATATTCTTTGTTTTTTGCCTGTTTACGTTCCAGCCCAAAACCAGGTTACATTGGCAAAAGAATTTACTAGGAACAAAATTCCCAGGCATAATATAAGCCAATCGACCAATGTCCTTCGATTTTTATATCTGAAAGCAAACACAATTGCAAGTACGGATACCTGTTAAGCCAGCAAAAATCAATTAGGTCATATTTCTAATGCCCCTTTATAGCTTCGAATATGTAAACATATCTGCATTGAAAGGCTTGCCTGCAAACAGTGCCAAAACGAATCGATGCACAAGAGCGAGATACATCTATGCGTGGCCAGCGATGTACACTTTGTAAGATATTGGCTGATAAGAACAGCAATTAAATCTTAGGCCAAGAAAGACTCAAGCCGAACAGGGAATTCACAAGAAACAAGATTCCCAAAGCTATCGTGACGTAACCCAACAGATTCCTGCGCCATTTATAGCTTATTGTGAGGATTGCTGCAAGAATTGATCCCTGAACAATAATGAGTGCGGCGAAATAAGGCATGTTGCCAAGGATACCACCAAGGCGTTCCGGAAGAAGCCTGCTATAAAAGCCCACTGTAGAATCGAATACGCGCCTCACAGTGTAACCTCCGGCATTAAAAGGCCAGTTCGTAAGCGGTGTTAGAATCCTGGACCAAAGTGGAGTCCCATTTATGGGCAAATACGACCAACTGTTAATCCCCTGCCAGATACCAGCAGGCAGTGACAACATGATCTGGAGTCCCCAACCCAATAAAAACACCAAACTCCAGTGCAGTTTGCGTTTTCGTTTCAGAGCCATCCGGCAACGGCGAAGTATCAATACTGCAGCGCCGGTGTTAATTACCATCAGAGGAACGATATCTCTGTGTTGCTGAAACAGCCAGATATATACATCGCTCTTTTTCCAATCGCTCTGGCACCACCTGATACTACTGACTATGAAACCACAGACAGTAATCGCGGCAGCCAGAAAACCTAAAAGTAGGATCAAGGCTTTGAATTTTGTTTTTAGTGACTTCAAGTGGACTTTGAGGGATTTTGAAAAAGACATACTATTGTCCGGTCAATTCAGTCTCCGGTACACTTAGCCAACCAACCACAAGGTCGCGTTACTGCTGTTTGTCTATTAGTATCTTCTTCGCTGTTTCGCAGTCCTTTGCGATTTGCTTGGCAAGGGCCTCTGGTGTACTGAATTTATGCTGGCTACGCAGCCGCCCCAAAAAATCCATCGCCATCCATTTGTCGGTCATATTATCGACCTGCTTTACCAGCAAGTGTGCCTCAATCAGTAGCGGATGTTCATCAGCGAATGTTCGAGCTTGTCCTATGCTAAAGACTGAAGGGATTCTCTGCTGACTTTGCAGGAGTCGCTGCTCATAATCGGCAATTTCAACAAACCCGGCATAAACACCCTCAGCAGGAATGACTTGCTCAGGTCTCTGCATATTAAGTGTTGGAAAACCAAGTTGCTTACCTCTTCCCTTTCCGGGAACGATTCGTCCTATAAGGCGGTAGGGACGTGACAAAGCCATAGCAGCATCAGATACATGGCCGCTTTCGAGCATATAGCGTATCATCGTACTCGATACTCTAATACTCTGGCCCATTGCGAGCTTAACCTTTTCTGGCGGCACAACAGCAACCTCAAATCCCTTCTCTGCTCCCAGGTCCTTAAGAGTCTGCACATTGCCTCGCCTATCAATCCCGAAATTGAAGTCTTCACCCTCAACGATTACGGATGGTTTAATAGTCTGTAGCAAGAACTTGTCAATAAAGTCCTCAGGAGATAAGCTGAGTAAGTCTTTACTGTCCTGAAGTACAATCACGCAGTCATCAGGGTAATCTTTCAAAAGGTCAATTTTCAGAGCTAATGGTGTCAACACACGAGGAGCCTTTTCGGGGTACAAAATGGTTACAGGGTGCGGCTCGAAAGTCATTACAACAGATTCCACGTTTCTTTTTTCAGCGATTTTACGAACTGCTCTGAGAATCCGCTGATGCCCAAGATGAACGCCATCAAAGTTTCCTATGGTGAGCACGCAACCTTGCTTTATTTTATTAAAGTCCGATATTGCTTTTATGATTTTCATCATCTTTTTTGATATCTATCCGGCATAAATTACGATTTATGCCTCGAGCGTAGGTCAACATCTATTACAGCAAGTATCTCTGCACTTTCTTTGCCACAAGTATACAAATATAATCTAATCGCATTGAATAGCATCCGCAAAGGCTTTTTTAAAGCAACAACACAATCATTCATCAGAGTTAAAATAATTAACCGCACAATGAATCTGTTACTACTAAGCACCGCTGTGAAACTCTTTTTCAGCACCGCAAATCAAACTGAAAGGAACGCCAATCTCGTGAGGACAAGAAACCAAAGTGTCATTCAACGGAAACGGCTACTAAGATATTACCTACATAAGGTCCAAAAAATTGTCAAGAAACTTGACGTAAAGTACGATGATAGTTATAGTTTGGCAAAATTGATGTATGCCGCATAGACAGGTAAGACAGATAAACATTTGTTGTTATAAAAGCTTAATTATTTAAGGAATATCGGAATGGCAAAGAAGTTCGCATGGTTAGGAGAAGCAGCAGCTATGTCGGCTGTCATCTTTGGGTTGACAGGTTGCTTCTCGTCCCACCCTAAATACATCCAGGTCTTCGTCAAGCCCTATGAGGTTAATGTGACCGCTGAGAAATATATTCTGCAGCCTCCGGATGAAATTGAGGTGCATTGTTCTAGAGTTGCGGAAATCCACCTGCAACGCCAGCGCATACGACCAGATGGAAAAGTGTCTTTTGAGGCCTTGGGAGAGATAGAGGCAGCGGGAAAAACACCTGCAGAAGTAACAGAACTGATAAAAGAAAAAGCAGCCCAGCTATACACGCTTCCCGGCGACAAACCTATCGATGTCCGTGTCGCTGTGTATTTAAGCAATGTATATTATGTTTTAGGACAGGTTAACAGGCCTGGCCCAAGAGTTTATACCGGCAGGGATACGGTGCTGAGAGCTCTTGCTGAGGCACAACCTAATCCTATGGCCTGGGAGCAGCGAGTTCAGGTCATAAGACCCTCAGCAGATCAAAAAATAAGATCTAAAGTGTTCGAAGTCAACTTTGAACGTATGTCTGTCCACGGTGATCTTCGCAAAGATGTTCTGCTGCAACAAGGCGATATAGTATACGTACCACCGACTATACCAGCGGCGCTAGCTATGGTAATTGAGGAGGTGTTGCGACCAATTGCACGAGCCTTTTCAGGGTATTACGTTGTAGAACGAGGCCTTGAAGGCAGAACTTACTATGGTGGGGGTGGCTACGGTTATGGAGGTGGCTACTAAAAATAACCCGACTGCTGTTCGTCGTTGTAGTATAGGCTGTAAAAATAAAGCAATAGTCGTTACGTGAAAAGATATCCATGTCTACACAACGAACTCTACGATCTGTCCATTTAGCCAGCACGGTCTGGTTCGTAATCTGCACGGGCTATGTTCTGGTCTTGGCACTACGACAAGCAGGCTTCAACTGGTGGGTCGTTTTCTCTTTATCAGGACATTCGGCACTGATTGTCTTTCTACTGGTTAGTATATATTTATTTGCAATCTATAGAGGAATCGGCGGCATCCAAATCATAGCAAAAGAACATCCACTAACGAGCACAAACTATTACATGGCTTTTTATGTTGCTGCTCCGTTTTTGGGTGGTTTGGCTGGCTGTTTTGGTATGATTGGCGCTGGTAGTGCCGGTCATTTCCGGCTCAGCGTTGCCTTGGGCACGCTCGGCACAACTTTTCTGGTTTGGGTTGTCGTCGATCCAGCGACTGGTATGCTTGAGGCATTGGTACCTGCCAGCCGCAGGCATCGTTCCGAGAGACTGGCACGAATTGCTGCTGAACGAGAAATGAAGCGTAGAAACCGTGACCGCTTGCTGGCAGAAATATCCAGAAAGGAAAAGGCTGACCGAATCCATTGGGAGGGGCTGTTGAAACCGCAGGCTGAAAAACTTGCAGACCTGCTGGCAACAGACCGGGGAGCTTTTAAACAAGCTGAACAGGAGGCTGTTAGCATTGGTGCCCACGCTTGGCAAATCGGTGGATTGGGCTGTATGCGACAACTTCGGAATATGGCACTTATAATATCAGAACAGAAGGATAAACACAAGCCGGTTATAGATTACATTTCTTTATGGTGGGACGGAATAGGTACATGGCGAAATCCCTCCATGCAATAAATAAATAGAACCATTTAAGCAGACCAAAAATTAATGTTCATACCTTGAGTGCAGGATTAATCACAAAAGAGTTTTAAATTCCAGGCAGTAGGAGGTAGATTACCTCCTTGTGATCCTACCCTCCTACTTGCCCAGTCAAATAATAATCAAACGCACTTGACGTTTGAATGCTACAACTTTCTCTTTCTTCGCAACCAATCGAATTTTTTTATCGCGTATGGCGTATTTGGTCGAGTTTATTCTGCTTGTTGTAGGGCAAACCAAGACCATAAATAGTGCTCCCGGCACAACGGTCAGGGACTTGGTAGAGTTAGCGGTTGAGTTGTGCAGGTTGAATAAACTTGCGGAAAAAGCGAGCGCTTTGGTGGATAAAAATCCCAGAGTATAATCCTGCGCTACAACAATTTCGCTTAGCTGAATATGAGAGGCATTAAGTTCAGATGTGGTCAGAACATGTTTCTTACCGACAATGTCACTGTCAATCTGAACTACTGTTGGGGCACCGAATGCCGCTGCACACACATACAACAGCATTGCTAAAAACGTTGTTCTTTCCTTGCTGATTAGCATCTCCCCGTATCCCTACGGAATACCCTCCCTGTCCCTAACATAGCATTATGGCCAGCATCCTGAACGTATGCGGAATGGCCTCCTCCTTTCAGAGTTATGTTTTAAAAATGTATATCATACTGAAGTAAGCAAGTCAAGAAGAAAAACATCGAAAATTTTAAAGTACATCAATTAGAACCAATTACTAACACCATAGGATAAATAATATACGTATTTTCTGACGTCTACGAAAAAACATGGATATTTCCTTTTCCTGTTGGGGTTGATTCAGTACTCATAAAATAATATTCGTGCAGGCTTGCAATAACAGACCTATAAAATTTCTGATTTGCTAGCAGATAATCACTTAATCACCCCCGTTTGCGTTACATTCAAGACGACACTCGAATATCGTGTTACTAACTCAAACTGACCTATTTACTAACATTATTATTGATAAGTCTTATATTTGCAAAGATATATATCGCATTGTCATTCTGAGCGAAACGAAGTGAAGCGAAGAATCTGGCCAGAGAAAAATATGGGTTTTCTTTTGCTAAAGACGGATGCTTCGCCTTCTCGCCTTTGCGTAGCCGCTTCGGCGGAGCGAGGTCGGCTCAGCATGACAATAAAAACGGTCAGTTTGAGTTACTAAAAAAAGACCTGATATAGTTGAAAGTGATTAGAAGTGCTAAAAATCGTAAACTGTACAAAGTAAAAAAGCTGGATATTCAAATCCGGTTAACATATTCACGATAAAGAATTTTATTTCTCTGGTGGATTCTTTTATTGTTGAGTTAGGTCTTTCCCCATCTTACCCTATTTATACAGATAACACCCGCACAAAAAAGAAGCAACGTTGCTGGCTCAGGGACATTAATGATCCCAGTGAGATTAATCGAGTCGTTGCCACACCAGTGACTAATATGACAACTAATCACATCTCCGCATCCATATTGGACGGGAAAAAGATCTCGAGGTATGGCTACTTCTAAAATATAAGTGCCATTTTCCATCAAGGGATAGTACTCAACTGCAACTGTTGCCATTCCGAGGATGGT
>Ga0315539_1003012_pt1 | contig 11983 bp, 12 predicted proteins | sample SalMarSW160150MG_FD_203097 | JGI IMG/M metagenome (GOLD analysis project Ga0315539, IMG submission 203097) | Salt marsh sediment microbial communities from the Plum Island Ecosystem LTER, Massachusetts, United States - Salt Marsh Sediment SW1601-150 ... | reverse complement strand
GATTGAAACCGGAGCCCAACTCCAGTAAGGCAGCGATCCGGCCATGTGTTTGAATGCTGCCACTGGTCGGATTAAGCGTACCGCATATCATCTGAAGTAAGGTGGATTTACCGCTACCGTTGCGTCCTATAATACCGATACATTCCCCCCGTTTAACCTCGAAGGATACATCTTTAAGAGCCCAGAACTCACGGAAGTATTGTTTGCGGTTACCGATTAACATCTGCATGAGTCGATCACGTGGTTTATCATAGATATGGTAACACTTACCGAGATTCTCTACACTGATAGCGATTTCAGAGGACATCGGCAAATCCCCTGCGGGTTTTCTGGAACCAGGCGAAGCCAAGCCAGGCAACTAATGCGGAACCCAGTAGATAGAATGACAGAATAGTCATATCAGGCGCTTTACCCCAGAATAGTACATCTCGAGCTTGTTCGATAACAAGCGTAAGAGGATTCAATAGCAACAGAAGACGGTACTTTTCCGGTATCGCACTGACGGGGTAAAAAATAGGTGAAAGGAATATCAGCACCGTAGTGATAACGCCGATAAATTGGGAAACATCACGCAGATAGACGCCCAACGACGCAAGACCCCAGGTTAGACCTATGGTGAACAGCAACAGTGGTAAAACGACCAGCGGCAGCATTAATACGGTAATATGCGGTACACCGAAAAGAACAAAATAAGCAACTAACCATACAGCAAGACTAATCAAAGCATGGAACATGGTTGATCCCAAGGCAACTAAAGGAAGTATCTCCAAAGGAAAAACAACTTTTTTTACATAGTTTACGTTAGAAAGAATCAAGCTAGGAGCTCGATTGATGCATTCTGCAAAAATGTTGAACATGATCAGTCCGGCGAAAAGCACAAGGGCAAATTCTGTTTTTGAATCACTACTCGCATTCCAGCGTGCCTTAAAGACGACGCTGAAAACAAAAGTGTAGACGGCCAGCATGAACACGGGATTGAAAAATGACCATAGAATACCCATAAAGGAGCCACGGTAGCGGCCGACAACTTCACGTTTTACTAGTGTTTTTACCAGGCCGCGGTTGAACCATAAGCTAGCCGCCATTTGTTTTGGTGAGATGGAAAAATCCTGCATCAGCCAAAGACCCCTACAATTATAAATTCACCGGTCAATATACAATTCATTCCGAAGAGTTGAAATAACCATTTTCTAAAACACTTCTGATGCTGACTAGAGAGGAGTCGCTAATTGACTTTTTGAGCCGTCTCGGCAATATTCAATAGTTCCTCCGCCGCCTGCAGCCAGTTGAATCTCTTTAGGATTTTTTCAACTTCGCTTTTTGACACTTTGTTATTTAATTCAACAACTGATTTCAACTTGTGGGCTATTTCTTCAGAATTCAACGGATTAACATATACTACACAATCTCCAAAGATTTCATGATGACTCGGTATATCGGAAACAAGCACCTTGCACCCGCTTGCAAAAGCTTCCAGCGGAGGAAATCCGAATCCTTCATATAATGAGACCGACACAAAAACATCCGCCTGTTTGTATAAATCTAAAAGCTGCGCGTCCGTAACATATCCAAGGAATACGATTGACGGATATTTAACATCGATATTTGGTTTCCCGTTTTTGCCAAACACCAATTGATTGTCCCCACCTGCAATAATAAGTTTTGAATTCTTCAATCCTGCAATTTTAAATCCCTCGATAAGTTTTTTCAGATTCTTCCGCGGTTCAAGCATTGAAACTGCGAGAATCGTTATATCCTTTTTTATTCCGTGTCTTTTTTCCCTTGACGAGTTAAACGCCTCACTAACTCCCGGATAGACTTTATATATCTTCCTTATCGGAACTTCAAGTAATTCCACTAATTCTTTCTTTGTAAAATCACTATCAGTCACAATAAGAGAAGAAGCATCTATTACACGCGGGACCAGAAACTTGAACCACGCAGCGGCACGCCGGGAAAACCATTTTGGATTCCTTAAAAATGCTACATCATGTATTACGGTAATCTGATTTCTGTACCACATCGGCCCGGTATTCATCAAATTTATCAGCAGCGGCCTATTTCTCTGGCGCAACAGGAAAGGAAGCTCTATCTGTTCCCAGAAATGTCCTTTCAGCTTTCCATAAAGCTCGACGCCTAATTCCTTTGCAGCAGACCGGTGCAAAATATCATCCGGTGCAATAAAAGTCAGCGACGGCTGTATTTTTTTCAACTGCCGGGAGATTTCAATCGCATACCGTTCAAGCCCTGTTATGTGGCGCGTCAGGAAACGTGCATTGACGATTATATCCTTTTGACGTTTTATATTAATTTCTTTCAAGATGCAAGAATCTCTTTATAAAGTTCAAGATATAACTGCACAGTTTTATCCCATTCAAAATTCTTAGCCGGTTTGTCTTCGATTTCTCCTTTATACGCTTTTACGCATCCGTCGACAAGAGCAGAAGCCGACTTCGCTTTCACAAAAACGTGCCTGCCAGTAACTACTTCGGGCAGCGAACCCGAATTTGCCGCAACAACGATCTTTTTTGCATTGATTGCTTCACGTGCACAGAAACCGAATCCCTCGGAAACCGACGGAACTACAACACAGTCTGCCGCGTAAATATAGGCCGCAAGAATCTCTCGCGGGACCGGCGGAATAATCTTGCATATGCCGTTCCGACACGAAAAAATACTCTTCTGCACTCTCGCCCAAATTCGCTTGTCGTACATGGATAAAACGAGAATAAACCGTGCCTCCGGTATTTGCATAGAGATTTCCGGAATCGCTTCAGCAAAATATTCAAAACCTTTCGTGATACCTGTTCGGCCAAACGAGAGAAATATATAGTGTTCTTTATCGAAATTTAGTTGTTCCCGGACTTCCTGATTTGAGAAAGCCGGATTCTCGAGTTTAGAATCGCCAGGATAGATTACTATGATCTTTTTCTCAGATACTCCAATTGAAATCAGTGACTCCTTTGTGTATTCAGATATCGCAATAAAATGATCATAAGTAAAGCTGACAATCACCCGCTCTGTTAAATAATAGAATAACGAACGAATCAGATTCTGCTCAAATTGGAACCATCTATTTCCAAAAACTTCATATACAATCAGTGCTTTTTTCTTACGTGCAAGCACTGCTCCGAAAAATGCCGGCGGGGCGCCTGCAAATGTGCTTCCCTGAACAATATCAGCCCAACGCGCGGCTTTGATCACTGCGGTAAGAGAAAAAATCATAAACCAAAATCTTTTAAGAATTGGTAAAGTATAAATTCGTGTTATCGTCAATGCACCGCGTTTTTCAATACCCGGCGCATGTCTCTGCCAGCTGGACGTGATAACCTGAACCTCGTGATTATTGGCGATGAATCCCTCTACAAGGTTCTGAAGCGTGAATTCCACTCCGCCTATTGCCGGTGAATAGGACTCTGCTACAAGGCAGATACGCATTGAATCTCCAAATAAGTAACAAAAGGATCTATCATAAACCTATACTCAATCAAAAAGTCAACTCTGAATTTTACCTAAGATAACGGTCTGAAAATTCGGAAGCAAAAAGAATGCATTCGTTCTCATTGTTTAATACAGATAGGACTTACTTGCCCGCCGGTTTGGGAACTTGAAATTTATTTGTAATTTGTATTTTGAATATTGAAATTTCATACACCGTTATTCTTTTTTAGCGTCAGGAGGTTCTCAAAGTAGAATGGCGTAGAATGGCGGGGAAATAACACCTCCGACACCACTGAAAGATAATTTTAGCTGAAAAACTGATTGAAATTTGATTTAAGCAAAAAAAACACGATATTACAACATATTTATAAAGAATTTATGGATAAGTCGATGACAAATTCGCAGGTGCATACATTTCATATTCCCGTTTTAGGATTAGCATTCTCTATCGATACACCTATCCGTATCGGGCGATTCGGCATTTCATCGGTTATATCGATTGTCGATGATATTCTCATTGAGCATATGCGAAAGCATTATGCTAATCTTTATGGAGAATCTTATATTCCGATTACCGTTCGGGATGAAGATTACCGTGCACGCAGGATCACCGCTTATCTCAATCTCGTTCAGAAAATTGTTCAAAAACAGATCACTGCCATTAAGATTTCGGCATTTGAAAAAGGAAGCGATATTGTAAAGTATTTCGAAATGTTGTCGGAGCACTCGCCTCTGAAAACATTATATCGCCGGATGCTCCATACGAATGACAAAGCCAGCCGGCTTAAGCTGCAGGATGAGTTAAGGGATAAAATAGTTCCCGGTAATATCGATGTGAATATCATGACAAAGCTCGATAAAGCGAACACAGGGCGTAATCAAGAGCAGCTGCCCATTGAATTTAATGATGCGCTTGCATCGTTGCGCGGATTCGTCCAGAGCGACTTGAATTCGTCCGTCATTCTTTCTGCAGGATTGAATTCCAGATTGTTCAGTTATATGGGACAGCGTCCAGAATTTCTACCTGATGAAAACGGCACTCCCAGGAAAAAAGTGATACTTAAAGTCAGCGATTATCGCTCTGCTCTTGTTCAGGGGAAAATCCTTGCAAAGAAAGGAATCTGGATCTCAGAATTCCGCATCGAATCCGGATTGAATTGCGGCGGTCATGCTTTTCCTTCACATGGATTCTTACTCGGGTCAATTCTCGAAGAGTTTAAAAGTCAACGGACATCGCTGTTATCGGAATTACAACAAATCTATGCCGCAGCATTACAGGAGAAAGGAATTCCTCTTCCTTCTAATCTGCCGTTTCAAATAACCGTGCAAGGTGGAATAGGCACAGCAAAAGAAGACTTGTTTCTGCGTGAATATTACTGTATCGAAGGAACAGGCTGGGGATCGCCGTTCCTCCTTGTTCCCGAAGCAACCAATGTCGATGAAAAAACGAGACATATGCTTGCTCAGGCCGGGAAGGAAGATTACTACATCAGCGACGCATCACCTCTCGGAGTGCCGTTTAATAATCTCCGGGGCAGTACAAGCGATCTCCTTCTGCAGCAGCGCGTAAATGATGGAAAACCTGGAAGCAAATGCACAAAAAAGTTTCTTATTTCCAACACGGAATTTACTAAAGAACCGATCTGTACCGCATCCAGTCAATATCAGGAACTTAAGATCGAGCAGCTGAAAAGACAAAATCTTTCACCCAAAGTCTTTTTGGGGAAACTTGCGAAAGTAGTTGAAAAGGCATGCCTCTGCGAAGATCTTGCTGCATCCGGACTTATTAACAGCAATGGTCATGGGGCGGCAAAGGAACGCGCCGTCGCCGTCTGCCCGGGGCCAAATCTTGCTTACTTCTCTAAAATCACCTCTCTGGAAGAAATGGTTGGACATATTTACGGACGCCTGCAGCTTATAACCGATTCGAATCGGCCCAGCTTGTTCATCAACGAATTAAGGTTATATGTGGATTATATGAAACAGGAAATGCAGAAAAAAATCGAGTCTTGGAACGTCAAGGAACAAAAATACTTCGATACATTCCGGAAAAATCTTCAGGACGGCATCGCACATTACAAGGTACTAATACCGAAACTGAAAGAAGAAACTGAACGTTACAGGGAAACAATGAGAAATGAATTACTCGCCCTGGAGCAGGAACTTCTGGAAATTGTGTTTCCGGCGGTCATCGTACCGGAATACGTGCATTAACCGCCTTTCAAAATACACCTGCCCCAACTTTATATGATATAAGACAGTTTAAAGATTGTAACAATTACCTGTTTAACCCGTATACCTGCTTATCCAAGATTTCTTAATTGAATAATAATATTTGCATTTACTTGAATAACTCCAAAAAGTATCAAACCTAATATAAATTGGAGTAATAATAATTAAAAAAACCGCCGCATCCCTGAACCTGTTTATAAAAGAGAATATTTTACTTATTACTCTTGCTCTGGTCAAATTGTTTATACATCTCACCGTAAATATTACCGGCGGTTACGGTATTTTCAGAGACGAGTTCTATTATATAGCATGCACTGAACATATGGATTGGGGTTATGTAGACCAGCCTCCTTTTTCAATTGCGATGCTTTGGCTTAACAGACTGCTTTGTGGCGATTCGCTCTTCGCTATTCGACTCCTGCCTGCTATTATAGGAGCTACCGTTGTTTTACTGGCAGGAATTATGACAAAAGAACTTGGCGGCAAAAAATTTGCCCAGGCACTTGCCGCTATCTCTGTTATTACTGCGCCTCTTACATTAGGCGTAAACTCGAATTTCTCAATGAACTCATTCGATCTCCTGTTCTGGACACTGGCTTTATATTTATTGATACGTATTGTAAAAGAGGATAATCCGAAGCAATGGTTGTTTTTAGGAATTGTTATAGGACTCGGATTGCTTAACAAGATCAGCGTATTCTGGCTCGGCGCCGGACTCGTAATAGGATTGATACTTACACCCAATCGCAAACTGATTTTAACTCGAAGAGTCTGGGCTGCCGCTGGAATCGCTTCACTTCTTTTCCTGCCTCATATCATCTGGCAAATTGTTTACGGGTTTCCGACTTTGGAGTTTATGAGGAATGCAATAACAATTAAATATGTCGAAGTATCTCCGTTGCAGATATTAATTGAACAAATATTAAATATGAATCCAATAACATTTCCAATATGGATATCAGGATTGACCTATTTTTTAATTTCGAATAAAATAAAGCAATTCCGCATTCTGCCGATCATTTATCTTACGGTATTTCTAATACTTGTCATCAATAAGAACAGCAAATCGGAATATTTAGGCCCGATTTTTCCCATGCTTTTCGCGTTAGGATCTTTTACACTGGAGAAATTCATCAGCAGATACAACTGGCGCTGGCTCTGGCCTGTTTTTCCTGCAATAATAATAATGAGTGGAATTGTTTTTTCACCATTTGCGATCGCAGTACTTCCGGTTAAAACATATATCAGCTATGCACAAACGCTTGGGATAACTCCATCGACATCCGAAAAAAAGGAAGTCGCCAGGCTTCCTCAATTTTATGCCGACATGTTCGGCTGGAAGGAACTGGCTGCAGCCGCGGCTGATGCATATGATACATTGACGCCGGAGGAAAAATCTAAATGCACAATCTTTTGCAATAATTACGGCGAAGCCGGCGCAATAGATTACTACGGCAAAATATACGGCCTGCCGAAAGCAATCAGCGGACATAACAATTACTGGCTGTGGGGACCTGGAAATGCAACAGGCGAGATCGTTATTCGGCTTGGTGGATCCAAAGAAGCGATTCTTAAATCGTACGAAGAAGTGAAACAGGCCGTACTCTTCACCGATAAATATTGCATGCCTTATGAAAATAACATGCCGATCTACATCTGCAGAAACAGGCGTACTTCGTTGCAAGAAGATTGGATGAAATTAAAACATTACGATTAAAAAGCATTTAGGAAAATAACAGTATCGGTATCTGAAAAGCTTGTACCATATTCAACCGCTTTTCAAAACAAAACTAAAAGTGCTTCCCTCCCCCACTTTGCTCTCTACATCAATCCTGCTCCTATGCGCTTCGATTATATGCTTTACGATTGCAAGGCCGAGTCCGGTTCCGCCCAGAGCCCGCGACCGGTCGCTGTCGACACGATAAAAACGCTCAAAGATCCGGGATATATGTTCCGGCGGAATTCCTAAACCCGTGTCTTTAACGCTGATTTGAATCCCCCCTGCAATCCTTTCAGATGAAAGTACAACCTCGCCGCCCGGCTTGTTGTAATTGATCGCATTGCTTAAAAGATTGTTTAATACCTGCCGCAGCCGTTCATGATCGCCGAAGACTTCATCTTCCGCTTTTGTATCCAAACGAAGACGCAGTGTTACATTCCGGTTTACTGCAAAAGACTTAAATTCTTTAAAGGCCGATTCAAGGAACTCGTTAATATTGAAGATCCGGAAACTCATCTTCATCTCCCCCGATTCAATCTGGGAGATATTTATGAGGTCTTCCAACAGTGAACGCAGACGGTTCAGATTATCCTGCGCCTTTTCGATAAATGAACGATTTACGGTTGTATCATTGATAGCCCCGTCCTGCAGTGTCTCAAGGTATCCCTGGGCGGAAAAAATCGGCGTGCGGAGTTCGTGCGAGACATTTCCTAAGAATTGACTGCGCACCTGTTCCAATTTCTTCAACTGGACTATATCAGCTTTAAGTTTATCAACGAGTTCATTTATCGCTTTTGCCGTTAATCCGATTTCGTCATTCGATTTTACTGCAAGCCTGGCATCAAGATTCCCTGCACGAATCCGTTCAACACCTCCGGCTATTTTAGCCATCGGATATGTAATCCAGCGTGATACAAGAATACTGACGAAAATAATCGCCAGCAGAACTCCAAATCCCGTTACGATGATAATTGAACGAATCTGGTCTATCTGTCTCTGCACCTGTTCATATGGCGCACTTAACCGGATGTAATTGAGATATTCAAAAAGGGAATTTACTTGAGGCTTTCTCACTTCCTTCGCCACATATAAAAAATCCCGATCTACTGTTGCACTGTGCCGAATATTATGTCCGATCCCTGTGCGCTTCGCTTCCTGCACTTCCGGACGGTCCAAATGGTTCTTGATCTCATCGATTTCCTGTAAAGGTACCTCGGAATCGGCCAATACATTCCCCTTGCCGTCGATAAGTGTTATGCGAAGATGCTCCAGACCCCCGACTTGCTTGACCAGTCCATCAACCTGTGTAAAATTTCGTGTCGAATCTTCCTGTAAAATATAAAGAACCAAATCCGACTGCCTGCTCAACTCGCTCACCATTCTGTCTTTAAAATACGATTCCATCCAGAGACTTGTGAATATTCCAAGAGCTGTTACAATAAGTACAGCGATCATGACGTAAGTAAGCGTAATCTTAGTCTGTATTTTCATAGTCTATGCTTTAAATCGATACCCTACGCCGGGAACGGTTTCAATATACTCTGCGTATGCACCAAGCTTTTCTCGGACTTTTCGAATATGGACGTCAACTGTTCTGTCAACGACATGAACATTTTCTCCCCACACTGCGTTTAAAATTGATCCGCGTGAAAGCACTCTTCCTTTATTTCGTATGAGATATACAAGCGTTTCAAATTCTTTTCTGGGTAAAGCGAGTTTGTGTTTTCCCAAACGCGCTGTATAACTGGAAACATTGATTTCCAATTCCTTTATTTTAATCAAATCGATTTGCGTAACCGCTTCCCTGATCGATTGCTCTTTCCGGCGAAGCGCTGCATGAATACGCGCAACAATTTTCCCGATCTTTACAGGTTTGACGATATAGTCGTCGGCACCGACTTCTAATCCGACGATCTCGTCCGTCTCGGACCCTTTTGCCGTGAGAAGAATAACCGGAATTGAAACGGTTGATTTGTTTTTTTTCATTTCCTGAACAACCTGCAGTCCGTTCATTTCAGGCATCATCACATCGAGAATCACTAAATCAGGCTTCTGCTTCAAACGCTCTAGGGCTTCGCGGCCATTTCGCGCAGTTGTTACGTTAAATCCCTCTTTAGTAAGATTATAGGATAGAAGATCGATAATATCTTTTTCGTCATCGACGACCAGGATGGTCTTTTTCATAATCTATTTTTTTTGGATAATGAGAACGCACTAATATAGAGGTCGTATCGATATGATTCAAGTCAAAAGGATAAAATTCAGCAATGCAGTTGCATTGCATGGATTTGATTAACCAAATCCATGCCTAGAAAAGATAACTGTCTCGCTAAAACGGAACAAGTATGTTTTTTCACTCCCCTGATGATACGGAAATCACCTTCGCAGGCACTATTAAAGAATATGTTCCTCCCGAATTTCGACTGAAACCAAACACGGCGTACCGGAAGTCCTTGAATAATACCCGCTTTCCTGAGTAACGGTCGTAATAATTTGCTGCCGGTATGCTTCGGTGATTTTATTATTAAGCAGCACCACTATTTCCCTGATTTCATCAGCAAGCTTTGCTTTAGATTGTTCATCCATATTTATTATCCCTTTCTTATCTTTGCCGGTTTACTTTTTAAAACATCCAATTCCTTAAGCAGCATTTTTCTTATTTGCTCGAGACGTTTTTTGTTTTTTCTTTTTCCTGCAAATAAAAGGCCCACATAGGATTTATCGATGTTCAGGCGCCTGGCTATCTCCGCTTGATTCACCATCGGCTTGATTTTGGCGAAGTTCTTTGTCATCTTTCGTTTAGTCTACTATTGTTGACGCATCGGCGATTATGTAATAATAATTATTATTAGTATAAATGTCAAGCAATATAATAAAAAATATTACTTCTGCTACATTGACTCAGCGGGGCAGCCGTCTTGAACTCTGGTGGAAATCAAAGGGGTGGAGTAAAGCTGAATTCGCGAAGCGGATGAAGATATGGCCGCAAAATGTTAATAAATACTTTTCAGGAATACTTGACCCGTTAAATCTCATTGAACAACTGATAAAAGAAGAATGTGATATAGCCTGGATCATCGACGGCAAAACTGCCGGGCAAACAAATAAAGGAACCGTCGCCGAAACGTCTGCAGATTACGGTAAAAAAGAGGATTTTTGTTATCACGGAATCAGCAAGCAGACAAAGGAGCGAATAGAAAAGCTTATCAAACTTCTCGAATCCAAACCGGAAAAAACACATAAAGATATGCTGGATCTTCTTATTAAAACAATGGAAAAACGGCGGAGAAGAAAGATGAAAATGCGGTGAAATGTTCTTTTTTGGGGATGTCTTCCAACCGTACTCGCCGGCCATTTAGTTACAATCCACCTTTTTATCTTATGCTCCTTATAACCATATCCATGGTATCATAGGAATAAATGATATCGATGTAGGGGCGGGTTCAGAACCCGCCCTTACAGTAAAACGTTATGGTTTGACAGAAATAATTCGGCAATTGAAAACATTTTCATCATTCAATAAAGAATCTTCCTTTAAAAAGAGAATATTCAGGATATGACGGAATTAATAATTTCTTAATGAATTGATAAATCCCAGATAATACCTGCCTTTTATATTGTTATTAAATAAAAGGAGGATAAAATGAATACATATCCAAAGTTTCGAGAACCTTTTGTATTTTGGCTGATAAAACACTTTCTTAAATCCGAAAAAGAAAGAAATGAAAACACACGACCTGTCAGTAATCACGAACTCTTCATTGTTCTCGGTATGATCATTTCTGCACTGGCTGTGCTTAGAATAATTTTCCAATAATGAATGCATAATTACCCTTTATTATTATTAAAAAACAATAAGGACTTTTTATATGCAAAAAATCCTGCTCCGTCTATCTTTGTTCTTCATTTGCAGCCTTTCCCTTCTAAACGCGCAGGGGAAATTCAGCGGATACATGTTTGGCGATTATTATTATAATATTTTGCGCGACAACGGTACGATTTCAAATTCCACTTCCGCTTCTACCGCGCCCGGAGGAACAGCGATGCAAGCATTTCAGTTGCGCCGCATATATCTTACATACGATAATGATATTTTCGGGCAATTCACGGTGCGGCTCCGGCTTGAAGCCGATCAATCGGCAAATGCAAGCAATGGAAAAATCGGCACATTTGTGAAAGACGCTTATCTGCGCTGGAAAAATATTTTTGCCGGAAGCGATTTATTTTTCGGTATTCAGCCGACGCCTGCGTTCGATGCCGTTGAAGCTGTCTGGGCATATCGTTCATTGGAAAAGACTATTCTGGATTTACGCGGAGGTGTTGATACAAGAGATATGGGCATATCTCTCAAAGGTAAAATTACCCAAAACGGCATGCTGAATTACTGGATAATGTTAGGCAATGGCGCCGGTACTTCTAAGCCGGAGAATGACAAATACAAAAGGTACTATGCCCATGTTCAAATAAAACCTGTCGAAAATTTACAGGCCACACTGTATTTTGACTATAAAGATGTACCCGACATTCAAAATATTTATACTGGAAAAAACGTTGATAACAGCGCCTTGACAACCGCAGTGTTCCTTGGTT
>Ga0315539_1003011_pt1 | contig 11986 bp, 21 predicted proteins | sample SalMarSW160150MG_FD_203097 | JGI IMG/M metagenome (GOLD analysis project Ga0315539, IMG submission 203097) | Salt marsh sediment microbial communities from the Plum Island Ecosystem LTER, Massachusetts, United States - Salt Marsh Sediment SW1601-150 ... | reverse complement strand
CGGTTGCGGGGAAGGCGTTTGCCCACAGGCATACCGCGCACGATATTCTCGGAACGAGGCACACGGTTCTTTTCGTGTACTTCACTTGGCGAGAACACCACATCATATTCTTTGTGCCACCCCATCGTTATCTCGAAAGCGTGGTCATTGCAAAACCAATCGTCGCCATCCAATATACCTATCACGGTTCCTGCGCCCCAGTCGGAGTTATGGATACAGGTCGCTATGTTCTCCACAGCCTCCTTGTGCCGCTGGTTAACGGTGATCTTGAGTTTGTTGCCCAGATCAGATTTGTACCTTCGGGCTATCTCTAACGTCCTGTCCGTCGAGAGGTCATCAATGAAATCAATCTGCCAGTCAGAATACGTCTGTCTCATAACGCTTTCGATCCCATTTGCAATCCACCGCTCCTGGTTCCAGGCGGGCAGAATAAGATGAAAGGTGTGCGGGATCGTATCATAGTACCGTTGTGTTTTCACTGCTTTTCCTTCCACATATCGGATGCGAAGATCCACTCCTCGTTCCCCCGGGCCTTGTCACGATTCCCTCCCCAAATCTCTCTTCCGGGCGGAAGCAGATCGGGCCACCGCCCTATGATTTCTTTCGAGTTCTTATCGTAGATCCACTCCAGCTTTTGCATGGGTGGGAAAGAATGGTGCCACACCCCCGCGCGCTCCCAGCGAAGCTCATCGAGTTCCCGGGGCAGTGGAGGAACCCTCCCTGCAGCACCTCTGCTACATCGCCGCGTGGTTAGAGACTCCAACACCGCATTCATCCTGATAAATCCGAGCGTCCACCGCTTGATCTCTTCCGGATCAGATAGGATTCCTTTCTCATTCTCTTCGGCTGCTTGAGCAAGACTGCGATAATGGGGTTGACCCGCCTTGCCTTCCTTAGGCCATTTACCGGAATTGCGCTTATAGTGAAGGAGGAGTCTGCCCAGCACTAAGTCGCGAGGGGGTTCAAAACACTTGAGATTCCAAATCATGTTTTTGAAGGCCCAACGCCTAGTATCGGATGGCCGCGAATACACGCTCTTCGGCAAGATAGGCCAATCATACCCCGTGGTGATGTCCGGCAACTCCACCTTGTCGGTATTGCGGAAGATAAAGGTATGCGGGGCCATATATGGGTGTCCTCGGTGGCGATGGAACAGATCCCCCATCAAGGAGGACGGCGCAATATGAAACACTTCCGCCGCCCGCGACTTTTCCAACCGTTCGAGAAGTCTCTGCCATTCGGGGTTACCGTAATTGAAATAGTGGTCTAAATCGTAGACTAAGATCCATTCACCTTGTGCTTCCTTGAATCCCTTGTGTCGAGCATCATGCAAGAAAGAACAGCCGCGTCCGTCCACGACCTTGAAGTTAGCCTTTTCTTTTCGCACTTGTCTCGTGGCCTCTTCAACGGTGTTATCCGTGCAACCATTATCCACCAAGATGATCTCGTCGGCCAAAGGGACCAGCGAGTGGATTGTCAATGCCGCTGTCCTCTCTTCATTGAAAGCAGATCCTACCGCACTAATCAGCATACTCCGATGTCTCCTTGTTTAGAAAATGAGGCGAGCTAGACTCCAAACACCTAACGCCAAAACAGCACAACCTATTAGAAAAGTGAATCTCTTCTTTGGGATCCTTTTTACTACGATCACGGCGAGAGGAACAGACGCAACCGCCCCGATTATCAAGGGAGGTGCCAGATTCCAATTCATGCCCGCCGGCCTGAGAATCAAATAGGTGATCATGCCCACAAGACAGGTGAATGCCTCCGCCAGACTCGTGATCCCCACGGCACTCTTCGCTTCGACGCCCGAGGTGATTTGGCCGGCTGTCACCAGAGGTCCGTATCCGCCTCCCGATACACCTTTGTTGAAGGCGGCTAGAAGGCCAAGTCCTGCAAGCTTCTTCCAAGACAGAAGTGATTCCTTTCGCCTGAACAGGATGATAAGGCCCATGCTAGCAACGATGACAGCGATGAACAGTTTGATAAGATGTGTCGGCAGATTGACGACCAACGTAGCTCCGATCACCGCACCTATTAGACTCAATGCTCCAAGGCTAAGGCCAACTTTGAGATCCGCTGATCCACGCCGGAGACTGACGTTACCCGCCTTATGATGTCCGAGTGCAGCAAGGAGGCCCGTCACGAGTTCGGAGAGCAGAATAGCAGGGACCACCTGAAGCGGCGAGAACCCCATCAGTAGAAGAATGGGAGTAAGGCTCGTGCCATATCCCATCCCCAACGACGAATCAACGAACTCAGCGGCGAATGCTATCGGAATCAGGCACCAGAGCAATTGATCTCCTTTCTATTCTTCTTTATTGTGGTATGCCGCAGTCAGATCCTCGTAAAGGTCCATATTCTTGTTATATACCTTTCGGCTATAGGAAGCGGTCGCAGGGTCTTTGAACTCATGATCCGCGATCGCGTTCCTGACGTATGTCACCTCCCATCCGTCCCTTAGGATCAGTCTGCTATACAATTCTGCATCTTCAAAGCCCCATTGTCCATCGAATCTTACGTCAAACCCTCCCGATTCCATCATAGCCTTCAGCGGAAAGCTGAGGTTGACCGTCCCACCATATCGCATGAGCGCAGCCCTCAGACCCCCGTATTCGGGTGCAAGGCGCGGATCTATATAATGAGGCGCCTGATGGATCGCTCCGACGTAGAGGGTCTTAGCGAAGGCCTCAGGCCCGGAATTCCAAGCCCCCCGATGGTGGTGGAGCGCATCGAGGTGAAGCGTACAATCATCGTCCAGTATGAGACCGTGGTCGTGGCCATCCTTAATCGCCACCTCAAGGCCTGCGTTGACCGCGGAGGCGCGGGCATAGTAGTCCTTGCAATGCTCAATCACAGTTACGATATGGATCTTAAAGGTCCAATCCACCACTGATTTTGGTTCCCCATCGTTCACGATGTAGATGTGGTCGGTTGTCATTCGCATTTGCGGAAGGATACTGCAGACACAATCCAAAAGTTGTTGGGGCCGATTGCACGTGGGGATGATAATCGCAAGCCTTGGCGAGCTACTCATCGGGGATGAGTGGCGGCTCAAGTTGGTTCCGTGCCTTGCATCAGATTCATTCCGCACGTTCCTTGAGGATGTAAGGGGGGAGACATGATGCCCGCAGAAAAAGGTTGATCCAGGCGCGCCCGTTCTCCATCCAGATCGATACAGTCATCACAGGAAGTCGCAGATGCAATCCCTTCTTTTGTGGATGTCCCCTTGTCAAGTAAGCCTCTGTCACTAGCTTGGTTCCACCCCCCAGGTATGCACAGAGTATCGCTGCGTGGGAATAGCTCGTGCTTTTACTCTACCGCTCCCGCCACACTCTGAGCATATCGAAGGAACGTCGGCAAGCGCACAGCATCTATCGCCATATCCGTCCCCACCAATCTGAATCTCCGGTCCTTCACCGGTTCCGCCGCAAGCAGGACACTGCAATGTCTTTCCGGAATTCATTTCTCTCATCACCCCCTATTTATTGTTTGATTTGAAATTGTATTCCATGGTCGCCTTTGATCGAAGATCTGTGAGGATCAAGACCTACGAGGATTCGATCAGGAATCCCGTCAGGAAAGGCGGTACAAGTCGTTCCGTCCTTATGAAGCCGATCGCAGAAACCACAATCCGATACACAAACCTCAATGTCGGCGTCATCGGTCATAAACTTGTCTGCCCTTTCAGCCATTATAAGACCTCCTCCAATTTTATATGCCACAATCCTTGCATTGTTTTACTAGGCGGTTCTTTGAATACAGCGGATAACAGCTTGAATCTTGAATTCGGGCGCAAAAGTATCTCCTTCTCTTGCGGGAGTCTACTAAGATCCATGATGTTTACCCCTGACTTATTCCTTATTTCAAACACGACTTTGTTAAGGTTAGGCATAATTGCGGTTGGCTCTACGAACTCTATCGCCATGCTACTACTCGCCGTACCGCTGTTGAATGATTCGAACGTCAATGCCTTGTTCATCCTGATCGCGGCTAATTTCTCGTCCGTCATATGCACACCCCTGTAGACGGTTCCTTTGTAAGGCGTAGCATCCTTAACCGCGGCTTGCAAGGCGGTCGTATTCCCCTGTGCTGATACCAACCGGTTAGCCTTCCAAGCCTCCGTTCGCCCCAACTGAAAGTTCCGGGTATCGTTGAAGCCTGTTCCGGTCCAACCGCGGATCACTTCTTTCTGATCATCGGTAAGACCTGCCATCCATCGATCATGGGACATTGTGCCAACCGGCGGGGTGGAGTCCCCATGCGCAGGGATGGCCTCTTCTGGTGGAACTTTCGGCGGAGTGGGCTCAGTATTCTGAATCAAATGCATACTACATCTGCCCCTAGGATGCAAGGTAGGGCACATTATTCCCGCTGAGAATGGTTGGTCTAATCGTTGCCGTTCGCCATCCATATCAAGACACTCATCACAAGCATCCCCTGCCGCACTCCATTCTTTCACGGACATTTCTTTGTTGAAAAGGCCTTCATCTCCCGCCTCATTCCAAGCCTCAAGCTTCCCGTGGTTCTGTGCAGTGATAAGCTCGGTCCGGGCGATGGTGTCAGCGCGATACTTCAAGAGGTGATCGTGATAACGTTGGGCTCTCGCCCGCGCAACGTCGGGGCGTATTCCGTCCTCCAGCATCTTGAAGTAGCGGCGGTTGACAGCTCCGGACTGCCGGGCGGTCAAGCCTATCTGTGGCCTTATCATGCGGGAAGCGGCGCGGGGATCAATGCCCTGCATGATGTTCGTCTCCAAGGCCTGACGCAGCCCCTCGATCGTCGTCTCCGACAGATCCTTGATCCTGCTCAATCCGTAGGTGTCGAGATAGTGCTTGATGTATGTTGTCTGTGGTTTGAGAATCCAGCGTTGAGCATTGAACTCAGTCTGCATCGACTGAGCAACCGTCTTGCCAAGATCAGGGAGGAGCTGCCTTGCGAAAGGCTTGCTAAAGCGCTGCTCCTTACGAACGTGATCGAGGAAACTTTGCACCGCCGCCATTGAACCGATCGCCATCACATTTTCCAGTTCCTTGTTGGAGACCGTAGCGGGCATCGCGGCCAGGGCTTTCTCGGAATCCTCTCGGAGATCGGCTAAGGTTATCCTGTCTTCAGACATTCGGCCTCTCGTCTGAAGCAAGATCCTTAGAGTCACGTATCAGTTGGTTCGGGCGGGCAGAACGGAGCGCCTTCGCATCTTCTATCTTCATCATCGTTTCTCCTATCTCCATCATAGAAGAGCCGCGATCAACCCTTATCGCCAGGGCTGCATTGCCGACGAACCAACTAGGGTATACCTCTCCTTCGATCACAATTCTCATCAAACCTAGCCGGTGGTCTTCCTCTACAACAACGACCTCGGTCAACGGTATCCGCAATTCAAGACGCCCCATCATTCCTCCTCACTCTCCTTGTTTTGGTAATGATGTACAGAAGCGATCACACCAACCAGGAAGCCGATTATCATTCCAAAAATGAAGCACCATAGCATTACTCCTCCTCCTTTGCCCCGAGAGGCAATCCGGCCATGGCTCTGAGCGCATCCTCCAGCTTCTTGTCAGGGAACAACATCGCGCCGCCACGCGCCAGTGAATCCAACAGTTTGCAGACATTCTCAATTTCAGGCAGTGAGGCGGGTTCGAAGGTTAGTTTAGGCAGATCGGGCCTGTCTATTCCGTTGAACTTGAACAACTCGGGCACCGCCTGCGCGTTGAACGTATCGCAGATCAACCCGATCCAGGCAATTAAGGCTTTCTCAAAAAACGTCCGCTTCTCCCGTGCCAGCGCGTAGGACCCTTTTGATTCGAGCCCCAGGAAGATGAAGTCGGCCAGGAGGGACGCCGCTATCGCATGATCATACCGCAGAATAACAGGATTGGTGTCAATGACAGCACCGGGAGAGGAGATCAGCTCGACCGCATACTTCCCCGGCTTGTCGGGATCACGCGGCATCACAAGCCCGTCCTCCTCATCCCTCCTCAGTTTGCGAACCAATTCCTTCCAGTTGTTCAACTGTACCGTCGCCGCGGAGGACTTGTCCAGGAAGAGCTTCTCGGGGACGTAGATCACCGGCATACCGGCAAGATTGCGCTCGATCCCGATAGCCTCGAATGATTGCAGATGCTTCTTGTAGTACCAAGGGTAGTACGCATTCCTATAAATTGACCTTCCTTCAGGATTACCTTTATGAGCTTGTGTTCTAAAGTGTAAGCATCTATCGAGCGGGATAGAGCGGGAAAAATAATTCGGAGGGGGGCTTTGCTCAAGTCCCGTTACCTTACCTGAATCGGGATCGTACAGCCATTTACTGATCGTATCCTGCGAGCGGATCGAGAAATCCTTGAAGCCTACTGCCCCATCGTTGAAGCGTGACTGCTCCCATTCCTCCTCGGCATTCGGACCCCGACGATACTTGTACGACTTCTCCTCAATGGAGTAACCGAATTGCAGGAACGACAGAATCTCGGAAAGGATGTCATACCAACCCGTGTCGAGATCCCCTTGCAGCAAACATGAATCCAAGAATTCCGCGTCCTGGCGCTGCCCACGATCCTTCCCTGCAGGCTCGATGAAGAACGTGGCGCCTCGGATCATCTGATAGATGGCAAAGTTGATCGAGCCTATCGTGGGGTCATTATCGCCCATCTCCCGATAGGCTTTGCGGCCACTTGAACCTTGTAGTTTGAGCAGCCATTCCTCGGAGAGTACGCCGCCCCATATCTTGAGGCCTGTCGATCCTAATGGCGCAAAATAGGGTTCCTTCTTCTCTTCTTCGGCCATCTTCTCCTTCTTATCTAGACTGCATGGACTAAGGCGGCTGGCCGATCACTACTTCGGCTAAGTGCAACCTTTTATGGAGGTCGCTAAACCGCACGAGCTAAACAACCCATGCCAAAGACATTACGTGGCAGCTTTCCACGCCTCAGCCGCCTCATTCCCTGCAATCAGTTTACAGCATTCGGCCGCCTTTGCCAACTTTATCTCTCCTCGGCATCAGCGCTGAACGTCGCCGGAGGTATCAGGGTTCTCTTTCGGGCTCGCGTCAGCTGATTTCTGCCGTCCCTTCATCGCTTCAACCATCATCCCCGTTATCATCTGAATGACCTCGGGCCGGGTGAAGCCCAGCGCCGTAAACTCTTCCATGAAGATGCCCATCATCTTAGCGCCTTCCCGGACCGCCTCTCTACTCGACATTCCGCCTTGAAGCTTGTCCATAAAGCCTCTTGACCTATCAGGCTCCCTCATTCCACTCCTCCTTTTTTCTTAACTTCCTCATCATACCACACATCACACGGATACACCACGGAGCGGGCGGCCGGTATCAATAGCCCAACAATCGTGACCTTCCCGCCCCGCGTTTCCCTTCCCGTTGAAGGAATCTTGTGTAAGTCTTCGCGCGTGGTCTCCGGATGCGCGACCCCGGGTTACAGCATAGGCCCTAGGAAAAAGATCCATATGGATTCTCGGGCATAGCAATCACCCTCTCTTCTCTCTTTTACTTATCGGGCGCACCCAATCCATTCCGATGCCGTTCGATGCTGTCTGCAAGCGTGCTAAGCTTCTTAGACGCATCGCGTGTCATGCGGACAAGCTGATGGGGTAACAGGCTTAAAGCATCTTGTAGCTTCTGCTCTCTATTCCATTTATTCAAATCGTTGATACCCAGGCCAAGATACTGATGCAACAGTGCATCCGCCGCCTCGACCTCTTGATGCCGGGCCATAGCAAGACTGAGGTCTGTATCGGCTTTGGCTATTCTATCGGCCACTACTTTGCCTACCCTGTAACCGATGTCACGCGCCTCTTCTTTTTCCGCTAACCACGACCGCCAGTCTTCTATGCGCTGTGATCTACTTAGCTCACACGTGTGATAAGTGCTGTGTACAATCTGCGCACGGCTCATCAGGATATAGATCAGCACCTCCACGGGTGGCTCAATCTCGCGCCGCGGGGCCTTAACCTTGGCGATCAACCGCCGCCCATTCTTGGTAACCCAGAGCAAGCCTGCTCCACCACCCACTTCCTTTGGGTCGATGAGCCCTCGGGGACACACAAAGCTGAACTGGTGGCAAAGAGCAAGATAGTTGGCCCACTTATCATCCTGCACAAAGTCCGAGCGCGATACCTTGACCTCGTAGCCTATAGTGGTCCAAGGGGCCCAACTGCGGCGCATTGCCCAAGCATCGAGACGATAAGTGTGCTTTGTGCCCCGCGTGCTATTCGCCTTACACTCAGGGACAAACACGTCGGCATGATGCTTGGTAGCGAGTAGCGCAATGATATCTTTAGCAGTCACCTTGCAATCGCCTCCTCAGACAGCATAGGCTTGCTGCTCCTCTTGGCTTAGCGCCTTGAATCGATCGTAAGCATCGTAGAATCCTTTAGGGATCGTTACTCGCGGATCATGATCCTTGCGCCGCAGAGAACACGGGCCATGATAATGATGGACCTCAAACAAATATCCCTCAAACTCGTATTCGGGCTCGAAGCCACAGATGAAACCACCGTTGCCCAGGCTATAACATGGCATAGCAACCACCCCTTTAATCATCCTCGAAGGGTAATGATTATCCCGGTCAAGGCGAGGACGATTCCGCCAAGCATGACGATAACCGCGACTATTCGCATATCTAATACTTTCGCCCGCCGGTTCCAAGCATCAAAAGCTTCGGCCATCTCGCTTTCCGTTCCCAGATAAGGACCTTCAGCCTTGCAATTTTCACACTTCAGACGCCCATCCTCTATGTATTGTTGCGCTATTATCCTTGTGCTTCCACAAAAAGGACATGGTTTTATTTTACTTGACACAGCAATCACCTCCTCTAGTGCGACGAGTTGGAGTCGAACCAACACCTTCTGGGAGTGTGCCCTGCAATCGGCCCTATTGCCAGATACTCTACCTTTAAGCTACCGCCGCTCTATCTTCCCCGACAGCTTTTCGTAGATGTGAAAGCACAGCACTCCCTCAATTTTCGGCTCGTCATGGATATATTGGCATTGTGGATTTTGTGTTCCGATGTACTCGCCCCATTTGTGCCAGCGCCAACCGCCCTCAGCCGGTTCGTCTGCTTTGCGGATCACCGTTACCGTCACTACAAACTCGCGGCCTGGGGCCTCCAGTTCGGGACAAGCCTTGAGTAGCTGCTCTACATCGTCGCATACCCCATAAGGCCCGACTGTTGTGTTAGGATAATGCTCATAGCCCGATAAAAACCTACCGCCCCCAAAGTGAGCTATTTGGTACACTCCTGTGCGTAGTTCCTTCCCTGAACCACGCCCACTTATAAAACCAACCGCCGCCAGGATCGGATCTACCGCCATCACTTTCGGCTCTTGGATTAGCATCGCCTCTCCTCCTCATGTGCCATCGACCACTTGACCGCCTCCTTATTCCTACGTATTCCGTTGAAGGATAAGCTGTAGAATCTCTGATAGTCTGTACCCGTGCTCAAAATCCTCCCCAGGGGCTACAAGAATATCATCTTCCATCATTTCTTGGTCAACATGATGTAAACCCGATTCATCCAATAAAGCGCATAGTTTTTCTGACACAATCTTGTAACTGCTTCCCATAACTACTCACCCCCTCCGCCAACTCTTCCCTGTTTCTCATTGTTCGCTCCCCTTGCGGGATAAGTGCGGTTTGCATGTAAAGTGGAGTACCCGTCAATTTCGCGTGTAAATATGCGTGATAATGGTCCGCAATACCTCGTCTGTCGTTGTCTCTTCAACAAGCTTTCTGACACGCTCCTTGAACTTCTCGTTCTCACCCAAGGACGCAGCTATACTGTGGTTAATGATGTCTCTAACAACCTCACGAACCGCATTCACGATAAGCGTATTGTGATCATATCTCTCAGGCTTCTTCAATGCCTCATCGATTGCCTTCTCAATCTCTTGCCCAATCGCACTGTCTAAGATAGCCTGCACTACTTGCTGTTCTATGGCCTCTTTGTCAATCGTTACATTCACTTCCATGTTATTTCTCCTTTTGATTGAGGCGGCTGGCCGGTCTTCCACCGACCTGAGCACGAGCCCGATACATCTAGTTATGGCTCATATGCGCTTCCGTTGACTAGACGGATTGCACGGTGCGTGTTAAGTCTGCCGTGACCGCAGCCGCCTTTCTCATTATACCTCAAATCGCCGGTAGTTCTGTACTATAGCACACGCAAAAGCCGCTGCATCTTCGCTTGTTAGGACGTCTCCTCTACCAACCGCTGCTATAACAACATCGCGCCACATGTCTCGCTCAAATTGAGACAATCCTGGTTGCCCTGGAAATGGCGGCTTCTTGGTTGTTGGTTTCTTACCCTTTAGTCTTCGCTCATTCACTATTCACCTCCTCACATTTCCACCTTCCATTCGTTTTTGAGGCGGCTGGCCGGATTCACCCCACCGGCACCCCTACTCTAGATCATCGCCTTCCGCAAACTCACCTTATAACAGTTAGCGATTCCAACCCGGCGCTGTCACGCCGCAGCCGCCTTTCATCACATCCACCCGATTATAGAGTACCATCCAAGGACGATCGCCACACCCAGGACCACCCCCACTATGAGCCAGCGCCAGTCAGTCATCCTCCTCCTTCGGAGCCTCATAATGACCTACGACAATCTCCTTCATCGCCTCACCAAGTTCCTTTGGCTCCGTCCTGCGAAATACCCACGCTACCCTTGTTACATAAGGTTGTGGATGGCTAAATCCATGACTCCCCAGCCATGCACGGTAGAACCGTTCTTCTTCGCCTCGTCTTTCAAGCTCCGCAAACACCCCGTCTTCGCCGTGCCAAAGGGCAATGTCCATGTCAAAGGCAATCGACAAAATCGACTTGCCGTCTTTTGTTTGCCACTCTCCATCAACGTAGCCCTTGGGGGGGATCCATCGATATCCCATCCACTCTGCGATCTGACTATTGAGGCTCATCTTTCTCCTTCCAGGCTTCCTCCAATGACATTGCTATTTCTCTTGCTATAGGCACCTTAACAGGTATTCTCTCAATCGCTGCTCGCAGTGCATCAAGCTTACGGTTGATCGCATTCTCGGTTTCCGTCTTTTCAGGATTGCACATCGCGCCTCCTTTTTTACCTGACCTTGCCGAGTTCTGCTACAATCATACCTAACTGGTCATTCAAGCGGTATAGCTCATCCTGGATGTAATCCAGTGCCAACGGTGTCTCTACTACTTTCACCTCTACTGGAGTCTCATTCATTCCTAATAAATCTTCCGCCACAAAGATGTTTTTCTCGATTCGCTTGATAGCGTTGCGTATCGACATAGCCTCAGTCTCTTCCGCGCCTTTACCCATTATCGTTCACCTCCTCATCTTCGTTCCTTCATTCTCCTTCATCATTTTTCCTCCCCGCGCTCATAGTCCACGGTGTCTAGCAACGATCGGATGATCTCCTCATAGGTATCCCCCTTCTTGCCCAAGGCCATCAAGCGATCCCGCGTTTCTGTACTGATCTGCACGGTCGTGTAGCGGGTATCCATTTCCTATCCCTTCCCTGACTGCTATACCTATTATAACACCTATGGGGTCACCTGGCAAGTACCCCCACTACTCAGAATGTCCTCCTTCGACGACATCGAAGATCCTTTCAACCAAGACAACTCGACCGCAAGTACGAACGTGCATCGGAAGCTCCGCTCTCACATCGACCTTCTCCAGGTCAAGGAAATTCAACTTCGTTTTCACCGCACATCGGACCAACTCCTCACCGTAGAGCACCGTCACCAAGTAGCTGTTGTACTCATCCATTTACTTCCTCCTCTCCTGTATCCTCCACATCCGCTAAATCATCGAGCCAGTCCAGCGCCTTTTGTGCTTTCTCATGCGTCTTGAAGTACGCCAAGATGTCGAGTACGCCGCTATCAACTGCATACAGACAGACCTGTTTGCGGCCAGGGAGGTTACCGATGTAGATTGCTCTTTCCTTCGCGGCATAGCCCCTACCGAGAAATCTCTTCTCATCCGCTGCCTCA
>Ga0315539_1003009_pt1 | contig 11988 bp, 16 predicted proteins | sample SalMarSW160150MG_FD_203097 | JGI IMG/M metagenome (GOLD analysis project Ga0315539, IMG submission 203097) | Salt marsh sediment microbial communities from the Plum Island Ecosystem LTER, Massachusetts, United States - Salt Marsh Sediment SW1601-150 ... | reverse complement strand
TTTATGATTCACTGAACCTATTACGTGCCTGGAACTCGATTTTCAACCTTCCATCGATTTTGCCCACGCCCGCTTTGCCAGTATACAGAATGATTCTCAACCCAGTTATTATAAGCTTCTTCAAACAAGGCGAGCAACTGTTGGTACTTGCTCACACTATCTGAATGAGCTCAACCTTGCCAATAGTTCCACCATCCGGCTACTTACCTACGAGCGCTTCGAAACGCTGGCCATGATTATCCTCGCCGTGGCTGACACTTCCACGGTCATGTGAAGTGAGGATATTCTGCGTTATAATCAAGGCTTCCTGATAGCTGGCAAAAATCCTTAAACTATTAGTCTTCGCTCCAAGGTTGTCACTAGCTGAAACCAGTTCATCATCACTGCTACGCTCGACGCCAAGCTTTGATTGAGAAGCAAATTGATGACTATTAAACTGGTACCCAAAGCAGATTATCTCTTTTCCAAGGTCTGGTGTGGACGATAAGGGTTAACATGAACTATGACATCCTGCACATGCTCAACCTTGCTCAAGAGCCCGCTTTTTACCTCTTCGGCTACCTGATGGCCTTGTTCTACGGTGAGGCTGTTATCCACAGCTACTTCTATATCAATGGTGAAGCTAGAACCCAGTCGGTGCGCCCTGATGCTATCGACTGCCTTAACCCCTCCAATTTCTAGAGCCATGGTTCTAATCTTGTCCAAGACTGCTGAGCTTGGGCTTTCATCCATCAAGACTCCAATATTTGGGCGGAAAAGAGTAACGGACATCTTGATAATGAAAGCCGAGACAACAAGGCCGGCTATAGGGTCCAGATATTGGAAGCCCATTTTAGCCCCAGCTATACCGACTAAGGCAGCTACCGAGGAGTAAGCATCTGAGCGATGGTCCCAGGCATTAGCAACAACAGCAGGACTGTCGTTCTTCTTTCCTACCTTGAGTGTGTAACGAAACAAAGCCTCTTTTATGGCTATGGAAATGGCCGCTGCTATCAGGGCAATCGTAGCAGGGGTTTCAAAGTGTCTGTGGGCAATGAGGTGGATAGAGGAAACGCCGATGTAGATGCCGGTAGCGAGAATTGCGAGGGCGACCAGAAAGGCGGCAATAGTCTCGGCATTGGCATGACCGTAAGGATGGCTTTCGTCTGGCGGTTTTTCTCCAATTCGTAGGCCTACATAAACAATTCCTGTGGCAAAGCAATCGGATATGGAGTGAATGGCATCGGCTATCATGGCATAGCTGAAACCGAATATGCCAGCGAGCAGCTTGAAAATTGCTAGGGCTATATTGGTGCCAAGCCCCACTAATGTGCAGGGCTTAGAATCGAGAAGGTTGATTTTCGGCGTCTCTAATCTCATTTCCAGCCACAATCTTCACAGCTTGGATTCCTTTCTAGCTCAATCTCGTCTATCTTTGCATCCAAGCCGTCCCAAAGCAGAAGCTTATTCTCTAGGAAGCTTCCCATCTTAATGAGATGCTTTATCACTTCAGTTGCTTGAATGCATCCTATAACGCCGCAGGTTGCTCCTATCACAGGGAAGGTCATTAATGGAGGAGGTTCCGGAAATATGCACTTTAGACAAGCAGTCTTTCCTGGAATTATCGTTGTAGCCTGTCCATACAGTCCATTAATCGCACCGTGAAAGAAGGGGATGTTCTTCGCTATGGCAATCCTGTTCAACAAGTACCTCGTATGAAAATTATCCATCGCATCCACGATCAGATCAAAGTCATCCACAAGTGCAAGTACGTTGTTTTCTTCTATTGTTTCTGATATGGCTTCTACTCGGACGTAAGGATTTATCTTTTTGAGCTTTTCTTCGGCTGATGCTGCTTTCCTCTTCCCTACATCCTTATCCCAATGTAGTATCTGCCGATTCAGATTGCTTAGCTCTATCTTCTCATCGTCAACTATCCTTATCCTTCCGATGCCGGCAGAGGTAAGATATATGGAGATGGCCGAGCCGAGGCCCCCAGCTCCGGCGATGAAGACCTTTGCATTTTTGAGCCTCTCTTGTCCGTCTTCTCCGAATACCTTTATCTGTCTTTCGTATCTCTTCAGTTCGTTCGCAGTCAGCATTTTGCTTTCTACAACTATCCCCCGACCAGCGGAGGAAATATCGCTATTTCCGCGCCATCTTCGAGTTTTGTTTCCATGCCTTCCAGCGATTTGATACTTCTCCCGTTTCTAAGCACCAACATATTTGTTATTTCTCTTCCATCAAACAATTTAAAAACACCTCTGCCCACAGGGACTTCATCGGGTAGTCCATAGTCCCTTCGCAAGGTAGTGAACAGGTCGGATATGGTTGCCGGGCTATTTAATTTGACCTCAATTTCTCGCTGATTCCCGAGGGCATCACGGATAAACATAAATGGCTTTACGATGACTTTCACTGTTTCCCTCTCTTTCTATTCTAAGGGTGCTCAATTTTAAGGAATCCGCATCTCTATTGGGTGGGGCCCGAGGCTTCGATTTTGAGTTTTCTGCCTTAGAGTTCTCTCTTCAATATCTTGCCTTTGAGGGTCTCCCACTGTTCCTTGGTGAGGACACAGGTATTGCTTTTCTCCCCTATTTTCACTCGTGTGTCTGTTATCTTGACTACCGGGCATTGCGAGCATGTGCCGCATAGGCTTACGATTTTCATGTTGTTACCTCCTTTCGTTCTTAAAATTCAAAGCCCTTGTCGGTCCCACCCACAAGCGCCGGTATTCATCATATTCAATATTAACCTAGATAATATCAGGCTTCTACCTCTTATTATTCTTCACTTCTTTGTGCCTATATCATAGAAAAGCACCAGCCCAGAGCCAAAGCCATTATACTGACGACTGCCAAATAAACAAGCAGGGTTTTAGCACCGAACTCCTTCCTTAAAACCAGGATGGTTCCCCAACTGGTAATCGGGCCCACTAGAAGTAGCACCATTCCAGCACCGATGTTCATCCCCTGTGATAGAAAGGCATGAACCAAAGGAACGCTAGCTGTGGAGCAAATATACATCAAAAGTCCAAAGACAAGACTGAATAGATACCCCAATCCGCCGCCAAGATAAGCTCCTACAAGTTTCCCTATGGGGGCAATCGCTGCCACCAGCGCTGCCAGAACCAAGCCAAGAAGCAACTCAGGGCCAATTTCCTTCACCATATCTACAAAGGCATATCTAAAAACGGAGACCAATCTTTCCTTGATGTTCTTTACATACACGCCAGTAGCATATTTCTGGGCTTCCTTTTCAAAGGCTGCCTGGCAATGCGGGGAGCAGAAATAATAGCTCTTACCTTCATACTCTGTTGTTAATCCCTTTTCTGTATTCACGTCCATGCCACAAACAGGGTCCTTAGCAAGCTTTACGTCTTGAGGAGAGCTTGACGTGCTTTTAGGTTTAAACTTGATGAGGTTGCCGATGGCACCCATAACGAGCCCCATCAAGATCACGGCAAGGAATATGAATATGGTGAACTTTATCCCTAGCAGGGCATAGCAAACCAAAAGGGCGCTTATAGAGGTGGCTGGCGTTGCTACCAGAAAAGCTAAAACTGGTCCTAACCTTGCTCCCTTCTGGTGAAGGCTGACCGCCACCGGGAGGGAGCCAAGGCAGCAAATAGGAAGAACTGTCCCGGCGAGGGTAGAATAGAGGATCGGCTTTATCCCCGGCCCACCGAGATGTCTTTCCACCAATCCAGTGGGAACAAATTCGTGGATTAAGCCACTGAGGAAAAACCCTATCGCCAGGAAGGGCAATACTTCGATGAGATAATCCTTAAATACGATGAAGAACTGGACTATCAACTATTTACCCCCGGTGTATTGAAGCTGTGGTTGGTAGAAGAACCCCTTTGTCTTCCTACAGAGCCATACCAAAAAGAGCATAAAGGGGACTTCCGTTAAAACGCCAACAACTGTAGCCAGCGCTGCTCCCGAAGAGAGGCCAAAAACAGTGGTTGCTACAGCAACGGCTACCTCAAAATGATTGCTTCCAGCGATTATTGCTGTTGGTGCCGCATCTTCATAAGAAAGGTGGATGGGCTTAGAGATGAGGTAGGTGAGGCCGAAGACAAGAAGGATATTACAAAATATCCCGATAGCAATCATGCCCACAGCCGCCGGAATCTCTGTGATTATGCCTCCTTGCAGACTGAATAAGACCACCAGGGTGATAAGAAGGGCGATCATAGAAATGATGCGCAAGGGAGGAATAAGTTTTGATTCAAACCATGCTGTGCCTCTCCGCTTAATCGCCTGCGTTCTGGTGAAGTAACCGCATAAAAGGGGGAGGCAAATATAGACTGCTACTGAAAATGCTATCGTTGCCCAAGGTATAGCGATTCCCGAAATTCCCAGGAGAAATCGGGCCAGTGGGACATAGAGGAACACCATTGACAGCGAGTTTATAGCGGTCATTACCAATGTGTGCCTCATATTCCCTTTTGCCAGATAGCTCCACATCAAAACCATAGCAGTGCACGGGGCAACTCCGAGAAGAATCATCCCCGCTCGGTATTCCTGGGCAACCTCTGGAGATAAGAGACCCTTGAAAACTACGCCCATGAACAGCCAGGCAAAGAAAGCCATAATGAAAGGTTTTACTGCCCAGTTGGCGACAAGAGTGGTGATTATAGGCTTTGGGCTCCTGGCTGTTTCTACCACCCGGCTGAAATCTATCTGCACCATTATGGGATAGATCATCAAGAACAGACAGACAGCAACTGGTATAGAAACATTGGCAACAGTCAGCCCACCTAATATGTCGGAGATTTGAGGAAAAACTTTTCCCAGACCTATGCCAGCACCAATGCAAAGTGCCACCCATAAGCTCAGGTATTTCCCCCAAATCCCTAGCCTCCTCTCTTCTTCTTGGGACATATTGTGCCTTACTTTCTCACTTATATGCCTTCACTGTAATGCTCAGAAGCTTCTTTATCACTTTGCCTCCCTTGCCCTCTATATAGAACTCCTTGCTGGATACCACCTGCACATCCCCAAAGCCGGCTTTCTTTATCTTTTTCAAGTATTCCTGTTGCTCCAAAGCTCCGGCAATACAGCCTGCCCAGGCTTCAGGGTCATTCTTTATCTCATCAGGGAGTGCTCCCTCGGAAACTATATCAGAGACCGTGAGCTTTCCCCCCGGCTTCAGGGCTCGGTAGGCCTCATGGAAGACCTTAGATTTATCTGGAGAGAGATTGATAACGCAGTTGCTGATAATGACATCCACAGATTTATCCTCGACTGGGAGTTTCTCGATTTCCCCAAGGCGAAACTCTACATTATGGTAGCCATGAGTCGTGGCGATCCCTTTCGCCTTATCTACCATTTCGTCCGTCATATCAACTCCAATAACCCTACCGATGGAACCAACCTTATTAGCTGCTAAGAATACATCTACTCCCGCCCCCGACCCTAAATCCAGGACTACCTCGCCCGCTTTCAGGTCTGCTATAGCGGTGGGATTACTACAACCCAAACCCATAACTGCCTCTTCTGGAATGTGTTCCAAATCCTCTTTCAGGTATCCGATAGCCTCAGCTTGGGACAGGGGGTTGACCTCGCAAGCACAACTTGGGCAGCAACTCTGTTGGTCTTGCTTAGCTATCTGAGCGTATCTCCTCTTCACCACTTCCTTGATTTTCTTCTCTTCCATAATTCACCTCCTGACACTTACACAGTGATAGCTCTTTCATCAGGACTTCGCTATCAATAATTAACCTGGCTAACCTATCGTCCGTGATCTCATAGTGAACCTTTTGATTCTCCAACCGTGAGAATATATGTTGAACCTTTTTGAATTGGCGAATCCTATGAGTGTTATTCCGTATTCATCAGCTTCTTTTACCGCTAAGTCTGTGGGTGCGGCGATGCTTATTACTATTGGTATTCCGCAAAAAATCACCTTTCTTATTGTTGAGACTGTCTGCCGACAGGAAGCGACTAAAAAGCCATTCGATAAATCAATCCCGTTTCTGATTGCCAGACCAATGGCTTTGTCCATGGCGCAATGTCTGCTCGTGTCCTCTACAAAAATCTCTCTTCCATCTCCGCAAATTCCAATAACGTGTGTACATCCAGTTTTTTTAAATAAGAGCCCATGTTGATTAAGCATTTCCACCGAGCTAAAAACTTCCTTGCGGGTTAAATTTTTGTGAGATTGGCACTGTTGAGGATTACTTATTGACCTTTTCGCAAGCGGAAGGTCGACCTTAAATTCATTATAGGCGATTTTCGTGATAGTGGAGGAAGAGGCATCAATTCCCCTTGATTTCAAATTACCAAGTATCATCTCCTCTAAATTGGTTGGGAGACAGTGGAATTCGTGAACCGCTCTGTCTATCCTGACGATGACCGTTTCTTCATGGATGACATCATCCTTCTTTTTCTCTTCACCGTCTCTGGAAATCGCAAGGATTTCTATTTCCGAACTTCTTTTTTCCATGATTTATGGAAATCCTTTATATCATTTATTATGCTGGTGGGATTGCTTTTCAGCCTGAAAATTCTGCGAATTTTTGGGGAACCCATTTCGCCTTCAGCTCGCAATGGCAACGCTGGTATTATCTCAGTATACCTTTTACAATGACATCAACTGCCTCTTCCTCATTCAGCCCTCTGGCCATCAATGTTTGCATCTGCTTCTTGTCTATACTGCCGATAGCAGCCTCATGAGTAACCTTCGCTTGCTTGTCATTCACATATACAAGTGGTATTGCCCTTGCTATCACTCCGTCTCCATTCACAATTTCGAGGCAGTCAACATGACCTCTGGCAAAGGGGGCATTGCCATATGTTTCACCCCTGACCATTGCCTTGGCATTGTCATTTAACACCAGACGGCTTTTTGCCAAGCCTCTGGCTCCTTGACCGTTCAAATGGATTTTCTCTACTATACTTATATCGTCTTCCTCTTTGCCAAAGACCTTTACCATAAGCTCGTTTATGCTTTTCTCATCACCAAAAATCTCGAAATCGTAATCTAACACGCCAACACGGCCCTGGATTAGGCTGAAGGTACTCTCCCAGACCCCTTTCCTGCCTACCTCGATTTTTGCCTTTGGAATCACCTTGACCCCACCTGATTCCCCATGATAGTGAGTTTCGTGATAGCTGAATTTGGCGTTATCCCCGATTTTTATATCGGCATCCATCTTGTGTATCACATCGACAGCATTGGGGAAAATACAATGGGCAATGACATTCACCTCGCTGTTATCCTGCGCCTCCACTCTCAACATAATCTCCTGCAATCCTTCCTTGGGCAAGACGCCAAAGCATAAATGAACGGGGTATTTGATTCTTGCCCCTTCTTCCACTAGAAAGTAAATACTAACCCCGCTTTCAGTCTCCTTTGTCTCCACCCTTATCCCATCGACTTCCTGAACGCTAAGGACTTTGTTCTTATGAATAACAAGATTGCCCACCTCGTTGCTTCTTAAGGCATCCAGGTTCCCACCTGCCTTGCCATAGGCTTCAATCATCGCTTCATATTCCTTGACAACAAGCATCTACTAAACTCCTTTGTAATTCGGTTCACCGATATGAGGACATGTTTGGCAATTATTCCTGAACCAGTGGCACATTTCCTGTGGTGGCCCAGAATTGATTATCTTCCCTGCGCATATTATCGACACTTCCTCGGATACACTTACTGCTTCCTCGTTATGGGTAATCAAGAGCACTGCAGAACCTCGTTTACCCATTTCAACTATCCCATTCATGATATGGGGTAATGAAACTACGTCTATGCCGGAGTCAGGCTCATCTAAAATAGCCACTTTCGGCTTCATCGCCAGGACTGAGGCAAGCTCCACTCTTTTTCGCTCACCCCCGCTCAGGCTCCCATCAACTGCTCTGTTTAGATATTCCCCGGGGGGAAGTCCCACTGTCCATAGATACTTTTCGGCTTCGCTTAAGCTTAAATTCCTGTCTAAGCTCAGATACTCTCTTATGATTAGCCCTTCAAACCTTGCCGGTTCTTGCCACGCCAGGGTTATTCCCATTTTTGCTCTCTGTGAGATTGTGAATCGGGTAATGTCTCGTCCCTCAAATATTATGCTCCCTTCATCGGGGTAGCTTGTTCCCATTATTAAGTTGGCCAGGCTTGTCTTTCCTGCCCCGTTTACCCCCAATAAGCCATGAATCTTCCCCTCTTTCACTTCCAAGTTTAGCTCGTTGATTAAGGGGTTACCATTCAGGGTTAATTTAAGATGCTTTATTTGTAGCATGTTTCCTTTCGTGACTAGCTTGTTGTATTCGTGTTTTGATTATTCTAATGGAGCTATACATTTATAGTCAGAATCCTGTACAAGTAGCACAGCTTGTGGCAGAGCATGTGCTGCAGGGGGAACTTCCGCCGAGCGGTGTAGAGGTGCCTTCGGTGCTTTTTGAAGAGCAAGTAAAACGGGACAAAGTCCTCTTAGCGCCGTTGTGACAATGGGGGCAGGAAGCAATTTCATTTGACTGGCTTAAGGGCCGTAGCAATTCAAACTTAACGTTGCACTGCGGGCAAAAATATTCATAGATGGGCATTTTAGCCTCAGATTTTACACAGCAACTACTTCTTTGACCTCGGGCACCTGTTCTTTAAGCACACGCTCAATTCCATGCTGTAATGTCATGGTTGCCATGGGGCAGCCTGCGCAAGCTCCTTGCAGCCTTAACTTGACTATACCGTCATTTACATCCACTAACTCGACATCACCACCATCGGCCTGTAAAGCGGGTCTTATTTGTTTCAGGGCTGCTTCTACCTTCTCTCGCATATTTCACCTCCTATATATTGTTTGTCCTTTTCCTCTCCTGCTGTTCCTTATCATTTCGCACTTGAACTGTTGAATTAGCATCCCTCCCATTGCTCCATTGGTTTTCGTCATCTTTCGGCTGTTTCAAGTCCCACTTTTGCCTTTGCCGCTCAAGTAAATCCTGCAAGGTTGTGGATTCCAGAACTCCGTATGTTGCTTTGTGCACCTCATCCCAGAGGTCGCGGATGGCGCAAAAGTCTGAGCGAGGATATGCTTTGGGATTGTTGACGCATTCTACTGGAGCAATCTGGCCTTCAAGAAGTTGAATCACCTCACTTAGCTTGATCTCCTCAGGATGCTTGAGTAGTGAGACACCGCCTCGGGGTCCACGGACGCTCTTTACTATCGCTCTTGCTATGAGAGGGGCGACCAGATGCTCGAGGTATAGCAGTGAAATTTCCTGTCTTCGGGCAATGTCTTTCAATGGAACCGAGCCCTCACCTTGGTGAAAGGCTAAATCCAAAAGTAACCTGGTTCCATAACACGCTTTGGCAGAAAGCCTCATCACTATCACCTATATTGTTGACTGAACTGGTCAACATTTAGTTGACAATAGTATGGAATATGGGAAGGAAGTTGTCAAGTGAATGTGCTCGTTCTTTCGAGGGTGGCGTCATCTGACTATCTAAACGTGAGCAACTGTTGTCTAGGGACAAAGCGCGATGCTACAATTGTGGTGCTTTTGATGTAGCAAGATGAAACTGGATCGTAAGCAAGTTGAGCACGTAGCCTGGTTAGCTCGCCTTGGTTTAACTGAGGCTGAAATTGAGAAATTTACCGTTGAGCTATCCAATATTTTGGAGAACTTTGAAATACTTGATCAGGTGGATACAACTGATGTGTCACCGGCGACTCACGCAGTCCCACTACAAAGCGTTTTCAGGGAAGACCAGAGTTCTCCTTCATATCCTCAAAGCGATATCCTTACTAATGCTCCCAGGGAAGAGGAAAACTGCTTTAAGGTAAAGCCGGTTTTGGAGTAGGTGTTTTCTAAATATAATGATTAGCGCTGTAGCTATAGTCTGTGGATATCTGCTTGGTTCTATCCCCTCGGGTTACATTGCTGCTCGGCTTGCAAAGGGAATAGACATTCGCGATGTGGGAACCAGGGTTATAGGAGCCCTGAATGTCTATTATGAAGTAGGTCATGCCGCTGGAGTATTGGTCTTGCTGGCTGATATTGGCAAAGGAGTAGCGGCTGTTCTTTTGGCTCGCTGGCTGGGTGTTGATTTAGTATTTCAGCTTCTTGCCGGGTTAGCTGCTGTGTTAGGTCACATTTTCCCCGTTTTTCTCAAGTTCCGTGGTGGTAGGGGAGGGGCTACGAGCATAGGCGTCCTTCTTTGTTTGCTACCGGAGGCAATTCCCTTTTGGCTTGCTATATGCGGCGTAGTGTTGCTTATTACCAGGAACCTCACTGTCTGCTACAGTATGGGGTTTGTTTGTTTTCCAGTTGTGGCAGGATTGATTTATGGTAGCGTCGCCCTGGTGGTTTTCTCCGTGGGGTTACCAATATTCCTGGGGATAAGGTTTACCCCCAGGCTCAAGGAGATGCATTCGGTAACTGGCGGCAGCTGGCGTAGAGTCGTCTTCCGCAGTAGCATTAACGAAAGGTTTTGACTTTATTGTGAGCAAGCTCTGTCAACTAACCATCCACCAGGCACACGAACTCCTTAAACGGAGGGAAATTTCCTCGGTGGAACTCACCAAAGCTACACTGGAGCGTATTGCCGGGATAGAAGATAAAATTCATGCCTATGTGACTATTACTGAAGACATAGCTTTAAGGCAAGCTGAGGAAGCGGATGATTGTATACGGAGCGGCAATATTACGCCGTTAACTGGTGTGCCTGTGTTAATCAAGGATGTTATCTGCACCAAGGGGATACGAACTACCTGTTCTTCAAGGATGCTGGAAAACTTCATTCCGCCTTACGATGCCACCGTGGTGAAGAAACTGAAGGCGCAAAAGACGGTCATATTGGGCAAGGGGAACATGGATGAGTTTGCCATGGGTTCTTCTACAGAGCATTCTGCCTTTTTCCCCACTTATAACCCATGGGACCTGAGTCGTGTTCCTGGGGGTAGCAGTGGTGGCCCTGCTGCTGCTGTGGTCAGTAACGAAGCTATCTATGCCATTGGTTCTGATACGGGTGGCAGCATACGCCAGCCAGCAGGATTTTGTAGTGTAGTGGGTCTCAAGCCCACTTATGGCCGGGTGAGCCGTTTTGGTTTAGTCGCCTTCGCTAGCTCCCTTGACCAGATTGGCCCGATAGCCAAGGATGTTACCGATTGTGCCCTGGTAATGAATGCCATTGCGGGATATGACCCTATGGATTCAACCTCGGTATCTTTTCCTGTGCCGGATTATACCTCTTGTCTAAACCGCGACCTCAAGGGACTGCGTATTGGCATTCCCAAAGAATACTTTGTGGAAGGCATGCAAGAAGGGGTAAAGTCAGCTTTGGAAGCGGCGATAAAGAAACTAAAGGAATTGGGTGCCGAAATAGACCGGGAAGTCTCCTTACCATCTACTAAATATGCTCTGGCAGCCTATTATATAGTTGCTCCGTCTGAGGCTTCGGCGAACCTGGCGCGCTATGATGGGGTTAAATATGGCTTCTCTGAGCAGAAAGCCAGCAGTGTGATAGAGGCAATGGAAAGGACACGCCAACTTGGCTTTGGTTCCGAGGTAAAGAGGAGAATAATGTTGGGAACTTATGCTCTGTCTGCTGGCTATTATGATGCTTACTACCTCAAGGCGCAAAAGGTGCGCACCCTGATAAAACAGGAATTTGAACAAGCTTTTGAGAAGTATGATGCTCTGGTTACCCCGACATCGCCCACGGTGGCGTTCAAATTGGGCGAGAAGCTGGAGGATCCGATGCAAATGTACTTGAGCGATGTCTGCACTTTGCCCATAAATATCGCTGGTGTACCCGCTATCTCTATACCCGCTGGATTTGCCCATGGTTTACCTATAGGCATGCAGATTATGGGCAAGCCATTCAACGAAGAAACAATGCTACGCATTGCCTTTGCCTATGAGCAGGCAACTGAGTGGCATAACAGAGAGCCAGGAATATGAATAAGTTGCATTGCAATAGGATAAATTATTAATATAGCTTGAGGAGGTGATATGAACGAAATTTTTGAGATTCTGGAGGATAATGCCCGGGCAACCCCGGAGCAGATTG
>Ga0315539_1003008_pt1 | contig 11989 bp, 8 predicted proteins | sample SalMarSW160150MG_FD_203097 | JGI IMG/M metagenome (GOLD analysis project Ga0315539, IMG submission 203097) | Salt marsh sediment microbial communities from the Plum Island Ecosystem LTER, Massachusetts, United States - Salt Marsh Sediment SW1601-150 ... | reverse complement strand
TCTCATTGGTTTTATTTTCAAGAGCATCAGTACTTCGGGTTCTCTCTTTTGCTTTTTTGATGTTGTTCTATCGATTTTCTGTGGGGATCGGATTTGGCCTTTTTCTGGTGGTCATGTTCTCTCTGGATTTGTCCTTTTCTTTGAAGTCGGGAATCTATCAGTATCTGCCTTCCGTCCTGTTACAGGTGTTGATGTCGCCCTTTATTCTCAAGTCCTCCTTTGAGATGCTCATGAAGAAGCGAGGCAGGCGACAAAAGGTCTCCGAAAGTCCTAAAGAGACAATCCCAGAAAGTCCTTCACCCTTTTTCCAGACCGAAATACCAAAACCCGGGGGGGATCAAATGAAGCTAACATCTTCCGTCCAAGAGAAGAATAGAGCACAGAGTGCGGATATGGAGAGTGCCTTAAACTATCTGCGAGAATATTCTGGAGTGAAGGGGGCAATTCTGGTCGATAATGAAGGCTTGGTAGTGGCCTGTGACGGATCATCCGACTCAGACCCGGAGACCTTCGCTTCCCTGGCAGTGAGCTTAAAAAAGGCCAACAATCTTTTCCTGAAGAGGATAAACGAAAAAGAGCTTGAACGGATCGGAATTCATACTCCAGATCTGTGGATAAGTTTGAACCAAATTCTAAGCTTCACTTTAGTTATCGTGGCCGATTGCCATACGGACGAGCTTCTCTCGGTGAGAATCTCTCAGGCCACAGCGATGATAAAGAAGCATTTGGAGCAAAGATACAATCAGGAGATCTTAAAAGGTGTGGAGGACTGAAATGTATGAAATACTGGAAGAGCTAAACAAGACCACGGGAGTCACCGGCAGCATGATAGTGGGACAGGATGGCATCGTCATCGCGGCTGATTTGACCACCCAGCTTCAGGATGAAGCAGTAGGCGCCCTGGCCGCCTCTATCGTGGATACCGTCCAGAAGTCGATGGGTCGTCTTTCCCATGAGGCTCTAAAACAGGTAACCGTCGAGGCTGCCGATGGTAAGTTATTCTTGACCGACGTGGGGATGGGAATCCTGGCGGTCACCACCGATCCTCAGGTGAACGTGGGGTTGATCCGCCTGGAGATAAAAAATGCTGCGGAGAAGGTGAGGTCTGCCCAGAAGAGCACCTTAGGCGCGCAAAAATAACAAAGCGGAACGAAAAATGGTGTCCATAAATTATGCCTTTAAGGAGATTTGCTGCAAAATAGTCTTCTATGGTCCAGGGCTCTCGGGCAAAACCACCAATTTACAGTACGTTCACAAGAAAATGCCTTCCCCCACCAGAGGGGAGCTTATCTCCTTGGCCACTGATCAGGACAGAACCTTATACTTTGATTTTCTTCCTGTGGACATCGGCAGAATCAATGGGTTTTCGGTGAAGTTTCAGCTATATACGGTTCCCGGCCAGGTTTATTACAATGCCACCCGAAAACTGGTCTTGAGAGGTGTGGACGGCCTGGTTTTTGTGGCCGACTCACAGCGATCCAAGATGGACGAAAACATAGAAAGCTTCCAGAACCTGACCGAGAATCTGAGTGAGTATAGATACGAGATAGACAACTTGCCCTTAGCGTTTCAGTATAACAAAAGGGACCTTTCTGACATCTCCTCGGTTGAGGAACTGGAGAGGTTTTTGAACCCCGACGGCCTTCCTCATTTTGAGGCGGTGGCAAAAGACGGTGTGGGGGTTTTCGACACGCTGAGATGCATAAGCAAATTGGTTTTGGATCTGGCCAAAGGGAAGAAAGTGGTGCCGGAAAGGGAGGTTCCAGCCAAAGAGATGGTAATGGCTGAATCGCAACCTGCTAGGCCGGACAGGACAGCTGCATCAGAGGATTTGAACACACGCGCCTCGGTGAGTCCTCTTCCAGAGAACTCGGATCTTGCGGAAATAAAAGAAAGCGAGGCGGTCGGGCAGGAAAGCATTCCCGACGCTTCGGAAGAGGAACCAGTTTCTGCCGATCCATACGGGGGCCCGTCGGGGCGGAGGAACGAGCAAATGTCCTCGTCTGAGGAGCCCCTGTCCGCTCCGCATCAAACGGAGCATGAAGCTCCCCTTACGGAAAAAAGAGAGGAGCCGGAGGCAGAAGAAGAAAGGATGGCAACCGGGGGGTTAAACCACGGCCAGCGGGAGAAAGCAGTTGAGAGCGCGCAATCCCAGCCGAACATTGAGGAAAGTCCCACCATAATAAGCTGGTCAGCCGCCAGGCAGAAAGAGGAATCTGAGCCCAAGAGATTCTTCCTGTGGCGTTTCTTTGAAAAGCTCTTAAATGGATAGACCGGAGGTGCCAAATTGGGACAAGATCATCTTGTAATCTATGAAGAGGAAATCGCGAAGATAGAGAAGACTCTGAGCCAGTTGATCAAGAACTCTCAGGCCAAGTGTGCCCTGTTGGTGGACAAAGATGGTCATTTGATCACTCGTCAAGGTTTCACTCACTCTCTGGATACCACCGCTTTGGCTGCGCTTCTAGCCGGAAGCTTTGCCTCCACCAGAGAGATCGCACGTCTGGTCGGTGAGCCGGAGTTCTCTGTTCTTTTCCATCAAGGGAAGAAAGATCACATCCACATCTGTTTGGTGGGGGAACGGAGCATCCTGGTGGTAATCTTCGATGATCGAACCACCATCGGTCTGGTCAGACTCTATGCCAAGCAGACCTCGGAGGAGTTAACAACCATTCTGGCATGTTCCACCAAGGAGAAAAGGGATAGAAGAAGCCAGATGACTCCGGATTTTTCCGCTTCGCTTGAAAGTAAGCTCGACGATATCTTCAGCGATTAACAACCAGGCCGACAAGGCTATCGAATTTTCAGGAGCGAATCTGACTTCCGGGAGGAGAGAGAGATTGTTCTCAAAAGGGCCAAAGAAGCCGGTGCCAATCAGAAGCCGGGTTTTTTTAAGATGGCTCACTTGGGGTCCCTTCCGTGCCAGCCTAAGTCGTTTTCGAGGAACGCCGTTTCTTCCATGAAAGAAGAAAGTTTTCGGTGAAACCATCAAACTGCAGATATCAAGCGGTGATAAGCGATGTCACATGAACTGGGAGAGATGCTGGTCAAGGCAGGCAAGATTACGGATGATCAGCTCACCAAAGCCCTGGAACTTCAGAAGAAAAGCGATGAGAAGTTAGGACCGGTTTTGGTGCAGATGGGAGCCATCTCAGATGAGGACGAGCTTTCCGAATTCATCGGGAGACAGCTGAACATCGGGGCTTTGAGACTCTCTGACATCGAGTTGAATCCCGACGTGGTGAAGATGATCCCTCTGGACATCGCACGAAAATTCAACGTCATAGCCATCACCAAGCTGGGCAAGACCCTGGTGGTGGCTATCTCCGATCCCAACAACATCTATGTCCTTGACGCCATAAAGTTCATTACCGGCTACAACGTGCAGCCGGTGATAAGTCCGGAGAAAGCCATCCAGAAATCCATCGATACCTATTACAGAGACGCCGGAGGCATCGACCAGATTTTGAAGGGGATGAAGGAGGAAGGACTGGAGATCATTGAGCAGAGCGAAGAAACCCTGAATGAACAGGACCTAAGATCACAGGTTCAGGACAAGCCTCTGGTTAAACTGGTGGATTCCATCGTTGCCGATGCCATCAAGAGAGGGTGTTCGGATATTCACATAGAAACTTACGAGAAGAGGATAAGGGTCAGATACAGATTGGACGGGAAACTGCAGGAGATGTCTCCCTTGCCCTTCAAATATAGAGCGGCGATAGTCTCCCGGGTCAAGATCATGGCAGATCTGGACATCTCCGAAAGAAGGCTTCCCCAGGACGGGAGGATAAAGGTGAAGTTCGGGGATCGGGCCGTAGACTTGAGGGTTTCCGTGTTGCCCACCATGTTCGGTGAGAAGGTGGTGATGCGTATTTTGGATCGGGGAAGCGTCAACGTGGATCTGACCCGGCTGGGCTTCTCGGAATCTTCTCTAGAAGAGTTCGCCAAGAGCATACGTTTTCCTTACGGCATGATTCTGGTCACCGGCCCTACGGGCAGCGGGAAGACCACCACCTTATATTCCGCACTGAAGCAGGTCAACAGCCCGGACATTAACATCATGACTGCCGAAGATCCGGTGGAGTTCTATTTCGAGGGAATGAACCAAGTCCAGGTGAAAAGCGAGATCGGCCTGACCTTTGCCTCCTCCTTGAGGTCATTCTTGAGGCAGGACCCTGATGTGATCATGGTGGGGGAAATAAGGGACGAGGAGACGGCAGACATGGCAGTGAGAGCTGCCTTGACCGGGCATTTGGTCTTTTCCACTCTGCACACCAATGATGCTCCCAGCACCATAGACCGATTGATGGATATGGAGGTTCCTAATTACCTGGTGGCCTCCTGTGTCAAGCTGGTCATGGCCCAAAGGATGGTTCGCAAAATCTGTCCCAACTGCAAGACAGAAGCAAAGGTGCCACGAGAAACCTTACAGATGTTGGGGATTCCTGAAGGTGAGATCCAGAAAGTCAAAGTCTACGAAGGAAGAGGGTGTGCTGAATGTAATAACACCGGCTTTTCAGGAAGAACTGGAATTTTCGAAGTTATGCCCATTTCTCCGGAGATCGAGAGGATGATAATATCCAAAGCCTCCAGCCCAGACATAAGGCAGCAGGCCATGGGAGAGGGAATGCTGACCTTGAGGGCGGCAGCCTTGGAGAAAGTGAAGAAGGGTATCACCACGGTAAGTGAGGTGCTGGCAGTGACAGCAGCATGATTACGTGATCCGGGAGAAAATCGAAGCGGGGGAAACTAGTTTGGTTACCTGGTTTTGTCGCAGACAGGGACTTTCTTTAGGGAAAAACGAAGGTCTTGGGGTGCGCCTGAGATGAGACGACTTGGAGTGCCGGAGCTTTCAGATTGACCTCTTCGGGGCATTCCTGTGGAGACCTGGATGCAACCAGGTCCATGATGTTCAAACGAGCGTAGAGAAGGTTCAAGTGTTCCGCTTTCGGGGTCGATAGAATATTAAGAAGCCTGTTCGGAGGAACAAACTTGAGAGGAGACATCTGAGATGGTCACTTTGCGAGAATTGTTGGAGATAATGGTGAAGAAGAATGCCTCTGATCTTCATCTAACCGTGGGTTCTCCTCCTCAACTGAGAATAGATGGGAAATTGGTCAAAACGGAATTTGACCTCTTGGGCGCAGAGGATACGAAAAAATTGGCCTACAGCATAATGAGCGAAAAACAGAGGCAGAAGTTCGAGGAAAAAAGCGAGTTGGATCTCTCCTTTGGGATTGAGCAGCTGAGCAGATTCAGATGCAATGTCTTTATGCAGAGGGGCAACTTGGCTGTGGCCCTAAGGCAGATTCCCTTCAGGATACCGAGCTTTGAGGAACTGGGCATCCCCAAGCCCGTGGTGGAGCTGGCCAATCTGCCTCGCGGTCTGGCTCTGATAACCGGTCCCACCGGAAGCGGAAAATCCACCACCCTGGCGGCCCTCATCAACAAAATCAACCAGGAAAGGCATTGTCACATCTTGACCGTTGAGGATCCTATCGAGTATCTCCACCGACATAATTCTTCTCTCATCAACCAAAGAGAAGTTTATGCCGACACCTCATCCTTTGCCAGCGCTCTTAAATATGCATTAAGAGAAGATCCGGATGTAGTTTTGATCGGAGAGATGAGGGATCTGGAGACCATGGATGCGGCCCTAAACATCTCGGAAACCGGGCATCTGGCTTTTGCCACGCTGCACACCAACTCCTGCGCGGAGTCAATCAACAGAATCATAGATGTTTTTCCAACCAATCAACAGGAGCAAATCCGGGTCACCGTATCTTTCGTCCTGCAGGCGGTAATAAGCCAACAGCTCATACCCAAGGTGGGCGGCGGCAGGGCCTTGGCCTTGGAGATAATGGTCTGTACTCCAGCCATCAGAGCTCTGGTCCGAGACGACAAGATCCATCAGATCTACGGTTTGATGCAAGCCGGTCAGAAATATGGAATGAGGACCATGAATCAGTCTTTGGGCGAGCTTTATCTCAAGCACAAAATCACTTTAGGGGATGCCATGGGGAGAAGCTCAAATCCCCAGGAGTTGAATGAGCTTTTAGTCAGGAAATCTGAGGTGGCCAAGTTTGACGGGAGATGATGACAGTATGATAAGACCCAGAGGCTGCATTTTTGGGCATGGGGGCTGGAAAGACAGGACTTGGGGATAAGGAAGATATCTTCCTCCAAGGGAATTCATTGGAAGGAGGTCGAGGTTGCCAGTTTTCACATATAAGGGAAAAACATTGGCGGGGACTTTGGTCTCCGGCGAACTGAAGGCGAAAAACAGGGGAGATCTGGAAAGGGTTTTGAGAGGCAAAAAGATTCTGGTAACTTCACTCTCCACCAGGCCTTCCCAGATAAATCTTAGAATTGGAACCGGGATCAAGAAGGTTCACATCTCCCGATTCACCAGGCAGTTTGCAACCATGATCGGAGCCGGACTTCCCATGGTCCAATGCTTGGAGATTCTGTCCCAACAGATGGAATCGGCGGCGCTGAGACGGATAGTCGGAGAGGTGAAGGAAAGCGTGCAGGCTGGAACCACTCTGGCAGAGGCTTTGTCCCGGCACAAGAAAGTGTTTGACGATCTTTATGTTAACATGGTGGATGCGGGGGAGATTGGGGGAGCTTTGGATACCATCCTGGTCCGATTAGCCGTTTACCGGGAGAAAGCAGACGCCTTGGTCAGAAAGGTTAAAGGTGCCATGGTCTATCCGGTTGTGGTCATGACCGTAGCCATCGGGGTGACTTTTATAATGTTGACCTATATCGTTCCCATCTTCGCCAAGATGTTCGAGGGCCTGGGTGCGGAGCTCCCCGCCCCGACTCAGTTTGTCCTCTCCTTGAGCGCTTTCCTGAGAGCTAATATCCTCACCGGAGTGGGATTGCTGATAGCCCTGCTCATCGGCTACAGATACTATTCCAAGACTTCAAACGGCAGATTGAACATTGACCGGGCGAAACTAAGGTTGCCGCTTCTGGGCGATCTGATCCGAAAGACCGCCGTGGCCCGATTCTCACGTACCTTGGCCACTTTGATCTCCTCCGGAGTCTCGATTTTGGATGCGCTGGACATTACCGCCCGCACCTCCGGCAACCGGGTGATTCACGACGCCATCAAGAAGTCGGTTGTGTCCATAGCAGAGGGAGAGACCATAACCCAGCCTCTAAAGGTGTCCAAGGTCTTTCCCCCCATGGTGATCCAGATGATCTCGGTGGGAGAGAAAACCGGAGGTTTAGATGAGATGTTGACCAAGGTTGCCGATTTTTATGATGAAGAGGTGGACGCAGCGGTTGCGGCTTTGACCTCCGTTATCGAACCGATCATCATTGTCTTCATGGGAATAGTAATAGGAGGAATTCTGATAGCCATGTATCTTCCCATGTTCGACATAATCGGGAAGATAAGCTAAAGCCCACAGGAGTCGATTACCTTGTCTTGACTGGTCCGGCTTCCGAATACAGGACGGCCTTTTCAAATACACACCACTGTCCGAGACGGGTCTCCGTCAGGTTTCTTGGCAGTGGTGTAAGTTTTTGCTAATTTGTTCGGCGAGATTGTAGGATATTTGGTTCATAAACCGGGCACCGCCAAAGTTCCTCAGGTTACCGAAATTCAGAACTTAGGAAACCAGACTGGAGATTTTCACATCACTCTTGTGGGAACATCATGTCTTTGAATGTCGAATCTATTAGACAATTGCAGAGCCAAGAATCAAGTGGTTTCTCAGGTCTGAAGCTCTTATCCGCCTGTGTTCCCCTTATCCGAACTAGACCAATGAAGATGCAAGGTCAGAGAACATGAAAGTGGACGCCAAACACGCTGAGCAGATACTTCTTAAGGTGCCGTGGCTCCTTTTGTCCCGCCTCTTCGTTTTCTTGCTCTTACTGGGCATAGTGGTTTTCTTCCTTAAGGTTCCAGAGTCGCTCTTTGTTCCTTTTCTTATCTATAGCCTTTTGACCTTGGTTTCGCTTCTGATTATTTTGTCGGACTTAAAGACCACTTACCGGTTTCTTTTCAATTTTATAATCGCCCTGCACATACTTTTAGAGATCATAATTGAAGCGGGGGTGGTTCACCAGACGGGGCAGGAGAATAGCCCTTTTGCGGTTCTCTTTATTCTTACCATCATCTCCACCAGTCTAGTCTATCGCCTGGTAGGCAGTGTGATTGTGGCAAGTCTGTCCATCCTATCTTACGCTTTCACCATATGGTCTCAAGAGAATTCTGGCCTCTTCAGCCTCTCCTTAAAGGATTTATATTACGCAGGCGACGCCACATTCTACAGAGTCTTTCTTTATATCTGTGCTTTTTACCTGGTGGCTCTCATCGGAGGCTATTTGGCCCAAAGATTGAAGATAAAGGGGGAGGAGCTCTGGACTGCGTCCGTGGAGTTGAACCGAATAAAGATGGACACCGATGACATCTTGGGACATGTGAAGAGCGGGCTAATCACCGTCGATAGGCTGGGAAGGATAGTCTACTTCAATCGAGCTGCCGAGGAGATTCTGGGCTATAGAGAACAAGAGGTGAAAGGGAAAAATTACGAAGATGTGTTCGAAAAAAGGATGCCCCAGCTGATGGAGAAGTTCTATCAAGCTCTGAGATTCAATCAGGTTGATGCCAGAGGGATGTTACACATCACCGGCTCAAATCACAAAAGTGTTCCCGTGGGCATAAGTACCTCCATTCTCAGCGATAAACAGGGAGGAGTACGTGGCGTGATTGCCATCTTTCAGGACATCACCGAGGTGTTGAAGCTGCAGGAACGAATCAGAACCGCAGATAGGTTGGCTGCGGTGGGCGAACTTTCCGCCGGGATCGCCCATGAGATCCGAAACCCATTGGCTTCCATGTCCGGCTCAGTGGAGATTCTAAAGGAGGAGCTTCGTCTCTCCGGCGAGAATCAAAAGCTGATGGAGTTAATTATCAAGGAGAGCGGAAGACTAAACAAGATATTGACCGAATTCCTGCAGTACGCCAAGATCGGCCCCACCATCTTCGCCAAGGTGGACTTAACCCATGTGCTGGATGACGTGATAGAGATTGTGAAGAAACACCCCGCTTCGACAGAAACGATCTTGATAGAAAAGAAAATAACTTCGGAGCATTTATACGTCTCGGGCGAAGAGAACCAGATAAAGCAAATTTTCTTGAACCTCCTGGTGAATGCCGTGGAATCCATGGACGGAAAATCGGGAGAGATACAGATTATCAACAAAAATCTGGATCAAATAGATCACCACTATTTCAACGGTGAGGAACCGGAGGAATCCGATTGGGTTCCCATCGCCATAATTGACAGCGGAAAAGGCATGACCGAGGAGCAAAAAGAGAAAGTTCTCTCCCCCTTCTACTCCACCAGGAAGAACGGCACCGGATTGGGACTGGCCATCGTGCAAAGACTGGCGAACAGTCTCAACGGGAGAATCGAATTCAGAAGCCAACTGAGGAAAGGTTCAGTCTTTGTAGTCTATCTGCAAAAATATAAGAAGCCGGAAGTCAAAATCCCTCAAGCCATCCAACTAACCTGACGCCAGTCTTTCCCTTCTTATTGGTCTGACAGATATTGATTGTCTCCGCTTATTGCTTCCCCAAAGCTCCGCACGGTCTTTCGTCCGTTACGGGCGAACTTATTTCAATACATCCTTTGGCTCTCTGTCTTTATCGATTATACCGCGATACGGAAAAACCTTGACTTGGCTGCAGACTAAGATTATTATCTTAGCAGGAGATCTATTCGCTCAACGTGCGCTGACTCTCACAGGAATTAAATCAAAGGGTGATTTGAATTCTGTGAGCCAGGTTCCGCTTGGACGAGTGTGTTAGGAGATGACATGGATGATCAAGAGAGAATACGAGAAAAGAGTGATTTCGGCGACGGTTTTGCTCATGATCTGGAGCCACTCCGCTCTCTGAATCTTTCTGAGGTGACCGATTTTGAGACCCTGCTTGTTCAGATGTCAAAGACCGCATTTGGGGCCAGAAGTTTGGGCGAGGCTTTGGAGGTGTACTCCACCATGCTGAAGGATCCCGACTGTCTCGTCGTGGGCACCTTCTCGGGGGCCATGACCATAGCCAAGATGGGGTTGGTCTTGTGTGAGATGATCGATCGTAACTTTTTAGACGTGATAATTTCCACCGGAGCTTTGGTCACGCACGGGCTGGTGGAGGAGATGGGCTCTTGTCATTTCAAGTACGCCGGAGAGATGAACGATGCCGAACTCTATAAACACGGCTACAATCGGGTATATGATACTATCGAAGCGGAGAAGAATCTCATCGACGCGGGCTTGACCATTGACAGCATATGGGAGGAATTGGATACCGATTCCCCTGTATCAAGCTCTTCACTTGTGGAAAAGATAGGGGAATATCTGTCAAAAAACGAAAAGGGACATGGTATTCTCAAAAGCGCATTCGAGAAGAAGGTCCCGGTCTACATTCCTGCCTTTACCGACAGCGAACTTGGCTTGGATTTCTCAATTTACAATAAGATTCGAGCAAGCAAAGGCAAACCCCCGCTTCATTTCAACCCGGTCCTTGACTTGGAGAACTACACCAACCAGATGGTGAGCGCCAAATATGCCGGCATTTTCACCGTTGGGGGTGGTGTTCCTCGAAACTGGGCTCAGCAAGTTGGGCCCTATTCAGAGTCGGTATATCGCAGATTTGGCGGGGAGAAAGAGAGTCCCACGCGTTTCAAATATGGAGTTAGGATTTGCCCCGAGCCAGTTTATTGGGGTGGACTCTCCGGCTGCACCTACAGCGAGGGCGTATCCTGGGGCAAGTTTATACCCAAGAAGGAGGGAGGGCTTTGGGCAGAGGTTTTATGCGACGCCACCATCGCTTGGCCGATTCTGATCAAAGCCGTGATCCAACGCTTGGATAGAGAAGGATTCAGGCGTGTGCGAAATTATTAAGAACGTTTTCATGTCGGTTCAGGGTGCCCTAAACCTGAACCTTACTTAATAAGAACATTCCCCTCACCCTACACATCCCCCAGGGCAGAGGGAACCTGCCCTAACAGCCGGGCGGCGATGTGCCGAGGAACAGATAGTTGATCAGATAGATCACGTCGCCAGTATCAACCGTGCCGTCACAATTGGTGTCCCCGGCCTCCAAAGGATCAGGCGCAGACGTACCTGAGAAGAGGTAGTTTATCAAGTAGATGACGTCACCTGTGTCGATCTCACCATCGCCATTGGCGTCGCCGCATACAAAATCATGCTTGGTCCATTGTGCGACAAATCCTGAGACTTTGTCGCCAGCAATTGAAAACCAGCCTCCCACGGTCAATTTGGATTTATGTACGGTGAGGGAATAGCGGTAAGACCCTGCGCCCGACCCCAAAGCCGACCAAGAGTCTCCGTCCCAGGAAGCGATTCCATGGGCTGCGACTCCGCCCGTGGTGTCAAACAGGCCCGCGGCGAACAACTTGGAGTCATACAAGCCCAGGGCATAAATGTCGGAATCCACTCCCGATCCCACAGGCGACCAGGAAGAACCGTCCCAGGAAGCGATTTTATTGGCCGGAACTCCGCCCGCGGTGGTAAACGAACCTCCGGCAATCAGTTTAGAGTCATAGACGGCCAGGGCACGAACGTGAGAATTCATTCCCGATCCCAAGGGCGACCAGGAAGAACCGTCCCAGGAAGCAATAAACTTGGCTGTGTCTCCGTCGGCGATGGTAAATTCGCCTCCGGCGATCAGTTCAGAACCATAGGCGACTAGGGCGTAAGGGTTAAGGTTCATTCCCGATCCCAGAGCCGACCAGGAAGAGCCGTCCCAGGAGGCAATCCTATTGGCTGGAACTCCGCCTGCGGTGCTGAACCTGCCTCCGGCTATCAATTTGGAGTCATAGACGGTCAGGGCTGTAACGTAGTAATTCAATCCCGATCCCAGAGGCGACCAGGACGAGCCATCCCAGGAAGCAATATTGCTGGCTGAAACTCCGCCCGCCATGGTAAACATGCCTCCGACTATCAG
>Ga0315539_1003007_pt1 | contig 11989 bp, 9 predicted proteins | sample SalMarSW160150MG_FD_203097 | JGI IMG/M metagenome (GOLD analysis project Ga0315539, IMG submission 203097) | Salt marsh sediment microbial communities from the Plum Island Ecosystem LTER, Massachusetts, United States - Salt Marsh Sediment SW1601-150 ... | reverse complement strand
CGCTTTCCATTGCCCCTTTCACAGTAGACCTTATAAGTACCACCTCAAAAAACAAAGAATTGTCCAGTGCCTGTGAAAAGATATATCAGATATTAGAGGACTTGGATGTAGAAGTCCTTTATGATGATAGGGATGTAAGTGCGGGTATAAAGTTTAAAGACTCGGATCTTATAGGGATCCCAGTAAGATTTATCATAGGCCAGAAATTTTTAAAGGATAAGCTGATCGATGTTGAATATAGAAAAGACGGCAGGGCCGAAGAGATATCAGTAGATCATGTAACTGAGTTTGTAAAAAAGTTCAAAATCAAAAACAGCCCCAGATAACCTCAAAAAATGAATGACCAGAGCATCAAAATCAGAGGTACCTTAGAAAGAATTGTTTTTAGGAATGCCGAGACCGGCTATATGGTCGGAAGGTTGAGACTTGAAGACAAAAGCCTTACAACAATCGTGGGAAATGCCTTTGAACTTAAGTGCGGTGAGAAACTTGAAGTGACCGGCAGGTGGGTAGTAAATAAAAACTACGGACAGCAGTTTGAAATCGAAAGCGTCAAAACCGCGGTACCAAGTACTATTGCCGGGATTGAAAATTATCTTGGCTCCGGCCTGATAAAGGGCATCGGGCCTGTGATGGCTAAAAGGATAGTATCACAATTTAAACTGGATACTTTAAGGGTTCTGGACCAGGAGCCAAAAAGGCTAAAAGAAATAGAAGGCATCGGAAGAAAAAGAATAAATCTTATTTTAAAATCCTGGAAGAAGCATAAAGATATAAGAGAGGTAATGATATTTCTGCAGTCCTACGGTATAAGCAGTACCTACGCGTTAAAGATATACAACCAATACGGAAATAATTCAATAAATATAATAAAGGTAAACCCTTACAGGCTGTCAGAGGATATATTCGGAATAGGCTTTAAGACCGCAGATAAGATCGCCCTTAAGGCAGGAATTAAAAAAGATTCTCTCTTCAGAATAAAGGCGGGAGTGATACATCTTATTAAAAGTGCAGAAGACCAGGGGCACTGCTACTGCCCTTATGAAGAACTTATAGAGACGGCCTGTGGTTTTCTGGATACGGAACTTGATAACGTCAATGCTGCACTAAAGGAACTTGAAAGTGAAGGTAAGGTGACCATTGTAAAGGATGATATAAGCAAAGTCTACCTGACCGCCATATATAATGCCGAAAAATATGTAAGTGAAAAAATCAAGGCACTCTTAAGTGATGAAAGTGAATACAGGTCAAGGGAAGGCGAAAAGGGAAATATAAATGATTTAGTAAAAGAACTTGCCGCAAGACAGGGTGTAGTCTTAGACAGTACTCAGATGGAAGCTGTAAGAAAGGCGGTAACAGAAAAAGTACTTATTATAACCGGAAGCCCGGGTACCGGTAAGAGCACCATACTTGATTTTGTCATTAAAATCCTAAAGAGAGAAAATAAAAAGATAATTCTGGGAGCTCCTACAGGAAGGGCTTCAAAAAGGCTTTGCGAGACTACCGGCAGGGATGCCAGGACCATACACAGGCTCCTTAATTATAATCCGAAATTAAACAAGTTTTTAAAAAATGAAAAAGAGCCCCTTGATGCGGATGTGGTCATAATAGACGAAGCTTCAATGCTGGATATAAGGCTTATGAGAAGCCTGCTTTCTGCCGTAAAACCATCTACCTGTATCATATTTGTTGGTGATGTGGACCAGCTGCCCTCGGTGGGTGCAGGAAATGTATTAAGCGACATCATAGACTCCGGTGCAGTACCTGTAGTAGAGCTTAAAAAAATATACCGGCAGGAGGGTGAAAGCCTTATCATATACAATGCCCACAAGGTAAGGGACGGCCAGTTTCCATATATAGGAAAGCCAAGAAATAATGATTTTTTCTTCATTGAAAAAAATGAACCGGAGGAAGTAGTTACCCTTATAATAAACCTGCTGACAGGGAGGATACCTAAAAGTTTTCACTACGACCCCCTGCATGATGTCCAGGTACTGGTGCCTACAAACAAGGGAACAGTGGGAGTCAACAATCTGAATTCCAAGATCCAGGATATCTTAAATCCCGACAGCCGAAAAGTGATGAGGGGGATCACTAAATACGGAGTGAATGATAAGGTAATACAGCTTAAAAACAATTACGAAAAAGATGTCTATAACGGTGATATAGGTTTTGTAAGCGGCATAGATTTTGAGATGGAGGAAATAAAGGTAGACTTTGACGGAAGGACAGTAAGCTATGATTTTTATGAGCTGGATGAGATAAGCCTTTCCTATGCCATATCAATCCATAAATCCCAGGGCTCAGAATTCAAGTGCACCATAATCCCCATTCTGACTTCACATTACATGCTGCTGCAGAGAAATCTGCTTTACACTGCAATAAGCAGGGCCAGGGAGCTTGCAATACTGGTGGGGAGCAAGAAAGCCATAGGAATTGCAGTAAACAGGAATATAGTTGAGAAGAGGTATACCAGTCTTAAGGAATTGCTTCAGAGTTATCTGTAAGTTTGATTGACCTTTAAAATAGTCTGTATTTAAATCCACAACTAAATTTCTAAATATTTTTGGGACCAAGGCAATTGTATTTTTTTTGTTTTGTGATATACTCTTAACCAAATTTTAATGGGAATAGTCTTAAAAAATAGTGGGGATGCCCCACTTTTTTTTAGTTTTAATTCTAGTGAAAACAGGTGATAAGGTTGAATAAGAAATTAATGACAGCACTAGCAGAGCTTGAAAGAGAAAAAGGTATAAATAGGGATACCTTGATAGAGGCTTTAAAGATGGCTTTTGTTTCCGCCTATAAAAAAAATTATCAGGTGGAATATGATTGCCGTGTTGATATAGATAAAAAAACCGGAGAGATAAAAATATTTAAGATCCTGGAATCAGAAGAGTCTGAAGGGGAAGAAGAAAAAGAAGAAGAAGAAAAAAAAGAAGTAGAGGTGACCCCAGATAATTTTGGAAGGATAGCCGCTCAGACAGCCAAGCAGGTTATAAGACAGAAGATCAAGGAAGCAGAGCGGGAGATAATGTATGATGAGTTTAAGGACAGAGTAGGGGATCTCGTGACCGGGATAGTCCAGCAGAGCGATGCCAGGTTTACTCTGGTAGATCTGGGTAAGGTAGAGGCACTTCTCCCGCCGTACGAGCAGGTCCCCAGGGAGAGATACAAGCATGGGGAGAGGATAAAGTGCTATATTTCAGATGTAAGGAAAACCACAAAAGGACCCCAGGTGATAGTATCAAGGACTCATACCGGACTTATAAGGAAACTTTTTGAACTGGAAGTACCCGAGATTTATGAGAGCATAGTAGAAATAAGAAGTATCGCCAGGGAAGCAGGGTACAGAACAAAGATAGCTGTAAGCTCAAATGAAAAAAATATAGACCCCGTAGGTGCATGTGTCGGCCCCAAAGGCTCCAGAGTCAAGATGGTTGTTGATGAACTGGGAGGGGAAAAAATAGATATAGTAGAATACAGTGATGACATAGTGACATTTATTAAAAATGCATTAAGCCCTGCAAGGGTCCTTAAGGTTTTGACCGATGAAGAAAAGAAGTTTGCACTGGTCGTGGTCTCAAATGACCAGCTTTCACTGGCCATAGGAAGGGAAGGCCAGAATGCCAGACTGGCTGCAAAACTGACCGGGTGGAAAGTTGATATAAAAAGCGAGGAACAGTTTGAGGAAGAGCTTGATGAGGCAAGGGAAGAAAGGATCAAAACCAAAGAGGAAGATAAAGAGAGCAATAAATAAAGGATTATATTTTTTATATATGATTTAATAAACTATGGACGATAAAAAGAAAGAAAGTAAAAAAAGAGAAAAAAAAGTAAAGAAAGCTGAGTCAAAGGAAGAGACCGAGGTCAAAACTAAGGCTAAGTTTAAATCTAAATCTTCAGCCAGGGGTAAAGCTAAAGAGATCAAGAAATCAAAAGCAGAAGTAAAAAGCAGTATCAAAACAGAAACCGGTAAAGAAAAGGCAAAGGCTGAAAAAAAGGCTTCACCAAAGACAAAAGATAAAGCTGCAGCAAAGACTAAAAAGGTAGAAAAAAAAGAATCTGTAAAAGCCAAGAAAGATATAAAAGCTGCCCGGGCCGAAGAGACTCTGAAGCAGCCCAAGACAAAACTGGATTGGGAAGAAGCAAAGAGAATAAGCATCAAGAGTGTAATTGACAAGGAACTTGATAAAGAAGAAAAAGAAGGAAGACTGAGAGCAAAATTAATTCAGAAGAGGAAAGCTGCTCCTCTCAGGAAGGGAAAGGCCGCCAGAGTACTGAAAGAGGAACAGGCAGGCCTTAAAGAAAAAGCAAAGAAGAGGCCGGAGATAAAGAAAGTAATTGAGATCTCTGAAGGCATAACCATAAAAGAATTGTCGGAAAAGATCAGTATCCCCTCAAATGAAATGATAAAGCTCCTGTTTGATATGGGCGAGGCCATTAATATCAATCAATCTTTAAGTAAGGATCTAATAGAATATCTATCCCACGAATATAACTTTAAATATCACATTGTAGGTTTTGAAGAAAAACTGGATGAAGTCTACAAAGATGATGAAAAAGATTTAGAACTCAGGCCGCCGATTGTGACTGTGATGGGGCACGTGGACCACGGAAAGACGACGCTGCTTGACGCAATAAGAGAGACAAGTGTAGCGGCCAGCGAGGTAGGAGGAATAACCCAGCGTATAGGCGCTTACCAGGTTGATTATAAGAAAAAAAAGATAACCTTTATAGATACGCCGGGCCATGAAGCATTTACTTCCATAAGGGCAAGGGGAGCCAGGGTCACCGATATTGCAGTGATCGTAGTTGCAGCCGATGACGGGATTATGCCGCAGACGGTGGAAGCAATAGACCATGCAAAGGATGCCGGTGTGCCTATTATAATCGCCATCAACAAAATAGACCTGCCTAATTCAAATCCTGAAAAGATAAAGAAGGGTCTTACCGAGCATAATCTGGTACCGGAAGAGTGGGGCGGAGACACAGTTTGTGTGGAGATCTCTGCCAAAAAGAGGACCAACCTGGATGAGCTTCTGGAGATGATACTGCTGGTGACAGACATGAATGAAATAAAAGGCAATCCTGAATCCGAAGGTGCAGGGATCATAATTGAGTCAAGACTGGATAAGGGTCTTGGTCCTGTAGGTACTGTTGTTATAAAAAGGGGAACATTAAAAGTAGGAGACTCCTTTATTACCGGTAGCTCATTGGGAAGAATAAGATCCATCAGGGATGAAAACGGCAAAAATATAAGGAAAGCTGTTTTATCACAGCCGGTTGAGATAACAGGTTTTTCTTCTGTGCCGAAAGCGGGGGATAAACTTTTTATAGTCAAGGGTGAAAAAGCAGCAAAAGAACTCTTGGGTAGAAAAGATTATGAGAGAAAGATGATAATGATTGCTGAGTCCAGAAAAGATATGAGTCTGGAAGAGCTTTTTGAGATGTCCAAGGAAACAGAATTAAAGAAATTAAAAATAATTTTAAAAGCGGAATCAGATGGGACACTTGATGCGGTAGAAAAATCATTAAACCAGATAGAGGAAGAAAAGTTAAAAATAAATATTATACATAAAGCCATTGGAGCCATAACCGACAGTGATGTAATGCTGGCAGCAGCTTCAAATGCAATTGTGGTCGGTTTTAGAGTGGTACCCACTCAGAAAGCGGATGAGCTGCACAAAAAGGAAAAAGTAGAAGTCAGGACCTATGATGTGATTTATAAATTGATTGATGACATCAAGCTTGCCTTTAAGGGCATGCTTGAGCCGGAAGTAAAAAGAATCGATAAGGGTAAAGCTGAAGTAAGAGAGATATTTAAACTGCCTAAGATAGGGGTGGTTGCAGGTTCATACGTCCTGGAAGGTGAGGTTGAAAGAGGCGATCTGGTAAATGTGATAAGGGATGGAAAAGTTATTCATGAAGGCAGGGTTGCAACTCTTCACAGATTTAAGGAAGATGTCAAAAAAGTTGCTTCGGGCTATGAATGCGGTATAAAGCTGGAAGAATATCAGGAGCTGGCTAAGGGTGATGTAATGGAATTTTATGTGATAAAATAACATATTGCGGTTGTGATAAAGGTGGATAGAATCAGAAAAGTTGAGATAGACTTGAAGAGAGAAATAAGCTTCTTTATTAATAACAAGATAAAAGATCCCAGAGTAGGATTTATAACCATCACTGATACTAAATTATCTCCAGATTATAAATGGCTGGATGTTTTCGTTAGTGTAATGGGTGATGATGAAGAAATCTCAAGAAGCTTGAAAGTCCTTGATAACTGCTGCGGGTTTATTAAGAGAAATCTGCCTAAAAAATTAAGACTTAAAAATATACCCAATATAAGATTTTTGTATGACAAGTCTATTGATGAAGGTATGAGAATATCAAATATAATTGATAGTCTGGATAAAGGTAACCGCGATCAAAAAGGTAATTAATTGGATAAGAATAAACTGTACTTTAAAATCGCAAAAATAATAAAAGAGAATAAGAAATTTTTAATCATAACCCATGATTATCCAGATGGTGATTCACTGGGTTCGCAAGTAGCTTTATACCAGCTTTTATCGCAGTTAGAAAAGGATGTTACATCTTTATGCAGCAGTGAATTGCCTTACCAGTATAGTTTCCTGCCCGACCTTGATAAGATAAAAACCAGTATGGAAAAAATAGATCTTTCAGCCAGGGAGCATATCTGTTTTTGTCTGGACTGCGCTGATGAAAATAGAATGAATATAGATTTTAAGGAGCTTAAAAAAAATGTAAAATTCATAATAAATATAGACCACCACAAGAAAAACACCAATTTTGGTGATTTGAATCTAGTGGAAAGCAGGAGTTCTGCGACTGCTGAGATCATATATAAAATAGTAGAAAGACATTATAAAAAATTCTTAAATCACAAGATGGCGCTGGGGATCTATGTCGGGATATTAACGGATACAGGTAAGTTTCAATACAGCAACACAAGCTATGACGTTCACAGGATAGTAAGTGAATTACTAAAGTTTGATATTTCTCCTTTTAAAATACATAAATATGTTTATGAGAATGAGCCCCTGGCAAGGTTTAAACTGATTAAGCTTGTTTTTGACAGGATCAATTATATAGAGTCTTCCGGTTTGATATATTCATATATACTGGAAAATGATTTTAAAAAGCTAAACCTGCCGTTTTCCGCTCAGGATGGGATAATCACCATGCTCAGAAGCAAGGAGAAGGTGAAAGTCGCGGCATTAATAAAACAGACCGGTAAGAACATTTTTAAGATAAGCCTCCGTACCTCTGACAGCGATGTTGATCTATTTAAAGTTGCCGGTAAATTCGGAGGTGGCGGCCATAGGATGGCGGCTGGTTACTCAGATAGGGGAAGTTTGAAGAGGGTAATAAATAATCTGAAAAAAGCAGTTAAAGATAATATTTAAAACTATGAATAGTATAAACAAAAGATCTTATTTGCTTGAGAATTTTAATGGGATAATACTGATAAACAAGCTGCCGGGTGTAATATCTTATGATGTCATAAGGGAGATTAAAAAAGTTTTTTTTTAGATAAAATCGGCCACGCAGGCACACTTGACCCCATAGCAGATGGTCTACTGGTCATTTTAATAAACAAGGCTACTAAATTATTCCATTATTTTTTAGGTTTAAAAAAAGAATATACTGCAGAAATAAAACTTGGAGTTATCACTGACACCTGGGACCTTGACGGGAAAATACTAGAAAAAAATAAGCCGGGGAAAATCAATATTGTTAAAATACGCAGTACTTTAAAGAAACTTATTGGAGAAAAAATGCAGATGCCGCCCGCATACTCAGCTTTGAAATTTAGAGGCAGACCCTCATATGATTTTGCCAGAAAAGGTGTGAAAGTAGAACTGAGACCAAGGATGGTAAATATTTATGATATTAAACTCGTTTCCTCAGAGGAGGATTTGCTGACTATAAAAGTAGAATGTGGTTCAGGTACTTACATCAGATCCCTGGCCTATGAGATCGGAGAGATGCTGGGCTGCGGTGCATCGGTTAAGGGGCTGAAAAGGACAAAGATAGGAGAATTCGATATAAAAAGCAGTATTTCTGTAAAAGATTTTACTGGAAGAAAAATAACCAGCAGCGATTTTAAATCCAGCACTTATCTGATATCCATAGAAAGAATGCTGGAGGAAAGTCCAAGCCTTTATATAAAGGACAAATACAGGAAAAATATATTAAGCGGCCATCAGATCAAAAGTGAGATGTTACAGCCTGAAAAGATCAAAGCCGGGATAGTACTTAAAAAGGGGACTCTGGTAAATATAAAAGACAGCAACAGCAATCTTTTGGCTGTACACAGAGTCTTAAAAGGGGATGCGCTTCTGGATATCAAACAAAAAGGGATAGCTCTGACTGGAAGCAGAATAGTCTTTGACAGCCAGAAAATACTATAGAATAAAAAAAGGTAATTATAAATTACAGAGGATTGAATTGCCGGAAATATTAGAACTTAAAAATATAGACAACAGATATTTTGATGATAAAAAACCGATTATAGTAATAGGTTTTTTTGATGGAGTCCATCTGGGGCACAGGAGGATCATTGAGACCTGCGTAGATAGAGCCAGGAAAATAAAAGGTTCCAGTATAGTACTTACTTTTAACCAGCCGCCTATAAATGTCATAAAGAACAAAATGTACAAGAAACTCATTATTCCCTTCAGAGAAAAAATAAAAATTATCGGAGACCTTGGAGTAGATTATATTGTAACTGCTGATTTCAGTCCGGATTTCCTGAAGCTGAAACCGGAGAAGTTCTGCAGATATATATTAATAAAAAAACTTCATATAACAGAGATCCTGGTGGGAAAGGGATTTCGTTTTGGTTTTAATGCAGAAGGTGATGTCAGATTTTTAAAGAGATTCTTTAGACCTCTTAATGTCATAGTGGATTCAGTACCGCTTCTTAAAATAAGGGGGGAAATAGCATCAAGCACTAATATAAGAAAGTATTATTCCCTGGGAGATATTAAAAAAATTAGGAATCTGCTGGGCAGAGACCCTCAGGTGGAGGGAACTGTGATCAAAGGAGCCGGAAGGGGCAGGAAGCTTGGATTTCCTACTGCGAATATAAACATCTCCCGAATTTTCATTACTCCCAAAGACGGGGTTTACCTGGGTAAGGTAAAGACAGGCAGCATTGAAGATAAACTGTTCCCTGCTGTGATAAATATAGGAGATAACCCTACTTTTAAGGATGCGAAGAGGTGGGTAGAGACTTTTATAATCAACTTTGAAAAAGATTTATACGGAAAGAAGATTAAGATCATTTTTTTAGAAAGACTGAGAGATGAAATCGGGTTCAAGGATGGGGATAAGCTGATAAAACAGATGAAAATTGACTTGCAGTATGCTTATAAATACTTTAATATTAATCGCTGCTGAAATGTTAGATATGGGGATTTGATTAAATTGTAATTAGAATACAGTTGTGATAAATTATAGTACGAACATTTTCGAGGGGGTGAAGAAAGTTGGCTTTGGTAAAGGAAGAGAAGCAAAAAGTTATTGAAAAATTTAAAATTAATGAAAATGATACAGGTTCTTCCGAAGTTCAAATAGCTATTCTTACAAAAAAAATTAATAAGTTAAATGAACATCTTAAAATAAATAAAAAGGACCATCATTCTAGAAGGGGCCTGGTTATTATGGTAGGGAAAAGGAAAAGGCTCCTGGAATATTTGAAAAACAATGATATAGGCAGGTATAAAAATATCATAAAAGAACTGGGTTTAAGAAAGTAAAACTCTTAACCAGATCTATTTTTATTCATTTTAAAAAATTGAAGGAGATTGTAATAAATATATGGAAAGAAAATATGAAGTTGATATTGGCGGAAAATTAATGTCGTTCTCAATCGGCAAGATAGCAAGGCAGGCTAATTCAGTCCTGGTCAAGTTCGGTGGAAATGGAGTTTTGTTGACTGCGGTAATGGGTAAGGATGCATCAGACAGCAAAGACTATTTTCCCATGGTGGTGGATGTTGAAGAGAGGATGTATGCTGCAGGTAAAATACCCGGGGGGTTTTTTAAAAGAGAAGGAAGAGCAAGTGATAAGGCAGTTTTAAATGCGAGATTGACTGACAGGCCCTTAAGGCCACTTTTTGACGAAAATATAAGAAACGAAGTCCAGATAATCGCTACGGTTCTTTCTTTTGACCAGACAAATCCTTATGATATCTCGGTAATAAACGGGGCTTCAATAGCTTTGTGTATGTCCGATATACCGTTTAATGATCCTGTAGGTGCAGTGCGTATAGGTAAAGCAGGTGATAAATGGATAGTAAATCCGGTTTACAGTGAAATTGAAGAAAGTGTTGTAGATATAATAGTGGCGGGTACGGAAGAAGCAATACTGATGGTAGAGGCTGCAGGCAAAGAAGCTCCTGAGGAAGTAGTAATAGAAGCTATAGAAAGAGCACATAATGAAATAAAGCAAATTGTAAGATTTCAAAAGGAGTTTATAAAAAAGAATACCAGTAAAAAGAGGGAGGATATTTCAAGATTTGAATTAGATGAGAATGTAGAAAAAAGAGTAAGGAAGCTGGCGGAAGGGAAAATACAGAAAGTTTTGAACGATATTTTGAAATTGTCGGCTGATAATAAAAAGAAGGTCCTGCTTGAAAATACCCAGAAAGGATATTTTCAGGATAATGCTTCGTTAATAAAAGATGAGGTATACAAGCAGCTGGAGACGGAATTTCCTGAGGATGGAGAAAGTATTGAGGTAAGTTTAAAAGAGCTTGAAAGAGAACTAGTAAGAAAAATGATCCTGGAGAAAGAGGTACGTACTGATGGAAGAGGGCTTGATGAAGTAAGAGAGATAAGTTGTGAAGTAGGCCTGTTTCCGGAGACGACACACGGGATCGGTCTTTTTACCCGAGGAAAGACGCAGGCTCTGACTATACTGGCTCTGGGTACAATAAAAGAAGCCCAGAAAATAGACAGCCTGGGAAAAGAAGAATTTAAAAGATATATACATCATTATAATTTCCCGCCTTACAGCACAGGCGAAACCTGGCCGCTCAGAGGGCCAAGGAGAAGGGAGATAGGCCACGGAGCTCTGGCTGAAAAAGCTTTGAGACCCATGATCCCCGATGAAGAAAAATTTCCATATGCGTTGAGACTGGTGTCCGAGATATTGGAGTCCAATGGCTCTACTTCAATGGCCAGCGTATGCGGAAGTACCCTGGCTCTGATGGATGCAGGTGTTCCTATAATGAATCCTGTTTCAGGTATTGCAATGGGTCTGATAAAAGATGAGAAAAAAGACGGCAGGTTTGTAATATTAAAAGACATACAGGGAATAGAGGACTTTTACGGTGATATGGACTTTAAAGTTGCGGGGACAAAAAATGGCATAACCGCACTGCAGATGGATATGAAAATAAAGGGTATTGATATTAATATCATAAAACAGGCATTAGAAAAGGCACGGGAAGGAAGATTATTCATACTTGATAAAATGTTAGATGTCATCCCGCAGCCCAGAGAAAGTCTGTCCAAGTCTGCACCAAGGATTACTACTTTTAAAATCCCGAAAGAAAAGATCGGAGAGATTATCGGTCCGGGAGGAAAGAATGTTAAAAGTATAAAAGAAGAATTCGATCTGGAGGAAATTGATATAAGCGATTACAACGGGGAAGGGATGGTTTCCATAATATCTTCCAACGATGAAAATATTGAGATGGCCAGAAAAAAAATTGAAGGCATGCTTAAAGGTATTGAAGATATAAAGCAAGGAGAAGAATTCTTGGGGACTGTGGTAGGAATAACTAATTACGGAGCTTTTATAAACCTGATCCCGGGAGTAGACGGGCTTCTTCACATATCAAAGGTGTCAAATGAGAGGATAAAAGACGTTAAGGATTATTTAAAGATAGGTGATAAAATAATGGTCAAGGTCAGCAATATTGATCCCAGGACCAAAAAAATAGGCCTTA
>Ga0315539_1003006_pt1 | contig 11991 bp, 9 predicted proteins | sample SalMarSW160150MG_FD_203097 | JGI IMG/M metagenome (GOLD analysis project Ga0315539, IMG submission 203097) | Salt marsh sediment microbial communities from the Plum Island Ecosystem LTER, Massachusetts, United States - Salt Marsh Sediment SW1601-150 ... | reverse complement strand
TGCTTACCAATTCCTTGTAAATTACGATCGCCTGCTTTGATTTACCCTTAGCCACGAGGTCTTCAGCGCATCGCAGGTATGCATCCGTCGCTGCGAATCGCAGTTCCGAATCACCTTTGGCTCTGCCTTCTACCAATATTTTTCTCGCCTGAATACCGCCAATTTTTCCCAGCGCCGCAACCACAGCCTCACCAACTTCCCTTTCTACTCCAAACACAAGCTTACCAATTGCTTCGACGCTTTGGTCATCACGTCGGTCACCCAACAGATTTATAATGCGAATCTGTACTTTAGGCGAAACATTATCCAGCGCCTCGCGCAGTGCCTTGCCGGCTTCGGCGCTCGGATTCTGACCGATTGCATAGCAGGCCATATCCGCAGTCTCCTCGTCCGTCAGCAGTTTTGCGATTGCAGGCACCGAATCAGCCGTACCGATAAACCAAAGCTGCCTACAGATGAAAGACTTACATTCCAATGTAGATTCAGAAAGCAATTCAGCCAATCGAAGCTCGATGTATTTACGTTGTTCGGGCTGGTTTTGTGATTCCCGAATGAGTATTTCCACGGCGATAAGCGGCTCTCTGCTCATCCCGCGTTCGTAGTTAACAATCGCCGATAATTTCTTATCAATCTCTGATTTATCAATCGCAGCCCCGACAGCGTTACTTAGAGCGGAATTCACGAACAACCATACCAGCAATAGAGCGGCAAGTGCCTTTAAGGAAATTTTCATTGTTTCATCTTTCGGCTATCAGTTAGATTTGCTTTTATTCTCAAAATAAACAGGGCCGCCCCACTTGCCTGTTACCACAATATCAAGGTCTCCGTCACCATCGATATCAACCACGGGAATACTCAAGCCTGAGCCGATGCCCTCATCGTAAGAAATAATGTGTTTAATCCATTCAACAGCAACCCCGCGTTTCAGTTCATACCAGTACACACCCAAAGGAGAACGGGCATCCGGGTCATTGCCGTTATGGGCGAGAAATCTTTTTCCCGTAACAAAGTCGAGGTCGCCATCCTCATCAAGGTCGGCTAACGTTATGCTGTGAGCCTGAGACCACGACTTGTCAATCAGATATTGTTTCCACGATATTTTCGACCCTTTTCTTATCTGCTTATACCAGAAGATTCCATGCTGGTGCGCCGAGCTGGTTATAATATCATTTAGTCCATCACCATCGACATCATAAACCTGTATTTGGGGCGTATGCTCCGCCTGGCCTTCGGTAAGGCTGCCGACTGCCAGAGGATGTTTCTTCCATTGGCCATTGCGCGTCTCGGCCGGTGCCTCATACCACGTATCCGGCCGCAGAATATCCGGACGACCATCACCGTTGATGTCCCCAACACCTCCGCCGAAAGGTCTTTCATCCTGTGAAACAGTGTGCTTAATCAGCCCGCGTTTGCCATTGGCCTTAATACCAACCTCGTACCACTTGGTATCTTTGGTGTCGGGCATAATTTCGAGCTTTTTACCATCACCATCAATATCCCAAAGCTCTCCGCACTCGTAGTTGCCATTCTTCTCGCCGATGGTCATCGGCCATTCTCCTCCAGCCGTTCCGGTATTCCGATACCAGTCAATTTGTTTGCTGAACCAGCAGCACGTTACAACATCCAGCAGCCCATCTCCATCAACATCCAATGGCACGTTCATAAAATCATCCCAGTATCCAATGCCTTTTTCGTTGACACTGTAGGTTCTGCCCTTTTCATCGACTTTGCCCTTCAAAGCTCGAAATTGGTGGGCTTTCCAGTCCGGCGCCTCATACCAGCAGGGGCCTGCCAAAATGTCCAGCCTTCCATCATTGTTAAAATCACCTACACAACAGGCCTCACTGCGAAATTGCCCAACACGGTGTGCAACAAATCTCACCGGCTTTTGCGTTCCTGCACTAACGGAATACATTGGCACCATCCCAGCCACAAGCAGAACCAGGCCAATAAAATAGCTACGATATGTGTAATTGCGGATGTTCATCTCTTGTCCTTCCTTTCAGAGTTATTGAGTTTTATGTTAATAAAACCCGGGGTGGCACCCTCAAACTTGTTTGGGGGTGTTTCTAAACCGAAATTTATAACCCGCACCCTCATAGATGCCACGGTCTTCGCATCGGCCTCGATATCATCTTGTCGGCCTCCGGGTCATTCACAAAGCGTTCGGTTTGAGGATTCCATTTCATATTCACGTCCGTACTCGGAGTCTTTGTTTTCACGCTCCCCAGGGAATTCGCATTGTTCGGGCAAGCATGCGATTGGCATATTCGTCATGAACGAATCGCTCGGCTTGGGGATTCCATCGCAATTTTCGACCAAGCCGTAGGCAAATGTTGGCGCAATGAGCGATTGTGTGAGAGCGATGGGAAATCTCCGGGTGCGATGCAGGTTGTCTTCTGGAGCGGACACAGTCCAGGAAATTGCGAATGTGCCCGGCCATGTACTTATAGCTAATGCCGGAAACATTCCAGTCTGCCAGCATTTTCCTGGGTGTGATGTTTCCAAAATCATCGATATGAATCCAGCCTTTATCGCCATTGAATCGAACACCCTTAGTGTCAGAGTTCATTCGGATCAGCACACCATCGGAATATCGTGCCTTCACGTTGACCTTAAAAGGAACATTGGCAAAGCCGTCAGTTGGGAATTGGCCTTGTCCTTCAAACTCAACTGGTCCGCTGTGTTCAGTGTCGTGGGCCCACTGGGCAATATCAAAAAAATGCGGTCCCATATCAGCTATTGGACCTGCACCAGTGTCCCAGTGATTTCGCCACAGGTCCACACGTACGGGAGAGTATGGGGCCCACGGAGCTTGTCCGAGCCACCGGTCATAATCGAATCCGGCTGGAATGGGTTTGGGCATCGCGACGCCGTTGCCGCCCCAACCTCCGAAGGATGTAGTGATAGTGTGAAGCCTCCCGATTGCTTCGGTGCGAACGGCATCGACAACAAACGCATAGGAGCGATTCGACCGTCGCTGCATGCCGCATTGCCAGATGGTACCAAATCGCCTCGTTGTCTCGACAAGCATTCGGCCTTCGGCAATGGTTAGGCAATACGGTTTCTCGCAGTAGATATCCTTTCCAGTCCGGGCGGCAAGGATGCTCATCACGGCGTGCCAGCGATCTCCTGTGGCAATCAAAACGGCGTCGATGTCCTCGCGTGCGAGCAACTCTTCATGAAAACGATGCGCCATGCAGTCGGTGTTGTCGTGGTGTTTATCTACAATGGACTTTGCCTTCTCGCGTCGAGATTCCCAACAATCGCATACCGCTATACACTGCGCATCAGGCTCGCTGAGAAAGTGTGTCAGATCATACAGGCCGCGATTACCACAGCCGATCGAACCTAAAGTAATTCGTTCGCTCGGTGCAACAGAGCCGTCCCTGCCCAGCGCCGATGATGGAACGATGTACGGCAGAGCCACCACCGCACTCAGAGTCCCCCCAAGGTGGATGCTGCGCTTTAGAAACTGCCTTCGGGTAATCTTCCTCATAGAACCTGCCTCCAAAATGACTCTTCCCAATTCGTTAGACGTCACTATGCTTACCCGGGGACCTTTGAAATATTACCGAAAGGTCTTTTTGTTTCGAATGTCTTACGATTCGGGTTCTGTCGTATCAGGCTCCTCGGGCTCCTCAAGCTTCTCGATTGTTGGTGGAGTAGCCTCATCGGGTTTTACAGAATTGGGGTCCTCGGTTTTGTCTTCTTCTTTGGGTTTCTCTTCGTCCTCGATTAAATCTGAAAGCTCCTTAATCAGATTCTTCGCCTTCCACTCAGCTATTTCGTAAACCCATCCCTGATGTTTTTGGGTGAATTTTATCGCATTTTCCTGGGCGAGCAGTTTGGCCTCTTTCTTCTTCAGCTCTTCTTCCGGCTCAGCTTTAGTACCTACCATTACAGGCGTTTTGTCCGTAAACTCTGCTTCACAAGTGGTATACGTCTTACCGTCCTTTTGAGCTATCTTTAGGGTATAAACCGTCGAGTCCTTCAGCCTGCAAATAAATTGTTTATCAAAGGTCAAATCGCCAGAACTTTTCGTAACGTCATCACATCTCAAACTCGTCAAAGCAGTAAAAACGCTATCACCATCATTACTCTTAAACTTTTTACCGGCGGGAATATTCTCCAGTATAACGCCTTTGCCGTCATCTGTTGATTTCAGCGTATATTCACCACCCGCAGTACTAACCGTTACGGACACAATATCCTCGCGCTTCACTGAAATAAGCTCCTGCTCGATGTAACTCATCGCCGTGCCTCCGAGCCACGGCATACTCGGTGCCACATAGACCTTGTCGCTCGAAGCCAATCTTACGTAAGTTCCCTGCCCAAGCTCTTTGGCTTTACCTGCAACAACACCCGTCAGCAGTGACGAATCCGGCTTGAAAAATTTAACTAAGCTTTTGGCCTTTTCCTCTGTTAACCCAAGGTCCTCATGGTTTGCCGCATTGTCTGTAACAAACTGTGAGGTCTGAATCTCTAAGCACTTAGTTATCAAATTATTTATTTCACTTGCTTTGGCTGGATAATTGTTTTTATTGACAACAACAAAACGTCCTTGCTGGCGATTGAGCGTTACCGCATCTTCACCGGTCCCCACAACGATACTATCTATATCAGCCGGGTCGAGTCCCTGGATAAGATAAGCCGGCCTGTCCACATCAGTCTTCGGCCTGTTTGAAACACGGGACTGAACTACTGCCCATATCACCATAAAAACCGCTACAATACCTAACAACGTAAGTTTTTTATCGCTCATCTATAAAACTCCTGTTTTATTTCTTAAATCCGAAATTCGAATTTCGGATTTACCTCAAGCATCACTTGCATGGCTAATATAATGTCTCTTCCGTACACTGCGGCGGATTCCCAATACTATAGCAATTACCAGAATAACCGCCGGGGCCATTAGCATATTAAAACCTCGAAGAATATTACCTAAATGTTCGATTCGTTCACGTCTTGTCAATTTCACCTCATTCAATTGACGCTGTGCCCGGCGTTGTTTCAATTCGATATCCCGCTGCTTCTGCAGTATCGAACTGCCGAGAACCTCTTCCTGGCCTTTCTTGGCTGAAGCTAAAATAGATTGCAGCTCGCTCTGGAAACCTGTAATTTGCGCGTTAATCTTCGCCACTTCTTCGCGAGTTTCCTCTTCTGCCTGCATTTCAATTTCGTTAACAACAACAAACGGCCGCTTAAAGTTACCTCTCGACCTGATGGAAACCAAATCACTCGAACCGCTCAAATCATCAATAGCGTTCAGCACTAAAGCACTATTATCTCCAACAACAATCTTGCCGAAGAAGGAGTTCTGGTATGCTATCGAATCGCTTATAAAATCAACATCTGCAAAAACCACCACCGCACAGTCCTCCTGGGCTTCTGTCAGACCTTTAATCCGCTTTTTTATTTTCTTCACATCATTTGGGTCTTTCGTTTCGTCCGAAGACTCCTCGTCGGCCTCAACCTCAATCTCAATACCATCAGGGAAACTACTCTTAAGATGGCCGGTTATAAGATAACCCATCGAAACCGGCTTGTCACCCTCGATAAATTTACTCATAAGATTTGATGGGTCTAATATCATCAGTTCGTATGCATTACTTATCGAAAAGCTATTACCCCTGTTAGTTGTTGTAACAAGTGGTGTTCGTCTTACCTCAACTTCCTCATTTGGGTCCGCAACTTCCCTAAGCACACCTGAGAATAGAAGCCTTACCTGGTTAAGCTGGGCTGTAATAACATTGTCGGTATCGAAACATTTTCCTTCCGGCGTCAGATTAAGGTAACCGATTATCCTCTCCGGCCTTTGGCGAATATTAGCCATCTCCGCCAGAGTTCTGTCACCGGCAAAAGTGTTCACAGGCATCTCGATGCCCCATGTCTTCAGAAGAACGTTCAGCTCCGAGCTGCGCGAAACCTGCATCCCCATCTGCATCATCTTCGGATCCGGCCTATCCGCAAAGCAATAAGGGTCAACAAATGCGATCATCCTGCCGCCTTTCAGCACAAACTGGTCTATTGCGAACAACGTCTGCTCCGGCAGGTCTTTTGGGTGGATAACCAAAAGAATGTCAATATCGTTAATGTCATTGACGTCTGTGGGGACACTGACAACATCGTACTGTTTTCGCAATTGTTCAATAAAAGTCCAGGGCCGCTTCGGCTCTTGACCCTGTCTGAGCATCATCTCATACATATAACCGCTCACGTCATCGCCCATTACCTCAAGTGAGCTCATTACACCGACTTTCCGTTTCTGTCGGGTAATTGCGGTATCAATCAGGTAGCTTATATCATATTCAACAAAATTCTCCCGGTCCGGCGAAAAGAACGGTATAGCCTTTTCAACCCCAAATTGTGTCTGCAACACTAAACCGAAGAAAAAGTTTTCCTCCTGAGTTATAGGAAATCGTTTCAAGCCGTACCTCAAAGCCTGTACCTCATCGTCGGAAAAAGGCCGCGGATCGATTACTTCCAGCTCAACCATACCTTTGGACGCTGTGACGTATTCTTCCAGCAGTGCTTTGACGAACTGGTAATAGTTATTAAAATACCGGATTTGGTCCGGTCCTTTCAGTGCGGCGGTCTTTGCGTAGTAGAGCTTGACTTTAATCGGTTGAATCAGTTCGTCCAGGATCGCTTTCGTCCCATTCGAAAGAGTATAAAGTTTTTGGTCTGTAATATCAACCTTCAGTCCCTTTGCGATGTTTTGGCTAATACTTATTGCGGAAAAAATAATCACCAAAACAAGACCTGCCCCAATAATTGTTTGTATCGTTCGGTTCATTATCTCGCTTTCCTTTCATCCAAAACAATACTGCACGCGGCAATCCACCCGATAATCAACAATATAAAGTAAGAAAGGTCTTCAAACTTCAGCACACCCCTCTGGATTGACTCGAAGTGTGTCTGGAAGCTCATATTCTCTATCGCTGAGACCAGACCGGCCGGCAAAAACGTCGAGACGTAACTTAATGTCGTCGGCATACCCGCAAAAACAAGCACTGCACAGGCAACCACAGACAGGACAAAACTTATCACCTGGTTCTTACTGACCGCCGAAAAGAAACAGCCGATAGCCAGAAATCCGCCCGCCATCAATACGCTCCCTAAGTAACCGGTAATTATCAAGCCGATATCCGGCTCACCAAGGTAACATACTGTAATCACCATAGGGAAAGTCAGCGCCAGTGCAATCACGAGGAAAAGCCACGCTGCAAAGAACTTCCCTAAAACCGCCTGTGTTATCGTAATCGGCAGAGTAAACAGCAGCTCAATCGAACCGACCTTGCGCTCTTCAGCCCAGAGACGCATCGCTGTCGATGGCACCATAAAAACAAACAGCAGCGGCAAATTCATAAAAAACGCACGCATATCTGCCTGCCGCATCTCATAAAAGCCCTCTTTGAATGTCAGGTATCCCGAGAAAAACAAAAAAATCACAAGAAACACATATGCAAGAGGGGTCGTAAAATAACTCTTCAGTTCCCTCTTGAACACCGCCAAAAAACTATTCATTTGTTAACTCCTCGTTTTGTCGATTAATTTACACTCGCCAATTTACTTCTTACCATTTCTGGTAATCCTGCGAAAGACTGCATCAAGCCCGCACTGGTACTTCTCCTTCAACTGGCCAGGCGTTGAATCTACCAGTATTCGGCCTTTGGCAATGATTATCGTCCTCGAGCAAACAGCCTCCACTTCTTCGAGGATGTGAGTCGAGATGATAATACATTTGTGCTTTGCCATTTTGCTGATAAGTTTTCTAACCTCATGTTTTTGATTAGGGTCCAGCCCATCGGTGGGTTCGTCAAGAATAAGTACATCCGGGTCGTGGATTAACGCCTGAGCCAATCCCACTCGACGTTTATATCCTTTCGATAATGTCTCAATCGTCTGATGATATACCGACTCAATCGAACACATCGGGACAATCCGGTCAAGTGCCTGCTTGCATTTCTTGCCCTTAATCTGTCTGGCATCACAAACAAAGTTCAAAAAACTACCCACCGTCATCTCGTTATACGCCGGCACGTTCTCCGCTAAATATCCAATCGACCGCCTGACCTCGATTGGATTCTTCAAAATATCATACCCAAGTATAGTAGCTGTCCCGCTGTCTGGCCGCAGAAAACACGCCAACATTCTCATCGCTGTGCTCTTGCCGGCCCCGTTAGGCCCAAGAAGACCCAAAACCTGACCCTTTTCAACACTGAACGATATACCATCAACAGCGACAACCGGGCCGAAACTACGCCGAAGCTCTTTGACCTCTATCATATTCATCTCCACAAAACCAACTCAAATTATAAACCGTAACCTGATTTCCCTTACGGAGTTCGTATAAATTTACCCAAAATCTCTTGACAGTCAATACCCTTGATAAGATTATTTTGTTCGGAACATTTAACCTCAATATAACTTAGGACTTATGAGTCAAGTTGCTAAAGTAAAATTTGTCGATTATAAAACCAGCATAACCAGGGCCCTTGACCTTATTGATGCCGGGGCCCGCCTGCCCCAGAAAGGTCTTATCATTATCAAACCAAACCTGACAAACTCTTCACCGCCGCCGGTTACAACCAGCGTCGATGCTGCCGAAGCGACGTACAACTACTGCAAAGCCCACACAAAGGCTGAAATCGTCATAGGTGAGGGCTGTGGAACCGGAAGAACTCCGGACGTTTTCGATGCCCTCGGATACACAGACATGTCCAACAAGTACGGCATGAAACTAATCGATTTCAACGAAGCCGAAACTATCATTCTCGAAAATGATAATGCCCTGCAATTAAAACAGTTTTTTATACCTAAGATTGTCCGGCAGGCATTCGTGATTTCACTGCCTGTCCTTAAGGACCACAGTTTCACCAAAACCACGATTGCAATGAAAAATATGTTTGGCATCGCCCCGGGCAGGTTCTATTCGGGCTCCTGGAACAAATCAAAGCTCCACAGTCCCTCAACGGACAAGTCCGTTGTGGATGTCTGCTTATATAAAAAGCCCGACCTCTCGGTAGTTGACGCCTCCATCGCCCTGAAGGGAATGCACCTTGCCGGCAGGCACAAGAACATAGGCCTTATCCTGGCCGGCTTCGACCCCGTCGCCGTCGATACTCTCGGAAGCAAACTGCTCGGACACAATCCAAAAAAATCGGACTACCTGACACTGGCCAACGGCCGGCTCGGATATATGGAAAACATCGAAATAATAAACGGCTAATCCTGCCTCATTTAACAATTATCAAAAGACTTTTTTTTAAAGATTCAATTATCCTTTAGAAGAGGATTAAGCCGAACAAATCGGCGTAAGCCCCGAATTGACGTAAATCCGTTGACCTCTCGGTTGTCATTGCGAGACCGACAAAGGCGGACGCGGCAATCTCAAACTTTGAAAGCTTCGTATCAACCACGCCCCCATATCTTGCTTCACACCTGTGCCTGCGTTACCCCCTTTGCTGTCTGCGATAGCAGACAAGGGGGTGCAGGCAAGAAGCAATGGGGGCCAACTAAATCCCAGCTTAAGGCGCCGGTTCCGGCGGCGGAGGATACAGACGAATATCGTCAAAGTACATCGTACCTGAACCACCAGCTAACGGATTGTTCCTGTTGCCAAGACCAAGGGCAATCGTATTGACATTGGCTAAGTTCACACCCTGGTCAGCAAATGCCTGCAAATCGATATTCCATGCCGTCCAGGTGCCTATCTGTGCTGCATTAGGATTATCGTGATTGACCACCGCACTGCCATTGAGAGCAACATACAAAGTCTCGGCAGCGTTAGCCGAATCACCCCTGAACCAAATCGTCAACTTGTTGACACCTTTCTCGGTCCAGTCACGCGGATAAGTCAGCGTGTGAGTTGCCTCAGAGTTCCCAACACTGTTGTCGTAGTAAAGCGGCATCGACTGGATGCCGCTGTGAACAATACTTTGCTCGGCATAAGGAGGAAGCTCATTACCAACGAGGGCTCCATTTGTCGGGATTTCATAACCGTCCAGCCACGCTTCAAATACCCTGTTGCTCACCGGATTAGGGGGGTCAATGTCGTTGTAGGACTCAAAATCGTCAATGATCAGGAAGTTAGCCGTGGTAAAGCTCCAGAGGATGCCTGTCCACGGGCTGTCGGCGTTTGCACTATTGGCCTCATCAATCCGCCAATAGTAGGTAGTATCCCACTCAAGCTGTCCCGGTTCGAAGCTCTCGGAGCCAAGGTTTCCACTGCCCTTGTACTCCAGAGAAGTTGCATCGGCGCCGAAATATATTTCATGTGAAGCACCAAAGCCCGGTGCCCATGTGAGTACAGGCGTTTGTGTTACATCCACAGCGCCTTTGGCCGGGCTCGGATTGCCGACGGCGCCCTCGGTTGTAAAGCTCCAGACATCTCCTTTGTACGTTTCGGCAATATCGAACTCATCGACTCGCCAGTAGTAAGTTTTGGCCATTTTAAGTGTGCCGGGAGTATATGTTGCAGAACCCTGGGGGAGTCCACCGTCGGCGTTGTTGACATCGTCAAAATTGTCACCGAAATACACGGTGTGCAATTTCGAACCGAAACCTGCCGTCCAGCTAAGTTTTGCATCCGGGTCTATAGACTCGGCATTATCAACCGGGTCGGGTGCGTAGGCGGTCTTGGGCGGTACTGTAAAACTCCAGACAAGACCTCTGTGTAACATAGTGCCGTCGGCCTCGATCTCATCGATTCGCCAGTAGTAAGTTGTTCCCGGGACAAGACCGTCCGGATAAGGAAATCCGACAAAGCCGACGACAAAATACACAGATGTCTGGTTACCTCTGAAGGCATCACCCGTGCCGTCATTTACATCGTCAAAATTATCACTGAAGTACACATCGTGCGAGGCGGCGGTATCTCCGGCCGTCCAGCCGAGGCTTGCCCATGTCTCGGGATATATAGCACCGTCTTGGGGTTCAGGATAGTATGCACTCAACTTGGGACCCAATGCCGCAACACCCAACATATTTCCTCCATGACCCTCGGTATTGCCGTAAATAGTAATCGTGCCGACCGTGACTGACAAAGCGTAAATGGAGAAGTATTGGTTAATGCCACCATCGAAGCTTTCATCGATTCCAATGTCCTCGCCGGTATCGACAAAGCCCATGTCGTTTAGCCAGGGCATGCCGTCAATGTTCGGATTCACACCCTTTCCGCCTGCTGCACCGCCCATACGGTTATCAACGAAAACGTACAGGGTGGCATTCATTGCAAATGTCATGTCCACCTCGTAGGCCGACATATTTTTATTGTCATTGGCAAGCATGAGATACTGGGCACCGAGGATAAATTCCGGTATATCAGCGTACACATGAGTCCTGTCCACAAAGGTCACCGAATTTTCTGCGAGTGGATTCGGTGCGATTTGCGGCTGCTCCGGAGCGTCCGTATCAGTGTTGCGATGTGCAACGCTCGTGATGAATTGCGCATTAGCCGCTCCGGCAAACGAAGCCACGAGCAAAATCAAATAAATCATTCTTCTACACATAATAGTCCTCCTTCACCCCGTCCCGTCTTCGACGGGCGGGCTTCAAAAAAAGTTAAAATAACACTATATATGCTTTGGCCACACACCAAAACACTCGTTCCCGCAGAGGCGGGATACGAAATTTTCGTTGAAATGTGAAAACTTCCACTTGCGAGGCTCAAAGTCGACGTTACAACTAACTCTGTGCCTTGCATAATAGCTCCTCCTTTATTTGGAACAGCTTAAAGATTCCACATACTCTACCAATTCTATTTATACCAGATTAGCTATCTTAACGTCAAGAGAAAAATATAGTTAGGATGTTTCGATGATGTTCCTGGAGCAGGCAAAGGTGCCTTGGATGGAGCTTTAGTTCCGACCCATCGTTACAAAGTGCATATCTGCAAAATCCATAAACTGCTGCCAGTCATATTGGGTAAGGTTATGGCCGCCGGAACGAACGTGATAACCGATTGTACCTTTCTGAACAGGCTTA
>Ga0315539_1003000_pt1 | contig 12001 bp, 9 predicted proteins | sample SalMarSW160150MG_FD_203097 | JGI IMG/M metagenome (GOLD analysis project Ga0315539, IMG submission 203097) | Salt marsh sediment microbial communities from the Plum Island Ecosystem LTER, Massachusetts, United States - Salt Marsh Sediment SW1601-150 ... | reverse complement strand
AACCAAAAGCACACAAACTGTTGCGGAAAGCGATAAAAAAGAGAGACAAATAAAGCCCTTGATGGGCTTTATTATTTTAGGAAATGGGTGTGTGGACCCGGCGGGACTTACACCCGCTTCGTCGGGTGCTAACACCGACATGCTATTATATGCACCACAGGCCCAGGCCCACATAATTATTTTAAAGCAAAAAAAGTTCTTTTACAAGAACTCTTTTTGTAGCACCCGACTTTGGCCCGTGATGTACGAACCATGTCAGCGTCTATTTTCATTATATCAAACCCAAAAACCCTGTCAAGCTCTTTTTTATTTTAGGAAAGTGTGGTATAAAGGTAATATTGAATAAAATGAGAAAGAATATTTATTTAATTTTTATCGGGATTATTGTATTGACGTTTTTGGCTGGGAATTTGAGCTATCCAAAATACCTTAATCAAGGAATTGATTTTGTTAATGCAAGATTCAATATAAGAGTTCCTCATTTTTGGGATATTCCTTTTAGATTGGGCTTGGATTTGCAAGGAGGAACTCATCTTTTATATGAGGCTGATTTGTCTAGTATTGAGGCAGGAGATTATTCTTCTGCCATGCAGGGTTTAAGAGATATTATTGAAAGAAGAGTTAACTTTTTTGGAGTAACAGAGCCAATAGTTCAGACTCAGGAAGCATCTGGAAAGCACAGATTAGTTGTTGAGTTGGCTGGAATAAAAGAGCCGGCTGAAGCAATTAAAATGATTGGACAGACCCCGTTTTTAGAATTTAGAGAACAAAGAGCAGAAGAAGAAACTCAGATAATTCTTGATAAACAGAAAGAGCTTGAAGGAATGACTTATGAAGAGGCTCAAAAAGTAGAGAATTGGCAATTAGCTTTAGAAGATCCCTATTTTAAGTCAACGTCTTTGACTGGGAAATATTTGAAAAGAGCTGATTTGACTTTTAATCAACAAACAGGCGCGCCTTTAATTTCTCTTCAATTTAATGATGAGGGCGCAGATCTTTTTGAACAACTGACTTCCCAAAATGTTGGAAAGATATTAGCTATTTTTATTGATGGAATTCCAATTTCTACTCCTGTTGTTCAAGAAGCAATTTCCGGAGGCAAAGCTCAGATTAGCGGAGATTTTGCTGTGGAGGAAGCTAAAGAGTTAGTTAGAAATCTTAATGCTGGCGCTCTTCCAGTGCCGATAAAACTAATTTCTCAGCAAACAGTCGGACCAACCTTAGGAGCTGTGTCTTTGCAAAAGAGTTTAATGGCAGGTCTTTTCGGATTTTTAGCTGTTATCATATTCTTGATAATCTTTTATAGGTTCCCAGGATTTTTAGCTTCTTTGGTTTTGATAATTTATGTTGCTTTGATTTTGAGTCTGTTTAAATTAATTCCCATCACATTAACTTTAGCTGGAATCGGCGGATTTATCTTATCAATTGGAATGGCTGTTGATGCTAATATTTTAATTTTTTCTAGAATGAGAGAAGAATTAAAGGGACAGAAAAGTTTTGCTGTTGCTTTAGAAGAAGGTTTTAGAAGAAGCTGGCCCTCAATTAGGGACGGGAATTTGACTACTTTGATTGTTGCTTTGATTCTGTTTGGCTTAGGAACAAGCTTTATTAAGGGATTTGCTTTAACTTTAAGCATTGGAATTTTAGTGAGCATGTTTTCGGCAATATTTATAACACGTACATTGCTTAGATTGTTTGTCAACACAAGATTAGAAAAATATAATTGGTTATGGAAGTAATATGATTCAATTTACTAAGTATCGTAAAATATATTTCGGTCTCTCTGGAGGTTTAATCATAGCAAGTATTATTGCTTTGCTTATTTTCGGGTTAAAGCCAGGGATTGATTTTACTGGAGGAAGTATTTTGGAAATAGAATATATAGAAGAAAGGATTTCTAATGAAGAGATATCAGGAATGCTAAGTGAGCTTGGTTTAACAAGTGTTTCTATTCAGCAAACTGGAGAAAAGGGGATTATTATTAGAATGAAAGATATTGATGAAGAAATGCATCAGCAAATTTTAGCTGTGCTTATCCAAGAAACAATTCTTGATGAAGAAACAGGGACTTTAAATATAAATACAGGATTGGCTGAAGAAGTAAGATTTGAATCAATAGGTCCTGTGATTGGCCAAGAGCTTAAAGATAAAACAAAGATTGTGGTAATAGTTGCTCTGCTTTCAATGATTATATATATTGCTTTGGCTTTTAGAAGGGTTCAGAGGCCTTTGAGGTCTTGGCAGTACGGTATAGCAAGCGTTCTGGCTCTTTTTCATGATATTTTAATTCCCTTGGGGATTTTCGCGATTTTAGGAAGATTCTATGGAATAGAAATTTCTATCCCAGTCATCACTGCTCTTCTTGCTGTTTTAGGATATTCAATTAACAATACAGTAGTTGTCTTTGATAGAATAAGAGAAAATCTTTTATCCAGAGGGGATACGTTTCAAGAAACAGTTGATATAAGCTTGAACCAGACCTTAAGCCGACAGATTAATACTTCTTTAACCACTTTATTTGTGGCTGGAGCTATTTTCTTTTTAGGCGGGGAAACTTTGAAATATTTTGCCCTGGCATTAATTTTAGGAATTTGTACTGGCACATATTCTTCAATCTTTTTAGCTGGTCCGATTTTAGTAACCTGGCTCAACTGGCGCCACAAGGGTTGACATAGGTTTTGAAAAATGTTTAAATAGAATAATAACAATAAACAAAGAACAATGAACAAAGAACAATTTATTGTTTTCTGTTTACTGTTCTCTGTTTTCTAATTATGAATTTTAATTATCAAAAAATTTGCGCAGATTGTATCAAAGGCTTGCCTCAGAGAACAATTGATGTTGTGGAGAGGCGTTTTGGTTTAAGAACAGGCCAAAGGGAAACTTTAGAAACCATTGGTCAGAAATATGATATTACCAGGGAAAGAGTTCGTCAAATCGAAGCAGAGGGTTTTTCAAAAATTAAGCCAAGAATTAAAGAAAATCAAAAACTTTTTAAATATTTTGAAAAAGTTCTTGCCTCTTTCGGAGGTTTAAAAAAAGAAGATGATTTGCTTCAAGTTTTAGCAGGAGACAAATTTCAAAATCATGTTTCCTTTTTATTAACTAATGGAGACGGTTTTAATAAAATTCCGGAAGATAATGATTTTTATTCTTTCTGGGCAATTAAAAAAGAGCCCATAAAACAGGCTAAAAACTTAATTAAGTCAACTATTAAAAGATTTAAAAAAGAAAAGAAGGTTTTTTCTTTGGATGAGCTTTTAAAAGATCAAAACCTGAATAAAGATGTTTTTCTTTCATATATTGGTATTTCGAAAGAAATTCAAAAAAATCCCGAACAAAGGTTTGGCTTAAGAAATTGGTTGGAAATTAATCCTCGCGGAGTAAAAGACAGGGCTTATTTGGTTTTTAAAAAAGAAGAAAAACCTTTGCATTTTACTAATGTAGCTAACCTTATAGAGAAGTTGCCTTTTCCCTGTGAAAGTAAAATTCATACAGCTACTGTTCATAATGAATTAATTAAAGATGAAAGATTTGTTTTGGTCGGAAGAGGTCTATATGCTTTAAAAGAATGGGGATATGAGCCAGGAGTAGTAAAAGATATAATTATTAAAACTTTAAGAGATTCAAAGAAATCTTTATCAAAAAAGGAAATTTTAAACGAAGTTTCAAAGCAGCGTTTTGTAAAAGAAAATACAATTGCTTTGAACTTGCAAGATAGAGATTATTTTACAAGAGATTCTCAAGGCAGATATACAATAAAAGAAGCGTAAATTTAATGCTTTCAGATTCATTAAAAATCTTAATGCCCATACTTTCGCGAGTTTGGCAAATTCTTAGTCCTTGGTGGTGGCTGCCAATACCTTTTATTTTATGGTGGCCTTTTTCTTTTCTCTGGCATTGGTGGAGAACAGACAAGTTTTTAAAAAAGACCAAGTTTATTTTACTGGAGATTAAAATACCAAAAGAGGTTTTAAAACCGATGAGAGCCATGGAAATAGTAATAGATGGTTTGTGGCAGATTCTTTTTGATGCTCCGGGCGACTTTTTTGAAAAACACATTGAAGGAAAAATAATTCTTTCTTATTCTTTGGAGATTGCTTCTATTGACGGAGAGCCCCATTTTTTTATCAGAATTCCCGAAGCCAATCAAGATGCAGTAGAAGCAGTTATTTATTCTCAATATCCAGAAGCAGAAATTTCAAAAGCTGACGATTACACAAAATATATTCCCCAGGATATTCCAAACAAGGACTGGGATCTTTGGGGCGCTGATTACAAACTTTCAAAGCCTAATCCTTATCCAATTAAGACTTATCTTGAGTTTGAAACAGAAAGAGAACCCTTAGAGGAAAAAAGAATTGATCCTTTAGCCATGCTTTTAGAATCATTGGCAAAAACAAAACCTGGGGAGCGTTATTGGATTCAGATTGTTGCCCGGCCGATTAGAGGAGATGTTGGAGGATGGGAAGGAGTTCCTTGGTTAAAAGAAGGAGAAGAGATAAGAGATGAGCTTGCCCGAAGAACAGAAAGAAAGCCCATACAAAAGCCTTTGATTATGGAGGCAGCTGATGTTTTAGTTACCGGAGAGCCGCCAGGAGGTTTGAAAGAAGAGAGAAGAGAGCTTATTCCTCCGGAAATGAAGCTTACGCCTGGGGAAAGAGATATAATCGCCGGAGTAGAAAAGAAAATGGCAAAACGTGGTTTTGAGACAAATATTAGATTTATTTATCTGGGCAAAAAAGAAGTTTTCTTTAAAGCCAAGCTTCGCTTTGCTCTTAGTTTCTTTTCTACTTTTGCCACTCAAAACCTTAACGGCTTGTTTCCTCACGGCCAGCCCTATCTTACTAAGATTAAAAAAAGCTGGTTTTTGCCTTGGAACCTTTTGGCTAAGCGAAGACTATATTTAAGAAAAAGGAGTATTTTTAGAAAGTATTGCCTTCGGGTTCATCCTAGGTTTCCGGCAAATGGTAAATGGCCTTCTAGTTTTATTTTAAACACAGAAGAATTAGCCACTATTTTTCATTTTCCTGGCCAGAGAGTTGCTCCAGCTCCTCTGATTAAGCGAATTGAAGCTAAAAAGGGTGAGGCTCCTCCAGGCCTTCCCAGTGAATAATTTATGGATAACGAAATAAATTTCTTTGCGGAAACAACTTATCGGAATATCCGAAAAAAGTTTGGTATTAAGCTTGACGATAGACGCCGGCATCTTTATGTTGTTGGAAAAACAGGAATGGGAAAAACAGCTATGCTTCAAAATATGGCTGTTCAGGATATTCAGCATGGCCGGGGTGTTGGTTTTGTTGATCCTCATGGAGAGGCAGCTGAAGAGTTGCTGGATTTTGTTCCTTCCAGCCGGATTAACGACGTTATATATGTTAATCCAGCTGATTTGAATTTCCCAATTGCTTTTAATGTAATGGAGAAAGTAGGATTGGAGCATAGGCACTTAGTTGCCGGGGGCTTAATGGGTGTGTTTAAAAAAATCTGGCCTGATGTTTGGTCAGCCAGAATGGAATACATTTTAAATAATTCTATTTTAGCTCTTTTAGAATATCCTGGCTCTACTCTGCTGGGAGTTAACAGAATGATGTCTGACCCGGATTTTAGAAAAAAAGTAGTAGAGAAAATCACTGATCCAGTAGTTAAGTCGTTCTGGATTAATGAATTTGCCCGTTATACTCAAAGATATGAAGTTGAAGCAACAGCAGCTATTCAAAACAAAGTTGGCCAATTCATTTCTGCCCCTTTAATACGCAACATTATCGGCCAGACTACTTCTACTATTGATATGCGGGAAGTGATGGACAAAAAGAAAATTTTAATTCTGAATTTATCAAAAGGCAGAATAGGGGAGGATAATTCAATGTTAATGGGAGCTCTTTTAATCACTAAAATACAGCTGGCTGCTATGTCTCGTGTGGATATACCGGAACAAGAAAGAAATGATTTCTTCTTATACGTAGATGAATTCCAGAATTTTGCTACTGAATCGTTTGTTAATATTCTTTCAGAGGCAAGAAAGTATAGGCTGGCTTTAATTTTAGCTCATCAGTATATTGCCCAGATGGATGAGACAGTTAGAGACGCTGTTTTTGGCAACATAGGCACTTTAATTTCTTTCCGCGTTGGAGCAGAAGATGCTGAATATTTAGAAAAAGAGTTTGTTCCGGAGTTTGCTGCTCAAGACATTGTTAATTTGGCAAAGTATAATATTTATTTGAAATTAATGATTGATGGGGTAGCTGGCAGGCCTTTTTCAGCTGAAACTTTGATTCCTTTTCCTGGGCCCGAGGTTTCTAATAAAGAAAAAATTATCAATGTTTCTCGGGAAAGATATGGAACTCCTCGCCAAGAGGTTGAAGAAAAGATTGTTAAATGGTTAGGGCTTTCAGATACGCCTAATATTTCTATCAAGACGTCAGAACCACCTGTTCTTTATGATGCTGTTTGTTCTATGTGCAACAAGCCGACTAAAGTTGTCTTCTCTCCAGACGGCAAAAGACCGATTTACTGCAAAACCTGTTTGAAAAAAATTAGAGATGGAGGAGAAAAAACAGTTAAACCAGAACCCGTTTCTGTGGTTTCTTTTTCCAGAAAAAGAAAAAGAAAAGAAGTTAATTTGTCAGAACTAAGAAAAACCTTAGATGAAACTTTAGAAAAAAAGGATAATGATAATGAAAACTCTTAAGGATTTTGATGTTAAAAATAAACTGGTGCTGATAAGATGCGATTTTAATATTCCTTTAGATAAAAAGGGAAATATTACAGATGATTTTCGGATTAAGCAGACTATTCCTACTATTGAATATCTACTTAGGAATGAAGCCAAAGTGATTTTAATGAGTCATTTAGCAGGTAACAGGCATTTGAATGTGATTTGGAAAAGAGTGAAAAAATACTTAAAAACAAATACAAAAGAAGTTGTATTTTTAGATAATTTAAGATTAAATGAAGGAGAAAAAGAAAATAGCGATGAATTTGCTAAAGAACTTGCAAAATTAGGCGACATCTATATTAATGATGCTTTCGGGGTTTGTCATAGAAAGCACGCTTCAGTTGTTGGAATCCCTAAATATCTGCCTTCAGGAGCGGGTTTTTTATTAGAAAAAGAGATTAAAGTTCTTTCCAAAGTTTTAGAGAGCCCTGAACGTCCCTTAGTAGCAATAATTGGAGGGATTAAAATTGAAAGCAAGGCAAAAGTAATTGAACAGTTTTTAGAAAAAGCTGATTATGTGCTTATTGGAGGAAAAATAGCATATAATCTTAATTTAACTTCTTCTAAACTTCATCTTCCTGTTGATTATAAAGATGATCTTGATATAGGGCCTAAAACAATAGAAATGTTTTCTGAAATAATCAGAAAAGCCAAAATGATTGTTTGGGCAGGTCCTTTAGGAAAATTTGAAGACCCAGTTTATGAACAAGGGACAAAAGAGATTGCTGAAGAGATTAGCAAAAATGATAAAGCATTTAAAATTGCTGGAGGCGGAGACACTATTTTTGCTTTAACTAAGTTCAGGTTGCGGGATAAATTCGACCATATTTCTACAGGCGGCGGCGCAATGCTGCAGTTCCTTTCAGGAGAAGAACTCCCTGGCTTAAAGGCATTAGGTTATTATGGCAGCTGAAATTAAAAATCTAAAAAAAGCATCTAGCCGTATTTTAAAGGCAATAAAAAATAAAGAGAAAATAATTATTTACGGTGATGCTGATTTAGACGGAGTAAGCTCAGTAATTATTTTAGAAGAATGTATTAAGAATTTGGGGGGTGGGACAGCTGCAATTTATTTTCCTGATAGGGAAAAAGAAGGTTATGGAATAACTGAACAAGGCTTAGATTTTTTGAAAAAATATGTTCCTGCTTTGTTAGTAGTTTTAGACTGCGGTATTGGAAATTTCAAAGAAATTAAAATAGCCAAAAAATTGGGATTTGAAGTGATACTTATTGAGCATCATGAAATATTAGATAAACTTCCTAAAGCTGATATTATTGTTGATCCAAAGCAAAAAGGAGATAAGTATGCTTTTAAGCAGTTGGCTACAGTTGGAATTGTCTTTAGATTAGCTAATCTTCTTTTAAAAGAACAGATGTCAGAAAGCTTGAGAAAAAGCTTTTTAGAATTAGCAGCCATAGCTACTATTGCTGATATGATGCCCAGAATTGATGAAAATGAAGAAATGATTGCTCAAGGATTAAATTCTATAAGAGAAAGCTGGAGACCAGGGATTCAGGCATTGTTTCAATTAGAACCGTTTAAATCTTTGACTTTAATTCAGCAAGTTTATAAAGTTAATTCTCTTTTAAACATTAGAAATATTGAGAATGGATTGCCAGCTGCTTTTCGTCTTTTAACTGTTTCTGATAGGAAAGAAGCAGCAGAAATAGTTGAAAAATTATTAGAAAAGAGTATTGAGAAGAAAAGAAAGATAAAAGAGATAATACAAGAAATTGAAGATAGAATTTCCAGAAAAAAGGATAATATCATTTTTGAAGGAGATTCCGGCTGGGAACTAATTTTATTAGGAGTTGCAGCAGCCATACTTTCTCAGAAATATCAAAAACCAGTATTTTTATATAGAAAAGACAAAGATGACAGCCAGGGAAGTATTAGAGCGCCAGCTGGATTTAATGTAGTTGAGTCAATGAAAGCTTGTTCTAAGCGCCTTATTACTTTTGGAGGTCATCCGCAGGCAGCCGGGTTTAAAGTAAGTAACAAAAATTTAGAAGAATTCAAAGAATGTTTAATAGATTACTTCGAGTAACTACGAGAACTGTTCTCGTAGAGCTCTACGAGAACAGTTCTCGTAGTTTAATATGAAAAAGATAATAATTTATACAGATGGTGGTTCCAGGGGTAATCCAGGAACAGCAGCAGCAGGGGTTATGTTCTGCAATGAAAAAGGACAGAGCATAAAAGAATATTCTGAATATTTAGGAGATAATCTTACTAATAATGAAGCTGAATATAAAGCAGTGATTTTTGCTTTAAAGAAATTCAAAGCAGTATTTGGCAAGAAATTAGCTAAAAACTCTGAAATAGAAATAAGGTCTGATTCTGAACTTTTAGTAAAACAGATTAATGCTCAGTATAAAATACTGAATGAGAATATTCAGCCGTTGTTTTTAGAAATCTGGAATCTAAAATTTGATTTTAAAAAACTGAAATTCAAACAGATTTCCAGAGATAAAAACAAACAAGCAGATAAGTTGGTCAACGAAGAATTAGACGCCAAATCTAAAACTCAGTCCTTAATCTAACTAAACCTAGTTTAGTTAACCTGGTTTAGTTTTTAGGAAGCAAAAAAGCCCTATCTAAGTCATGAAGGGCTTTTTTGAAGTCTTAGCAAGATTGTAAGCCGAATTCTGTTTTAGGTGATCATCTATCTATGCGAACTACTTTTTCCATGAGTTTGAGTCGTATTCCCGAACTCTTGGTTTGTTCTTGCACCCAGCAAGGATTTAGCCGTTTCACCCTCCGCCTAAGGCGGAGATTCGTCACTGTTCGCACCTCTATCCCGCTAAGCGGGACGGTAGTCTTATTAGGAACTACTGCTTTTGAAATGGGTGTTCGGACTTTCCTCTCCCGATGGACATCGGGAGCGATCACTCATCTTACTAAGACACTTATATTTTACCAAAAGCAAGAGAGTTTGTCAAGCCCAATTTGTCAGCCTACGGTTGACCAGCCGAAGGCTGGAAAAATAAGGATAAAAATAGTAAGATTAAATTATGGAGTATAATAGATATCTAATAAAAACGCATTTTATTACTGTTTCCGATAATTTAAATAGCATTATTTCTAAATATATTATGCCTGTTGCTAAAAGGAATGATATTGTTGTTTTATGCGAGAAGATCGTTTCAATCATTCAAAATAGGGTAGTGTATGAAAGAGATGTTAAACTTGGTTTCTGGGCAAAGTTTCTTTCGAAGTTTGCTAAGAAAACTCCTTATGGTTTTTCAGTGGGCAACCCTTTGAAAATGCAGGTAGCTATTAACTTAGCAGGTCTGCCAAGGATATTGTTTGCTTGTTTTTGCAGCGGTATTGCAAAAATCTTTGGGACTTCCGGAACTTTTTACCGAGTAGCTGGTCATCAAATTAGCCAGATAGATGGTTTTTATGGAGAGGCATTTCCTCAATATGCTGAAATGGGAATACTGGGTTCTAAAGATTCAGATAAGGTTTGCAAAGAATTAAGGAATAAGTTTGGTTTTTCTTTTGTAATAGCAGATGTTAATGATTTAGGCAGAAATATCATAGGAAGAAGTCAGGATTTGAAAGAAAAAGATAAATTAATATTAGAAGCATTAAAAGACAATCCAGCTGGCCAGTCTAACCAACAAACTCCAATAATAATTTTGCGAAATAAAAATGTATAATCACATCTTTAATTCAAAAACTAAAACAATTACTTCTGCTGCTGGGATTTTGGCAGTAGCGTCTTTGATTAGCGGTTTGCTTGGTCTTTTTAGGGATCGGCTTTTAGCTGGCAGTTTTGGAGCTGGAAATGAGCTTGATATTTATTATGCTGCTTTTAGAATTCCTGACTTCGTGTCCATGGTCCTTATTATGGGAGCTATTTCAGCTGCTATAATACCTATTTTTAGTGAATATTTAGTTCGTTCACATGAGCAGGCATGGAAATTCTTTTCTAATCTTATTAATCTCTTTTTTGTTTCTTTAATTCTTGTATCTGGAATTTTGATTATATTTGTCCCTCAAATTCTTTCTCTGATTGCTCCTGGATTTATGGGAGATAAAAAAGAATCAGCTGTTTTGCTGACCCGAATTATGTTTTTGAGTCCGATTCTTCTTGGAATAAGTAATATCATTTCTGGTATTCTGCGCGTATTTAAAAGATTTCTTATTACTTCTTTAGCTCCTATTATGTATAATTTTGGAATTATTTTCGGAATTATATTTTTTGTTCCTTTAATGGGATTAAAAGGGCTTGCCTGGGGAGTTGTATTTGGAGCTTTTCTCCATCTTCTTATTCAGATTCCTATTCTTTTGAAAGTTGGATTTAGGCCTAAGAAAGTTTTAAACTTTTTTGAGCCAGGTTTTTTAAGAGCAGTTAAATTAACTATTCCCAGAACTATTGGTTTAGCTGCAGGACAGATTAATTTAATAGTAATTACTGCTATTGGTTCTACTTTAACAGCAGGAAGCATTGCCGTATTTAGTTTAGCAAATAATCTTCAGAACCTTCCCATAACTCTTATTGCTGTTTCTTTTTCTACTGCTGCTTTTCCATTTTTAGCATTATATTTTTCTAAAAAAGATAAAGAAAAACTCATTCAAGAGTTTTCTTCTGTTTTCAGGCAGATTCTTTTCTTAATTGTACCTGTCAGCATTTTAATATTTATTCTAAGGGCTCAGATTATTAGAGTAATTTTAGGAACAGGGAAATTCGGATGGGCTGATACCCAGCTCACGGCTGCTTGTTTGGGTATTTTTAGCTTTGCTATTTTTGCTTATGCCTTAGTGCTTTTAATTTCTAAGACCTTTTATGCTTTTCAAAATACTAAAATACCTGCGTCAGTAACTTTATTTACAGTAGGATTAAATATTGCTTTATGTTATTTCTTCGTTTGGGCTTTAGGCTTTGAAAACGCTTTTCAAAAGTTTTTAATAAGTTTTCTTGATCTTCAAGGAATTAAAGAAAATTCAGTTATTGGACTTCCTTTAGCTTTAGCTGTTTCAGGAATATTTCAGATATCTTTGCTTTTGATGCTTCTTTATAAAAAGATAGGGGATTTTAGGATAAAAGAGATATTTGAATCCGGTATTAAGATTTTAGCTTCTAGTATTCTGTTGGGTTTTGCTTGCTATTTTGTTCGTCAATATATTGCTGAATTTGTTGATATGCAAACCTTTGTTGGAGTATTTTCTCAAGCTGTTTTAGCAAGCATAGCCGGAGTCATTGTTTTTATTATATCTGCTTTTGCCCTAAAATCTCCAGAAATAAAGGCCTTAAAAACAGTAATTTCCAGAAA
>Ga0315539_1002991_pt1 | contig 12015 bp, 10 predicted proteins | sample SalMarSW160150MG_FD_203097 | JGI IMG/M metagenome (GOLD analysis project Ga0315539, IMG submission 203097) | Salt marsh sediment microbial communities from the Plum Island Ecosystem LTER, Massachusetts, United States - Salt Marsh Sediment SW1601-150 ... | reverse complement strand
TTTAATGCTAATTAAAGCATCCATGGAATAGAAAATACTAATTAGCAATAATCCTGAAAAGAATACAATAGGATAAAAAAGCGGAATCAATCTGATTGATTTAAAGTTTTTTAAAATAAAAATTAAGCAAATTAAAAAGATCAATCCGCCAATAATAATATTAAGATTTAAATAAGGCAGACTAGAATGAATTTTAAATTCTTTCTGGCTAAAAATGTCTAAAGAAGGCCTTAGCAGTACTAAAGCTAGAATAAAATAGAATAAATTTTTTTTATCTTTTGCTATTGACATTTTCTATAATCTTTAGTAGAATAATGATAATGAAAATGGATAAATTAGAAAAGGAAAATAAAATAAAAGATATTATTTTAGCCGTGACTTATCAATGCAATGCCCATTGCCAATTTTGCCATATTTGGCAAAACAAAGAAAGATTTTCTTTATTAGCCAGTGATTATATAAATTTACCACAGAATATTAGAAACATCAATCTTAGCGGCGGTGAGCCATTTTTAAGAAATGATTTGCCAAACATTGTCCGAATTATTGCCAGAAAATGTCCTAAGGCCAAAATTATTATTTCAACTAATGGCTTTTTGCCCAGCACAATCAAAAGGCAGATGCAGGAAATAATTAAATTTAAAAGAGATATTGGTATAGCTGTTTCTCTGGATGGCTTTGGCAAAGTTCATGAAAATTTAAGAGGATTCCCAGGCGGATTTAGCTTGGTTTTAGAAAGCATCCGTCTTTTAAAGAATTTAAATATAAAAAGTTTAAAAATTGCTTTTACTTTAAATGATAAAAATATTAATCAGCTAAAAAGAGTTTATCAATTAAGCAAAGAATTAGACGTAGAATTTAGTTTGGCTGTTTGTCATGATTCTAGTCATTATTTCAAAAAACAAAACAATGGAATCATAAATACCAAATACGCTGTAAACCAGATTAATTGGTTAATAGAAAAGGAATTGAAAAGTTTTTCTCCAAAAAAATGGCTTAGAGCATATTTTGCTCACGCTTTAATTTTATTTTTGAAAAAAAAGAAGAGAGTTTTACGGGATTATTCTGGATTAAATTCTTTATTCATTGACCCTTTTGGCAATATTTATCCTTCAGATGTTTGGGATTTAAAAATAGGCAATTTATCAGAAATAAAAAATTGGCGCAGTTTTGCTTTAGAAACAAAGGAAATAATTTTGGCTAAGGATAGAGAAAGACCAAATAGTTGGATGATTTGTACAGCTCGTGAGGCAATGAGAAAGCATTGGTTAAAAGTCGGCTGGTGGATTATAAAGAGAAAATTGTCATTGCCAATAGAATGCTATTTAGAAACAAAGAGAAATTCCAGCGGCATATTGCGGAATTGTTTTGCCCGTTTGGCTCGTTCATAATGACAAATCATATGAAAATACTTCAAATAAATAAATTTTTCTTTTTAAAAGGAGGATCAGAACGATACTTCTTTGACTTGTCCGAATTATTGACCAATAAAGGACATCAGGTTATTGTTTGGAGCACTAAACATCCGCAGAATTTTTCTTTTCCTAGTCAAGAATTATTTGCTAATTACAATGATTTTAGCGAAAAAGAAAGTCTTTTCAAAAAATTATTTAAAGCTAAGAGAATCTTCTGGAATAAAGAAGCAGCCAAAAAATTAGAAAAGATTATCAAAATAGAAAAGCCAGATGTTGCTCATTTACATAATATTTCTACTCATTTTTCCCCGTCAATAATTTTTGTCTTGAAAAAATATAATATTCCAATAGTTATGACTTTGCATGATTACAAGTTATTCTGCCCGAATTATAAGTTTTTTTCAAATGGAGAGGTATGCTATGATTGCTTAAAGAATAAAAATTATAATTCTTGTTTATCTAAAAAATGCATTAAGAATTCTCTAATTCAAAGCTTGGGCGGTTATTTAGAAGCAAGATTCCAAAATGATTTTTTAAAGATAACAGATAAAATTGATGTCTTTTTATCGCCAAGCTTATTTATGAAAAGAAAAGCTATAGAATGGGGAATAGATAAAGAAAAGATTGTCCATTTGCCAAACTTTGTTGAAAAAGATTTTGGCAAGGGAGTTGCCGCGTCAGACAAAAAGCTTCCATATTTTCTTTATTTTGGCAGATTAAGTCATGAAAAAGGAGTAAAGCTTTTAATAGAATCATTTTCTGAGACAAAGGAACAATTGCCTGATTGGCAATTAAAAATAGTTGGCAATGGCCCAGAAAGAAATAAATTAGAAAATTTAGACAAAGAAGAACGAATAGAGTTTTTAGGAGAGAAAAAAGGCAAAGAATTGAAACAAATAATTGCTAATGCTAATCTGATTGTAATTCCTTCATTATGGCCGGAAAATTTTCCTTATAGTGTTTTAGAAAGTTTTGCATTGTCAAAACCAGTAATAGCAGCTAAAAATGGCGGCTTAACAGAATTGATTAAAGATAGACAAACAGGCTTATTATTCAAACCAGGCAATAAAGATGATTTAAAAGAAAAGCTTATTTGGTCTAATGATTATAAAAAAGAGCTTATTCAGATGGGTAAAATGGCTAGAAAAGAAGTTTTGGATAAATGCAATTCAGAAGAGCATTATAGCAAGCTAATTAAAATTTATGAACGAATCGAAAACAATTAAAATTTTAATAGGATTATGCTTAATCCTGCTTATTGCAGGAGGATTTATGTTTTTTCAAAAAGGATGGATTGCAGAAATCTCTCTAAGCTCTTTAAGCAGTAATTTAGGATTAGACAAGGACAAGCTTGAACAGCTTTCTCTTTTGGAAATAATTCCAGAAGTAGCTGGTTTTGGCAAAGAAAAAACATATTTGCTCCTTTTCCAAAATAATTTAGAAATAAGGCCCAGCGGCGGATATTTAGGGACTTTTGGAATTCTGAAAGTAAAAAACGGCCAGTCATCTTTTTTTGAAATCCATGACACTAATATTTTTGATGGATTTGGCAAGATTAAAACAGAACCGCCTCAACCAATAAAAGATTATCTTAAAATAGATAATTGGCAGATGAGAGATGGAAATTGGTCTCCGGATTGGCCAAGTTCAGCAAAACAAGTTGAATATTTTTACCATATCCAAGGCGGTCAGGAAAAATTTGACGGAATTATTGGAATTAATGCAACGGTTCTGCCTAATTTATTAAAATTAATTGGCCCAATTTATTTAGAAGAATTCAAAAAAGAATTTAAAGCTGAAGATGTTCTTTATGAGTTAGAGTATGAAGTTGAAAAAGGATATGTTGACCGCGGGATTAATCCAGGGGAAAGGAAAAAAATCTTTAAAGCATTAATAAAAGAAACACTTAAAAAAGTAGTTAAAAATAGTTTTTCAGAACAAGTAAAATTAAAGAATTTTGCCATAAATGAGTTGAATAAAAAAAATATTATGGTATTCTTTAAAGATGCTGATCTTCAAGGATCTATGGTTAAATTTGACTGGGCTGGTCTAATTAATCAATCAGAGCAAGGTGATTATTTAATGATTGTTGAAGCAAACTTAGCTTCTAAAAAAAGCAGCGCCTTTATTAAAAGAGAAGTTGAATATTATGTTGATTTAACAGGAATAAGGCCTTTAGTCAATTTAAAGATTAAATTTATTCATCAAGGCAAAAATAAAGACTGGTTCAATGATGACTATCGATCTTATTTAAGAATTTACACGCCAAAAGGCAGCTGGTTTTTAGAAGCAAAAGGAGTAGAAAGAGAAACAGAATTTCTTGATGAATTGAATAAAACTGTTTTTGGCAATTTGATAATTGTGCCAATTGGGCAAGAAAAGATAATTGAGTTTACTTATCTTTTACCAGAAAGAATAGGACAAAAGAATGATTATAGGATTTTAGTTCAGAAGCAGTCAGGCATAGACAGCATTCCTTTTAAGTTAATCCTGAAAGATATTAATCAGAAAGAATATATTAAGGAAAATATTATTGAAAAAGATTACCTGGAGGAAATCTTTCTTGTTAAATGAAGATAGTAATGATTGGTCAAAAAGGAATACCAACGCTTTTTGGAGGTATAGAGCGTCATGTGGAGGAAGTTTCTTGTAATTTAGCTCAAAGAATGGATTCAACAGGCTCACCATATCAAGTTTTTGTTTATGCCCGTTCTTATTACACTCCTAAAAGAATAAAAAAGTACAAAAAAGTAAATGTTGTTCATTTGACAAGTTTGAAAACAAAACATTTAGACGCTATTAGCCATACTTTTTTAGCTAGCTGGCATGCTATCTTTAAAATTAAGCCGGATGTTATTCATTATCATGGCATTGGACCTGCATTGTGCGTTTGGATACCTAAATTTTTTAGTCCAAGGACTAAAGTTGTTTTTACTTTTCATTGCCGAGATTATTTCCATAAGAAATGGGGCGGGTTTGCGCAATTATCTTTGAAAATAGGTGAAATGATTGGCTGCTATTTAGCTGATGAAGTTATTCCAGTTTCTCTGGAAATACAGGAATATATTAAGAAAAAATACAATCGCAAAACAAATTTTATTCCTCATGGAGTTAGTCAAGAAAAATATATTTCAGCTGAAATTATAAAAAAATGGGACCTTGAAAAAGATAATTATCTTTTAGTGGTCAGCCGTTTAATTAAGCACAAAGGCATTCATTATTTGATTGAAGCTTTTAAAAAGATTAAAACAGACAAGAAATTAGTTATTGTTGGCCCATGTTTTTATACTGAAGAATACGAAAAGAAACTTAAAGAAATGGCTAAAAATGATTCAAGAATATTATTTTTAGGCACCCAGCACGGAAAAGCATTAAAAGAGCTTTTTAGCAATGCGTATTTTTTCGTTAATCCTTCAGAACAAGAAGGCCTCCCTTTCACAGTTTTAGAAGCGGCTAGTTTCAATAAAACGCTTTTGCTTTCAGATATTGATATTCACCAAAAAATGTTTGAGGATTTGCCTTTTTTCTTTGAAAATAAAAATATAAAGAACCTGAAAGAAAAAATAGAATTTCTTTTAAAAAATTCCCAAATAGTTTATCAAAGGGCTAAAAAACTTAAAGATTACGCCAGAGAAAACTATAATTGGGATAAAGCTGTGGAAAGAACAATTTTGAGATATATTTAGATTGTGGTAGAATTTAAAAATGTATAGAAACCGCATTACACAATCAGTTATTTTGGGTTTAACTACTTTTGTTGCTGCATTTGTCTGGATTGGCCTAAAAGGAGTTTTATTTGAAAAAGGGAATTGGATTTGGCCAAGCAGCGGCTTTTTAATTTTGCTTATTTTTTTAGGATTAGGTTGGTTAATAACAAAATCAAAAGCAATCTTATTTACCAATATAGCAATTATTTTAATTTGTTTTTTCTTTTCTTTTGGCTTTAGATTAGAATATTTAGCAGTTATTTTAATCGCCTTATTGCTTTTTGTTTTTGGTTCCTGTATGGCAATTAATGAGAAAGAGATTAGAATTAAAATTGAGGTAAGAAGAATTCTTAAAAGGGGATTGCCAACAGTTTTGACTGGTTTGTGTTTAATAATTGCCGCAGCTTACTATTTTTCTCCTTTAGCTTTGCAAGAAGATAATGAAATTCAAATCCCCCGTGTTTTATTCGACAAGGTTATTGGGCCAGTAATTAGCATTTTTGAAAAACAGATTGATATTCCTTTTATAATAAACGATGAATTCAAAAATGATTTTTATCAGACAATTAATCATGAAATTAATAGGCATAGTCAATCATACCAGCAATATTTTTCTCTTGGCTTGGCAATAGGTTTCTTTTTTGCTTTAAGAACAGTGGCCATTGTTTTTAGCTGGCTGGTCATTTTATTAACTTGGTTAGTTTTTAAGATTTTAGTTTCTTTAGAAGCAATCAAAATACAAGAAAAAGCAGTTTTAAAAGAAGTAATTGAGATATAATTGAATTAATATGAAAGATTATTATGAAATACTTGGCGTCTCTCGAGACGCTTCAGAACAAGAAATAAAAAAAACATATAGAAAATTAGCGCTTGAATATCATCCTGATCGCGCTCCAGAAGTTAAAAAAAAGGAATACGAAGAAAAATTTAAAGAAATCAGTCAGGCCTATAGAGTTCTTTCTGATGAAGAAAAAAGAGCTCAATATGACCAATATGGACAAACGTTTGAAGGAAATCAAGGTTCTCCTTTTGGCCAGCAGGATTTTCATTCTTTCCACGAAGCATTTGGCGGACAGGATATTTTTGAAGACCTTGGATTTGGCCGTATTTTTGAAGAAATGTTTGGTTTTGGCTCAAGATCAAGAGCTAAACCAAATGTTCAATATGGACAGGACATTTCTTTAGACATAGATATTGATTTAGAGGATTCTTTTAACGGAGCAGAAAGAGAAGTTAATTTGCGTAAAATGATTGTTTGTCCAAAATGCAAAGGCAAGGGCGGGCAGTCATTGAAAAAATGTCCAGCTTGTCAAGGAAGCGGATATGAGCAAATAAATAGTAGAAGTTTATTCGGCATTTTTATTCAGCAAAGACCTTGTTCTCAATGTAATGGCAGAGGTGAAATTCCTGAGAAAATTTGTTCAGAATGTCGTGGGCATGGGAGAATTAAACAAACCGAAAAAATTAAAGTAACTATTCCAGCTGGCATTGAAAATGGACAGATTTTAAAATTAACAGGACAAGGAGATGCTGGTCTTTATAACGGGCCAGCCGGAGATTTATTCGTTAATATTCATCTGCGGCCTCATAAGCATTTTCAGCGCCAGGGCGTAAATTTAGTTTTCAATTTAAATATTAACTTTGCTCAAGCAGCTTTAGGTGATAAAATAGAAATGCCGTTATTAGATGGAAAAATTAATTTAAAAATTCCTTCTGGTATTCAGCCAGGAGAAATGATAAAATTAAAAGATAAAGGCATGCCTCGCTTATATGGACGAGGCCATGGTGATTTAATTGTAAAAATTCAGGTAAACATTCCAAAAAAAGTATCCAGAAAGCAGAGAAAATTAATTGAGGAATTAGATTAATAAAAAATGGCGATACGTGAGTTTTTAACTAATTTTCATATTGGCGCGGCTTCTGGATGGGATTTATTTATCATCTTAGTTTTTCTGATTGCTGTTTTTGTTTATGGTTTTTTTCTGGGGCGCAATAGGATGATTATTTTGCTTTTATGCAGTTATTTTTCCTTGGCTATTGTTCAGGTTTTCCCTTGGTCAAAATTAAATTCTTTTCCTTGGCTAGGCACTGATTCTGAGCCATCGTCTTCTTTGAAGATTTTAATTTTCTTAGGAATTATTTTATTATTCTATTTTTTAATTCCTCGTTCTATACTTAGTTCAACATTAAGAATCAGAAATAGAGGAGAAGCTTCATGGATGCAATTATTCATTTTAAGCATTGTTCAGATTGGGTTATTAGCAATGATTATTCTTTCTTTTCTGCCAACTCAGTCAGTTGGCAATCTTGGTTATTGGATTAAAAAAATATTTGTTGGCCCAGAAGCCCAGTTTATTTGGATTGCTTTGCCAATCTTAGTTATAGTTCTAATGCGCAGAAAGAAAAAAGCGGAATAAAAATAAGCGCCGTTAGCTCAGCCCGGTAGAGCAATTGCCTTTTAAGCAACTGGTCGGGGGTTCGAATCCCTCACGGCGCACCATGATTCTTAGTTTCAGAGGCCGTGCCTGAAAACATACAATCTTTGCAAAGGTTGTATGTTTTCAGGCACGGTCTCTTTTATCTCTTTTATTTATTAACAATTGATTGTTTTGGTGATTTTTGGTAAAATATTGACAATATGAAACGGATTTTATCTGTTAAAACAATTGAAAAAATAGGAGAAGAAGTTAAATTAAATGGCTGGGTTCATTCGCGCAGGGACCACAGTAAGATTATTTTTATTGATATGCGCGATAAAAGCGGTTTAATCCAGTTAGTTTTTCTTCCAAGCAATAAAGAATGCTATAAATTAGCCGATTCTTTAAGAAGCGAATGGGTAATTGGAGCAATTGGCCAAGTCAATAAAAGACCAAAAGGAATGATTAATGAAAAAATTCCTACTGGACAAGTGGAAATAGAAGTTAAAGAGCTGGAAATATTAAATGAAGCCAAAACACCGCCTTTTGAAATTGCTGAAGAGCAAGTCAAAGATAAAAAAGAAGTTAATGAAGAAATCCGACTAAAATATCGTTATTTAGATTTGCGCCGTCAGAAAATGAGAAATAATTTAGTTGTTCGCCATAAAGTAATTAAGTTAATCAGGGATTTCATGGACAAGAAGGGCTTTATTGAAATAGAAACGCCTATTCTAACTAAATCAACACCAGAAGGCGCTAGAGATTTCTTAGTGCCTAGCCGTCTTCATCCAGGGAAATTCTATGCTTTGCCGCAAGCGCCTCAACAATTAAAACAATTATTAATGGTAGCTGGTATAGAAAAATATTTTCAAATTGCCCGTTGCTTTAGAGATGAGGACTTAAGAGGCGACCGCCAGCCAGAATTTACCCAATTGGACGTGGAAATGTCTTTTGTTAAGCAAAAGAATATTTTAAATCTAATTGAGAAATTAATTATTAATATTATTAAGGAACTAGTTTATATTGATAAGAATTTGTCAAAAAAACTTACCTTTAATCCTTTTTTACGGCTTGATTATGAAGAAGCGATTAAAAAATACAATACTGACAAACCAGATTTGCGGAAAGATAGAAAAGATCCAAATGAATTAGCTTTTGTTTGGGTTTTAAACTGGCCTCTTTTCCAATGGAATAGCGATGAGAAAAGGTATGATTCATGCCATCATATTTTTACAGCTCCTAAAGAAAAAGATTTGCCTTTATTAGACAAAGAACCATTAAAGGTTCATTCTTGGCAGCATGACTTGGTTCTTAATGGCAAAGAAATTGGCGGAGGAAGCATTAGAATCCATCAGGCAGATATTCAGGAAAAAATATTTAAGCTTGTTGGCTTAAAAGACGAAGAAATAAAGGAAAAATTTGGTCATTTGCTTAAGGCATTTGCCTTTGGGGCTCCGCCTCACGGAGGAATTGCTTTGGGGCTTGACCGTTTTTTAATGACTCTTTTAAATGAAAAAAGCATCAGGGAAGTAATTGCTTTTCCTAAAACAGGCGATGCACAAGATTTAATTATGGAAGCTCCTAACAAAGTTAATCCAGAACAGCTGAAAGAGCTGAATATAAAGATTGATTCCTAAAACAACTAAAATGTTAGCTAAATTTTTAATAACTATCTCTGTTGTTTTTAATCCATTGTCTTTTGTTATAGGACAATTGTCTGTGCCTAAAACTCCTATTGATTTTTCAGAAATGCCATTTGTAAATTATGCGTCTATTATGGCAATGTCTTCCCAAGACAACCCTAATTTTTTACCTATTCGCAATTGGGATATATCTGAACCAGAAACAGAAACAAAAGCAGCTTTAATTTTTGACAAAGAGAAGAATAAAATTCTTTATCAGAAGAATATTAATCATGTATTGCCAATTGCCAGCTTAACTAAATTAATGACTGCATTAATTGTTTTGGAAAATATTGATATTAATGAAATAGTTTTTGTTTCTGAAAATGCAATTGCAGGTTATGGCGATTATGGAAATTTAGAAGTCAAAGAAAAAATTTCCGTTGGTAATTTACTCCATGCCTTGCTAATGGAATCCAGCAATGACGCGGCAATCGCTTTAGCAGAAGCTTTTGAAGAAAAAAAAGATAAAAATTTTGTTGGCTTAATGAATCAAAAAGCCCAAGAATTAGGTTTAAAAAATACTTTTTATACTGACCCAAGCGGATATGAACCAACCAATGTTTCAACAGTTGAAGAAATTGTAAAGCTAATTGAATACAGTTTTAACCAGCCATTTATTTGGCAGATTTTAAAAACGCCAAGCATAAACCTGTTTTCGGCTGATACGCAAATAAACCATTATTGGGTTAATACTGACAAGATGCTAAATCGTTTGCCAGGAGTTATAGGCGGCAAGACCGGTTATACTGAAGAAGCAGAAGGTTGTCTATTTTTGGTCATTGAACAAGCAGATTCAAGATATTTAATCAGTGTTGTTTTGGGAGCCCAAGAAAGATTTTTAGAAACAGAGAGATTAATTAATTGGGTTAAAAAAGCATACATATGGTAAAATTATGCCTGATATTTTCTATGTTTCCCGCATTTTAGGACTAGGAGCAATATCATTTATTATTGCTCTAGCCTGGACACCGGCTTTAAATCATTTTCTTGATAAATATCGTCTGGGCAAACAAATTCGCTCTGAGGGAGTGCCTATTTTTAATAAATTCCACAGCAAAAAAGAAGGGACGCCAACTATGGGCGGAATTTTAATATGGATGACTGTTCTGTTCTTAACTTTGCTTTTTTGGTGGCTGGGACAAATAGGCGAAGGGACTATTTTGGGAAAATTAAATTTTTTAACTCGCAAAGAAACGCTCTTACCCTTAGGAGCGTTAATCGCTTCCGCTTTAGTCGGTTTTGGAGATGATTTGCTTGGCATTTTTAAAAAAGGCGCTAAGGCTGGCGGGCTAAAAGTAAGGCATCGCCTTGTAATTTATACGATTATTGCTTGTTTTGGAGCCTGGTGGTTCTTTTGGAAATTGGAATGGGATTTAATTCATGTTCCTTTTGTTGGCGATTTTAATGTTGGATGGTGGTATATTCTTATATTCGTCTTTATTTTGGTAGCCACAGCCCATTCAACCAATCTTACTGATGGATTAGACGGATTAGCAGGCGGTATCCTTTTGATTGCTTTTGCTGCTTATGGGACAATTGCATTTTCACAGGGCAAGATGGATTTAGCTGTTTTTTGCGGAGTAATTATTGGCGCTTTGCTGGCTTTCCTTTGGTTTAATATTTATCCAGCCCGTTTTTTTATGGGCGATACAGGCGCAATGTCTTTGGGAATTACTTTAGGAATTATTGCTATGCTAACTAATGCTTTTCTGCTTCTTCCTTTTATTGGAGCTATTTTAGTTTTTGAATCTTCTTCAGTTATTATCCAATTTTGTTCAAAAAAAATCCGAGGGAAAAAAGTTTTCTTATCTACTCCCATACATCACCATTTTGAAGCGATTGGATGGCCAGAGACAAAAATAACTATGCGCTTTTGGATCATTAACGGAGTTATGGCAGTTATTGGATTAATATTAGTCTTTGTTGAAAAAATTATCTAATATGAAAATTAAAGATTTTAAAGATAAAAAAGTGACTATAATTGGTTTAGGACTGCATAACGGAGGAGTTGGTGCAGCTAAATTTTTTAGCAGAGCCAATGCCAAAGTATTAGTAACTGATTTAAGAAGCAGAGAAGAATTAGCTGAGTCAATAGAAAAATTAAAAAAAGAATCTATTAAATATGTATTGGGTCAACATCGTCCAGAAGATTTTATAAATACTGATTTAGTTATCCAAAACCCCGCTGTTAAAAGCAAATGCAAATATTTAGAAATAGCCAGAGAGAATAAAGTGCCTATTGAAACAGATATTGGCATATTTTTTGAACTTTGCCCGGCACCAATCATTGGGATTACTGGAAGCCGTGGCAAATCCACTGTTAGCACATTAACAGCTAAGTTTCTTAAAAGAAAATATTCTGAAGTAATTTTAGCCGGCAATATTCGTACTTCTGTTCTGACAAAATTAAAAAAGATTGATAAAAATAGCATAGTTGTTTTAGAGCTTTCCAGCTGGCAATTAGCTGGATTAAAATCACATAAAAAAAGTCCTTATTGCGCTGTTATAACCAATATTATGCCTGATCATTTAAATAGGTATAAGGACATGGAATATTATATTAGAGATAAGAAAAAAATTTTTAAATGGCAAAAATCAAAAAATTATTTAATTCTTAATTATGACGATGAAAAAGTTAGAGAATTCAGCCAAGAAGCCAAATCACAAATACTTTATTACAGCCAAGAAAACAAAAAAGAATCTGATTTTCAAGGAAGTTTTATCAACGCCGGAAAAATATATTTTAATTCTGAAGAAATTTGCTCTTTAAATGAGATACGATTAAAAGGTA
>Ga0315539_1002989_pt1 | contig 12015 bp, 5 predicted proteins | sample SalMarSW160150MG_FD_203097 | JGI IMG/M metagenome (GOLD analysis project Ga0315539, IMG submission 203097) | Salt marsh sediment microbial communities from the Plum Island Ecosystem LTER, Massachusetts, United States - Salt Marsh Sediment SW1601-150 ... | reverse complement strand
CGCGGCTGATGCGGATGTGAACTTTGCCGAGTACGATCATGACGGAGATTTATGGGTGGATGGTCTGATCATAGTGCATGCGGGTCCGGGAGCAGAGGAGACGGGATTAGATCAGCACATCTGGTCTCACAAGTGGCAGATGCCTATTGTGGTGTGGAAAGACGGGGTAAAATTGTATTACTATAATATGGACCCGGAGACGTACAAGGGGGGTCTGGTTCATATGGGCGTTCTCTCTCATGAATTCGGGCATACTCTGGGGCTTCCGGATCTTTACGACACAGACTATGAGACTGAGGGTTTGGGCGATTGGACTATTATGGCTCATGGATCCTGGAACCATGACGGAGCCAGCCCGGCCCATTTCGATGCTTGGTGCAAATATAAATTGGGCTTCACGGATGTCGATACGGTGACCGATAACCGGACAGATGTGGAAATTCTTCAGGCGGAGACCTCGCCAGTTAGTTACCGACTGCGGACCTCCGATACGGACTCCTTAGAGTATTTCTTAGTCGAGAACAGGCAAAAAACCGGCTTTGATTTTTATCTGCCTGGACATGGTTTACTGATTTATCACGTAGATGACGCCAGGTATGGGAACGACCTGCAGTGGTGCCCGGATTCTACGCCCTTTCTGCATTACGAGGTAGCTTTGGAACAGGCGGATGGGTGGTACCAGTTGGAGGGGTGCTACGGTTCTTCCAATCAGGGGAATGCAGGGGATCCTTTTCCGGGTTCGTATGACAAGCGGGCCTTTGACGATACGACCACCCCAAGCACTCGCGACTACTACGATAACCCGACGCAGGTAGCGGTCTGGAACATCTCGGATTCCGATTCCGCCATGTCTGCCAATTTGGATGTGACCTGGTCCAGACCCTGCCTGACTTTGGATCAGTTTGTTCTGGACGACACAACCTACGGCAACGGAAATGGACTGCCAGAGCCGGAAGAGAAGATTAAACTGTATTTCACCATCTCTAACATCTGGTTGCCGCTTTCAGGTACCATGGTGACTGGTTCAGCCGACGAAGCGGGAATAAGCTTCACCGACAGCCAATCTAATTTGGGATACATCGCCACCGGGGGAAGCGTAAGTAGCTATTCCGATCCTATGGAGTTTGACATCAGTCCATCTTTCACCAATGCCATAGTAACGTTCACTTTGCATGTAGAGGGCAACGGAGGGAGCTACAGCCTGGATTTCGAGCGAGAAGCGTGGATGGGACGCCCGGATATCCTGATAGTGGACGATGACTCAGACACTGGCAAATACGGCAACTATGACACTTTGTATACCAATGCGCTGGATTCCCTGCGATTACTTTATGATGTCTGGGACAAAACGAATCACGGTGACACCACATACGATTTCTCCGATTATCAGATACTTATCTGGTACACAGGCGACCATCGCGACGAGGTCTTCTCGGAAGCAGATGTGGAGAGCCTGATGTCATTCTTGGACAATGGTAGAAAACTGTTCCTGACCAGCCAGGATGCCGTAGAAGCTCTCTCTGCTTCTGGCGATCCTTTGGACTCGATCTTTCTGAAAGATTATCTGCATTGCAGCCTTGCTGACGGTAATTGCAGTAAACGGTTGGCTTTGGGGGAAGCTGGGGATCCCGTGGGTGATACTCTGTACATTCAGACTTGGGGAGGTTTGGGAAACCCCAATAACCAGGTTTCTCCTGACGTGCTTGTGCCGGATGGTTCGGCTGTTCAGGTTTTGAGATATTGCGGCCTGAACTGGGTGATCACTGACTCTGTAGCTGGAATCAGGTACGAAGGAGACGATTATAAGCTGGTCCTCTTTGGGTTTGGCTTTGAGGGGATGAATCCAACCGGCCAGCTGTATTCCGAGCACTATCTCTCCAAGCCACATTTTGTAATGGAGAGGGTTCTGGATTGGCTGCTGGGACACACCGATGTTTCTGATTTTGACGAAGGATATGCCAGCATTCCTAAATCTGTAGAGCTTCACCAGAATTATCCCAATCCCTTCAATCCTGAAACCAGAATACAGTTCACAGTGAACGGTCGACAGTCCTCCCTACACACCACCTTAAAGATTTACAACATCCGCGGGCAGTTGGTGAGGACTTTGCTGGATGAAGACAAAACCGGTGGCGATTATGCCGTGCTCTGGGATGGCACAGATGATAGGGGCAGAGAGGTCTCAAGCGGGATATATTTCTGTAGACTGTCCGCCGGTTCATCCTCCCAGGTTAGAAAGATGGTTTTGATGAAATAGGGCAGCAGCTAGCGGATGTTTCACGATTACCACATCGTCTATCATCATGAAGAAATCTCTGCACGTTCGACGGCCTCAGCATGATTTGTAATTAAATGGAAAGTCTTTCGGTCCGGCTACTCTTGGGAACATCTTTTTCAAGTATTCCCCGGCTGGAATCTAGTGGAAATCTGTATTCTCTCCGAAAGGACTTGCCAGGGTGTGATATCGGGAGTACATTGCTACTATAGTTGCATAGACTAGCTCGATCAGGTGGGCAGAAAGTCATTCCTAAACAAGAATGAAGCGAGCCAGAAAATTCAATATCACTGAAATACTTCTTCTAATTGTCTTTGCGCTTCTGATAGTAAATGATGATTCATCCGCCGTTTCTTTGTCGCCTCAGGCGCTTGAAAAACTCAAGAGACAAGACAAGCTGGAGGAATGGATAAGCCGAGCGGATTTAGCTAGACAACGAGGAGTATGGCAGCCCAATCAGAATCCTCCGATCCAATTGGGCAAGCTAGGTGCTTCTCCGTATGCTGATACCTTAAAGTCCATAGTCATTTGCGTGGATTTCGATGATAACGAACATACCTACGATCCTATCCAATTCGACACTCTTCTTTTCAGTCAGAATTTTGTCTTTCCGACCGGAAGCATGAGCGATTATTATCTGGAGAGCTCTTATGGAAAACTGAATCTGGTAGGCGGGGTCACTGGATGGTACAGGATGCCAGAGCTTTATTCCTACTATGTGGACGGTCAGAACGGTCTTGGGTTATACGATCAGAATGCTCAGAAACTCGCAGAAGATGCGGTGAATGCCGCCGATCCCTACGTGGACTTCTCAGAGTATGACTATGATGCAGATGGCTGGGTTGATGCTTTGATCATAGTTCATGCCGGGCCAGGCGCACAAGAGACTGGAATCAATAACGACATATGGTCGCACAGCTGGGCTATGGTCACCACATACAACAAGGACGGGGTTAAACTCCACAAATACAACATGGATCCCGAATTGCAGTCTGGGGGTCTCGCCAAAATGGGCGTTTTCGGTCATGAATTGGGGCATACTTTGGGTGTGCCAGACCTGTACGACACAGACTATGGCTCCAAAGGTTTGGGGGATTGGTCCATTATGGCAAATGGCTCGTGGAACAATGAAGGAGCTACTCCTGCCCATTTTGACGCCTGGTGTAAATACAAATTAGGATTTTCGCAGGTGGATCGGCTGAGGGAAAACCGGAGGAATGTTGAGGTCCTCCAAGCCGAGACTTCTCCCGTGGCTTATCGGTTGTGGAGCTTAGGGGGTGGCGGGACACAGTATTTCTTGGTGGAGAACAGGCAAAAAACCGGTTTTGATGAGTACTTGCCTGGTCATGGCCTGCTGATTTACCATGTGGATGAAATCTGGTCTAACAGTTCCGAGTGGTGCCTGGGAGATCCCGCGACTCCACACTATAAGGTAGCGTTGGAACAGGCCGATGGAGAGTTCAACTTGGAAGGTTGTTGGGGGAGCTCAAACACCGGAGATGCAGGCGATCCCTTTCCAGGTTGGTGGAACAAGCGAGCCTTTGATGATACGACAACCCCCAGCAGTCGCAGATATGATGGTAATCCCACTCAGGTGGCGGTATGGAATATCTCGGATTCCGATTCTTCTATGTACGGCAATATGGATATCATCTGGTCCAGACCCGCCCTGTCTTTGGACGAATTTAGTTTTGATGATACAACTTACGGTAATGGGAATGGGTGGGCGGAACCGGGAGAGGCGATTAGGTTATGTTTCGCTATTTCCAACATGTGGGCGCCGTTTCTGGGCACCACGGTGACTGGATCCGCTAATCTTGAGGGTATAACCTTCACTGACGATCAATCTTACGTGGGCGACATCCTCACTGGAGGTAGTGTAAACAATTATTCCGATCTCATGGGGTTTGAGGTCAGCTCACAATTTGAGAGGGCCGTGGTGACATTCACCTTACATCTGGAGGGTGAGGTCAATGGAGAGCCTTACAGTTGTGATCTGTTGAAAGATGCATGGGTGGGACTTCCTGATATCCTGATAGTGGACGATGATTCAGGCTCAGGCAAATACAACAATTATGAGACCTACTATACCGATGCACTGGACTCTTTGCAACGACTTTATGATGTATGGGATAAGAAGGATAACAGAGACATAGTCTACAGTTTTCCTGACTACAACATTCTGATCTGGTACACAGGCGACCATCGCGACCAGGTCTTCTCGGAAGCGGATGTGGAGAGCCTGATGTCATTTTTGGACAATGGTGGAAAACTGTTCCTGACCAGCCAGGATGCGGCAGAAGCCCTCTCTGCTTCTGGTGATCCTCTGGATTCGATCTTTCTGACCGATTATCTGCACTGCAGCTTGAACAGCGGCAGCGTTGCGGAACGCCAAGTGATGGGGGTGCAAGGAGATACCATAGGGGATGGTTGGTACATGTATCTGTGGGGAATTCCCGGTCCTCAAAACCAGACTTCCAGAGATGCCTTAGTTCCGGATGACTCGGCTGATACGGTTCTAAATTACGCCGGCTCGGGATGGGTTCGCAAGGACCTTGTGGCTGGGCTCAAGTTCCAGGGAAATCACAAGCTGGTCTTTTTTGGATTCGGCTTCGAAGGGATGAACACTGCGGACGAGTTTCAAGGACAGCCTTTAGCTTCACCGCAAGTCGTGATGCAGAGGGTTCTGGATTGGCTGCAAGGATACACGGATGTTTCTGATTTTGACGAGGGATATGCCAGCATTCCTAAATCTATAGAGCTTCACCAGAATTATCCCAATCCGTTCAATCCCGATACCAGAATACGGTTTACAGTGAACGGTCATCACTCGTCCCTGCACACCACCTTAAGTATCTACAACATCCGCGGGCAGTTGGTGAGGACTTTGCTGGATGAAGACAAAACCGGTGGCGATTATGCCGTGCTCTGGGATGGCAGAGATGAGAAGGGCAGAGAGGTCTCAAGCGGGATATATTTCTATAGACTGTCCGCTGGTTCGTCCTCCCAGGTCAAAAAGATGGTGCTGCTGAAATAGCTTTACAATGCTCGGATGTCCTGCAATCAGCAAATAGAGTATGTTTCCTTTTGTCCGCTGTGCCGCGGGCGTCACGGGCATAATAGTATTGTAACAATGGCAGGAAAGCTGATCCTCAGCGCAGGAGAAAAATCATGGATGTGAAGATCAAACAGAAATTCATTGTGCTGTGGAGAAAGTACTTCAACGGCGCAGGTCTTCCCATCACTTTTTACTATGCTGACCAGAGGGGCAACACCAGACTAACGGAACCGCCCTCAGGGCATAGGTGTGTTATTTGCGATCTGTCGGAAGTAGGGAAGGGAGAATCTCTTTGCTTTACTGCGGACACAGTTGGGTGCGGTGGTGGAAAAAGGTATCTGGGCTTTTCGCGAGAGATCGCGCCAAACTTCGAATACTTCTTATCGTGCGGGATTCCCGGAAAGCTTGAAGGAGAACGCTATAAAAAGTCGCCGGAGTTGGTCAGGGAGGCGATGAGGATGCTGCCGGACTTCAAGGCGCCGGCTGAGTTCGTTATTTTCAAGAGATGGGATATGCTGGAGGAGTCGGATGATCCTGATGTGGTGATCTTCTTTGCCCAGCCTGACGTCCTCTCCGGTCTTTTCACGCTCGCAAATTATGATGAGATCGATCCCAACGGAGTATTCGCGCCCTTTGCTGCCGGCTGTGGTTCCATCGGGCAGTATCCTTACCTGGAAAAAGACTCCGATCACCCCAGATGCGTTCTGGGGATGTTTGACGTCTCGGCGCGGCCATGCGTTCCAGAGGAGGTTCTTACCTTCTCGGTGCCGATGAAAAAGTTCGTCAGGATGATTGAAAATATGGAGGAGAGCTTTCTCATCACGCCTTCTTGGAAGAAGGTAAGCCAAAGGATGAATCAAACGGAAAAGGGGAATTAGATATTCTGACGCATCGGCCTCAACAGGGGGGATTGGTTTAGCTGCCTGCACTCGAGACTTGATACCGACCGCCCAGATGGGCGGTTTTTTTATTTTTAAAATCTTGATATTGAATTCCATTTTCGATATTTTGAGTATAACATATATGACACAAGCATCGGACCCAGATGAGTGAAAAAGAGGTGGCCTTTCGCACAGAAAGAGTAAGGGCTCAAATTCGCGATTCTTGGATACAACTCGTGCAGTCTTTAGAAAAATGAACACAAGAGTTTTCTTTCTTTTCACAATCGTTTTTGTCTTTATCCTTTCGTATCCTCTAACTCAATCTGCTGAGCAGTCCGAAAAGGGGCCGACCGGTAGTGAACGCAGCGAATCCACTCGTAGTGAGCGAAGCGAATCTATTGAGCTTCTGAATGCCGATTTTTCCGAGTTAAGAATGGAGAAGGACAATGTCATGCTCAATTTGATCGGCAATGTCAGATTCAAGCACGGCGACATAAACCTGGAAAGCCAACGGGCGGTGTGGTATCGCACCGCAGGTCAGGTGGTCTTTATAGACGACGTCAAGATCGAAGACCCGGATCAAATTCTCTGGGCAGATAGGGTGACCTATTCCAAGAATTCCAGGAAGGTGGTGGCAGACGGAAACGTGAGACTTGTCAGCAAAAAGGAGGATGCGGCAATAAGCGGCGGACACGGAGAGTACGATCGCACCACCAAGTTTGCCTTGTTCTCGCAGTCCCCTGCCCTAATCTTGAAACCGAATAAGGGAGATAGCAGCGTTACGATAGTCAGCCAGATAATGGAATATCATGCGGACCAAAAAAGAGGGATGGCCAAAAAGGATGTGCTGATCACCAAGGGGAGCATGAAGGCCAAATGTGATTCGGCTTATCTGCTGAATGACGAAAACAGGATAAAGCTTGAGGGAAGCCCGGAAGCTGAAAAAGAAAGAGATCGTCTGTCCGGCGATAGAATGGAGATATACCTTAAGGATGAAAAGGTGGAAAGGATCGAAGTGTTTGGCAATGCCAAGGCTTCTCACCTTGAAATGGAAGATTCACTCAGTCAGCCGACGTCCTACGAATCGGTTGCCGAAAGTGGAGGGAAAGAAAGTTTTCTTTCGGGGAAAGAGATGGTCTTCTGGCTAGAAGACGAGGAACTGAAAGAGGTGAAGGCTTCGGGCAATGCCGGAAGCATATTCTATCCCTCCCAGAAAGGTAGTTCCGCTACTATGCAAAGCATCTCCGGAGACAAAAACGAAGCGTCCGGGGATACCATTAATCTGTTTCTGTCCGATGATCGCATAAAGAGGGTTTTGATCAAAGGCGGAGCTATGGGGACGTATTCTTTCCCTTCCGAAGGATCCGCCTCCGGCGGAAAAGAAAAAACCGAGGATGGTCTGTCCGAAGAGCTCACCTCGGATGCGAGTACAGAGGATACCATAAAGTATTCCGCTGATAGGATAGACTATCTGATTGAGAAAAATCTGATAACCCTGGATGGAAAAAGCAGTTTGGAATACGGCCAGATCCTTTTGACCGCGGGCAGGATTTTTTATCATACCGAGAAAGAAATCTTGGTGGCGGAGGGCACCAAAGAGGGCGCGGGAGAAACCGAGAGTGGGGAAGATCAGCAATGGTTCGATTTGCCGGTGCTCAAAGAGGGGAAGGATGAGATAAAAGGGAAGAGGATGACTTATGATCTAAACTCCAGGAGAGGAAAGGTGGAGGCGGGGGAGACCCAGTTTCAAGCGGGAGTTTATCACGGCCACAGGTTAAGAAAAATAACCGATGAGGTGCTGCTGGCAGATAAAGGGAGTTATACCACCTGTGACAAGGATGAACCTCATTTTCATTTCTACTCAAAGAGGATGAAAATCATTGCTAAAGACAAGGTGGTGGCCAAGCCAGTGGTGCTATACATTGCAGACATTCCGGTGGCAGCCATTCCCTACTATGTCTTTCCCATAAAGCCGGGAAGGCATTCAGGGTTTTTGACTTTCGATGTGGGGAATCTGGAAGCGGGAGAGAGATTCATTCGCAATTTAGGGTATTACTGGGCTGCTTCAGATTATTGGGACCTGAAGACTGCCTTTGACTATTATGAAGGTTCCGGATGGTTGATCAAATCCGACGCCAGATATGCGGTACGTTATCTTTTGAGCGGAAGCATATCAGGATCATATCACAGGGAGTCAGGGTGGGATACATACACCTACACCAAATGGAGGCGCAACAGATGGGATTTGGTAATAAACCATCGCCAGACCATAACTCCCTCGGTAGATTTTTCCGCCTCCGGAAAGTTTTTAAGCGACAAAGACTTCTGGCGTGACCTGAACTTAGATCCTTACGAGAGAAGAAATCGGTCGTTGCGATCACAGATGAACTTAAGCAAGAAATGGACAAATACCAGTTTGACCTTGGCTCTGGATCAGACGGTTAACTTAGACTCCGATGACCGTTCCGCACTTTTGCCCACCCTGAGGCTGTCGCGATCGACCTTGCCACTCTTTTCCCCGGAAGGTGAGGAAACAGGTGAAGCTTCCAAGAGATGGTATAATTCGATTTACTATTCCTTTTCTTCCAATTTGGTCAACTATTACTACAGGAAGGAGAGAACAGGATATCTCGATCGAAAAAAATACATGGTTTCGGACAATTACCTCAACCTCAGCGCTCCCCAGAAGCTCCTCGGCTGGCTGGTTTTGAATCCTCAGTTTAATTATCAGGAAACCTGGTACTGGGTTTTCAAAACAAATATGAGCGATGATTTCCCGCTTTTGGGAAACAGCTCTGCCAGGCGGGGAACCTATTCAACCAGTCTTTCTGCCAGAACCACCGTTTACGGAACCTTCAATCCCAGGCTAGGCAGACTGGCTGGAATAAGGCATGTAATGACCCCCAATTTGAGCTTTGCGTGGAGACCCGAGTTTGACCGCAAGGAAGAATACAGAAGCTATACCGGAAGAGGCGGTGGTGGGGGAAAGCAGAAGTCAGTGAATTTCAGCTTGAGCAACTTAGTCCAGATGAAAACCAAATCGGTATCCGAGGGCAAAGAGGTGGAGAAGAAACTGGACCTTTTTACCCTGAACTTCAGCTCGGCTTATAACTTTTTGGCCAAAGAGCGCAAATTATCGAATCTCTCCACCGGGCTGCGGTCGTCTGCCATCAGGAACGTAGATTTGTCCTTCTCCGCCTCTCACGATTTTTATGACAAAGATACCGGGGAGTTAAGACTGCTATCTCCTCGCTGGGTCTCTTTCAGCTTCGATACTCGGGTGAGTTTACGAGGGAGCTGGCAGGAAACAGAGGCACACACGGTCGAAGAATTCGAAGGATTGACTCCGCCGCAGGAAGGACTACAGAGTTTATCAGGAGAAGTGACCCAGAACTGGAATGTGAGTATCTCACATCGTTTCAGCAAAACCCGGGGAGCCGGTGAAAATCATTGGGCCAGCTTCTCTCTTCGCCTGCCCTTGACCAGACACTGGCTTTTGGATTACGGTAACCGCTACGATTTTGCAGAGAAGGAAATCACCGAGCAGACCTTCGAGATTTATCGGGATATGCATTGCTGGGAGGGAAGGTTTACCTGGATCGTGAACGGATACCGACAGGGATATTATTTCCGACTAAACATAAAGGCGCTCCCAGAGATAAAAATCGAAAAGAGCCAGAAAGGCATAAGGGAAATGTTCTTCTAAGCTTTTGAACATTCGAATGTTTTGATCTTTTGGACCTTTGAATAGGAGTTGTGAACATGTGCACTTTGAGAAGAGACCCTATCACCGGAAGATGGGTGGTAAACACGGACAGAATGGCCGGGAAATCCTCCAGCTTAGTTGAGATGGAGGGGTTGGCCGAAAAGGGGGTTTGTCCTTTTTGTGAAGGGAATGAGGGGAATACGCCTCCTGAGATCTTTGCCTTGAGAAACGAAGGATCCCAAAAGGATAAGCCGGGCTGGCAGGTGAGGGTGGTGCCCAATGTCTCTCCGGCTTTGAAAGTGGAAATGGAGCTGGACCGGAGAGCGGAGTTGATGTATGACCTGATGAACAGCGTGGGTGCTCACGAGATAATTATCGAAACCCCCGAGCACGTCGCCAATTTAGCTGATCTGGAAGCTTCACAGATCCAGAAGGTTCTATTGGCGTATAGGCAAAGGGTTTTGGATTTGAAGAAGGACCAAAGATTCAGGTCGGTGGCCATCTTCAAAAACTACGGGGAAAGGGCAAGCTCTGTGCCAATCAAACATACCCACTCTCAGCTGATCGCCCTTTCCATCACTCCGAAGAATCTTAAGGAAGAACTTAGCGGGGCCAAGGAGTACTACGATTACAAGGAAAGATGCGTCTATTGCGACACAATCAGGCAGGAGCTTTCCACAAAGAAAAGGATCGTTGCCACCAACCAGCATTTTATTGCCATCTGTCCTTTTGCCTCTCGTTTCACTCACGAGGTCTGGATTCTGCCCAGGAAGCACTCGGTAGATTTCGAGCAAATAGATGAAAAACTGGCTGGGAGTTTGGCAGATTTCCTTAAAGAGGTGCTGCTCAGATTGAAGATCCTGCTGGATGATCCCCCTTACAATTACATTCTTCACACCGGACCCAACCGCACTCACCGCAGGGGAGGAGCCTGGAGGACCTTAGACGAGGATTACCATTGGCACATAGAGATCATGCCCTGTCACACCAGGATCGATGGCTTTGAATGGGGAACCGGGTTCTATATAGATTCAACCACCCCGGAAAGGGCAGCGGAGAATTTGAGGAGGGTGAAAGTCTAAAGGAAAGGCGGTTTGACAAAATGTTGCCCTGATCAGGTCAGAGACAAGAGCCACAGTGCAGATTGAAGCGCTCACTTCCCGTAACTCGCAGCCATAAGATCGCGGGCCCGCAAGGGCCCATTCTAACCTTTGGCCTTATTCAGTCTCTCCTTTGCCAGTTTGGCTTCTTCAGTGGTGGGGTATTTGTCGATTAGCTCTTGAAAGTACTTATTTGCTTGTCCCACGCTTTTGAGTTCCAACAAGGACAAGCCCAGTTTGTACAGTGCGCTGGGAACCTTGTCCCCGGTGGAGTAATTCTCCAATACTTTGTGGAATTCGATGGCGGCCTTGGTGTAGTTCTTCTTGGCGTAATGGCACTCTCCCAGCCAATATTGAGCGTTGTCGGCCAGCTCGGTCTCGGGGAAGTACTTCAGATAGTTGGTAAATCCCGTAACGGCCAAATCATACTTTCCCTTGGTCAAATCCAGATAGGCGGCGTCGTACAGCTGTTTGGGGTCCACGTTGATGGGGGTTTTACTGGTATCAGAAGCTTCAGCCGTATCCTTTCTGGAAACCTGCCGTTTGACCAAATCTATTTTCTGGTGTAGCTCCGGAAATCTTTGGCCCAAATCCTCCAACTTGCCTTCTACGACTCCCATTCTTTCATCCATCTCTCCTAAGGTGCTGGCAAGATCCGCCCTTAATCGGTTGGTCAGCTCGATCTGCTCTCTGAGAAGACTATCCAGTTGGGCTGTACGCTCCTCCAATCTGCGATTGCTCTTCTCCAAATAATCTGCCTGTCTTTTGAGCCCCTCCATCTGCCAGCGAGAAGCACAGCCGGATAATGCAAGGAGAAACATAAGAAAGAGAAAAAACGCCTTTATTTTTTTTGTTGCCAAAGCTAATCACCTCTTTCATACTTGTCTTTCGCGGTTGGCTCTCGGTGCCAGTCGGTGTGTTTTGATCACACCAAGCTCCGAAGGTCAAAGGGCTTTGCGGTTCTTGTTCTGTGGCGCCAAGGGATTGGGGCAGCC
>Ga0315539_1002987_pt1 | contig 12018 bp, 7 predicted proteins | sample SalMarSW160150MG_FD_203097 | JGI IMG/M metagenome (GOLD analysis project Ga0315539, IMG submission 203097) | Salt marsh sediment microbial communities from the Plum Island Ecosystem LTER, Massachusetts, United States - Salt Marsh Sediment SW1601-150 ... | reverse complement strand
TTTCAGTAACGGTTATTGTGTAGTCCTCGACTTCGCCGTCGACCCCGCCGCCGCAGGGATTGACATCGCCTGTATACGTCACACGAACTCGCATGAGGGTATCACCAAGGCCGGCACCAGACGGCGGCGTAATAATTGCATCGAAAACAAAAGCACCGCCGCTTACAGGTATTTCTTCATCTAAATCATCAAAGTCCTCGTCCTGATTCCAGTCCACCCATATCCCACACTGGTCGTCCTCGTAGGCCTGACCATTGGTTACGGTTATGTCGTAACTTTGACCGATTTGCATTTCTGTCGAGAGAGCAGTATAATCGGTATAGCCATCGACGCAACCGCTGCTGTTATCGATGTCTCCCACCTCGACCCTGCTTATGTACTCATCGCAAATACCCGAAGCATTGCAGTACCCATCAGGCTCGTAATACAATTTAAGCCACCAATAATAGATATAGCCATCACCTGAAGAATAATACTCTCTCGCCCATAAACCCCACACCTGGTCCACAGCTTTTCCATTGAACGCGCTAATCCCTGTCTCGGTTTCATCAATGGACCCGTTAACACCGTCAACGAGACTGTAGGTGAAGCTTAGGTAGTCTTCGTCGCCCATCTCAGCATACACAAAACCCGTCCAGGAAGATTCAATCTCATAGTGAACATCAACACATGTTACGGCATAACCACCCGATGCTCCTGAAAAGTTTATACCACTGCCAGCCCAGCTTTCATCGTCCGGAATGTCAACAACAAGGTCGCTGTAATTATATGCATGGGTTCCTGAACAAGTTGCGAGTATCCCCTCATCGCCATCCAGGCTATGAGTCTGGACTGAAGAACCTTCAAGCAAAACGAAATTTCTCAGTATAGTAACCTCGGCGCCCTGCTCGATAAAGGTTTCTATCTTGTCGGCCGGCAGTTGGGCCCTGATACGCTTCGGATTATCAAGCAGCTCAAAAGGACTTTCCGGCGCAAGATATACATTACGAATAAACTCAATGATAAAAGGACTGTCCAAACAAATCTCAACCTCCACGAATCGACGAGTGGCCATATCCGGCTGATTGTAACCCGGCTTGACCGATACAACATTTCCCAGAGGTAAAGTGGGCTTCGCTTTCAAAGCAGTTGCTGAAGCTCCAAGCGAAATCCCCGTCACCAAAAAACTTAAAACAAAAAATACAGTCAGCGATAATAACCGGATACCGGCAACGGCACTTTCGAGTTGAAGATTATCCCCGCTTTTCACTACAAATCTCTTTTCCATCTTCCTGGCCTCCAGAGTCCACTTTTTTCGAGAAGACAAAGGCAGCAAATAATTTGATGTCTCCTCTTTGCAAATGTTTTATTAATAATTCAGATAGTTCTGTAGAAATATTGCAAAAAAGGTCATTCTGAACGGAGTAAAGCGAAGTGAAGAATCTATTTTTTGCCCAAAAAGCGAGATTCTTCGCTGCGCTCAGAGATGACAATATTGTGTTTTCTACAGAGCAAATTCAGATACAACAATACGACTTAATAGCTCAAAAGTCAAGGATTATCCCGATTTTATCGGAATAATTTCCTCCTGCTTTTTAAAATTTGTGGCCCCGATTCTATCGGGGTCAGCGATGCACGGGATTTCCTCGGCCTCGAGGCAGGTCGGTCATCTACCGGCTACGGATTAGCTGCTCCCGTCGATAGCTTGCCGCAGGTATATTTTTCCGCAAATCCTCGATAAACCGCAGGCCGTCCTTCCAGTAGCCGGCAGTGGGCTTTAGCGTCGAATGAAAACCCATAAAATAACGGTTTATGCACGCCACCAGAAGCTCTCGCACATATTTGCTCGTCATAGAAGCCAGCGAAACCGGCAAAAACTTATCATCGGCATCAACAACAAAGTGCAAACGTATCCGCCTGCCGTTTCTGCTTAATTCATAGCTGCTGGTGTTTTTGTCTTCCCGAAGCACCGCTAACTGCATATCCTCAAAGCTCCGGCGAAGCAGCCTGGTATATTTAAGCCTTCCGGACTGCCGGTCAACTATTATCTGTATATCGCGGTCGGGCAAAGACTCGAAGACGTCCTTGATAAGTCCCGATATTCCGGAGAAGAGCACGGTCGCCTTGTTTCGGCTTGCCGTTACCATCCTGTTAAAGTGCTCAACATCGAGGCAACAGCTTCGCATCGAGACAAGACGAACGGCCTGTGACTTAAAATCCTTTTCCAGAACGCTCGAAGCAATTGCAATATCGTCGTCTTTCAAATGAAGCCCGCCTGTCCAAAGGTCCTGATACCAGGGATATTCACTCAGTCTGCCGACGCAGTCCGGGCAAAGAATCTCGAACAGCTCTCCCACGCTGGCCGGGGTCTGCTCCAGAGACCTCAGGCAAGTATGAATAGTTCTGGCCAGCACGCCGATATCGGCGGGTTTCCGATATGCCTTCTTGCTGTCGTCAATTATTAAGCGACCCGCCGCATTTTTTTTTCTTCTGCTGATGCTTCGGTTCAAAATCCGCCAAATGTCGGCACTGAGAAGTTTTTCGGGAAGTGAAAAAGCGGTCAAAGAAACAACCAAGGGCCCTAAAATGGGTCCATAACCCGCCTCATCTATACCTACAAGAATCGCCATTCCTGCAATTTCCAATATCCACGTTGACTATTACCGTTCGATGAAAAATAACACAATAACTGCCCTCTCGTCAATTCAAAACTACCTGAAAGAATGTATAAGCCGTACTTATATTGAAAAACAATATTACTCACTTGACAACTCGACTCAAACAATTTTTAATCTTTGCTCAAACGGTTAGAGATGTTCCACAATTTCCCGGGATTGGAACAATATCCCTATTAAAAGCAGGTAAATACTCTGTGTCCGGGTATAGGCAAAAGCAGAATCGACCTGCATTATTAACCTTGAAGAAGCAATTAAGGAGCTTAAGATGCCCAAACGCAAGGATATCCACAAGGTGCTGATAATTGGTTCCGGGCCTATTATCATAGGCCAGGCCTGTGAATTCGACTATTCTGGAACGCAGGCATGCAAGGCGCTTCGCAATTTAGGCTATGAGATTGTACTGGTCAACTCGAACCCGGCTACCATTATGACCGACCCCGGAATGGCGGATGTAACGTATATTGAACCGCTGACAGCCGAAGCGATTACCGAAATTATCGCGAAGGAGCGTCCCGACGCATTATTGCCGAACCTGGGCGGACAAAGCGGCTTGAATTTGTCCTCGGAACTGGCCAAGAGCGGCGTCCTGAAAAAATACGGCGTTAAGGTAATAGGCGTCAACATCGATGCCATTGAGCGCGGCGAGGACCGTAAGGCATTCAAGAACACGATGAAGAGACTTGGTATCGAGATGCCTGAAAGTGAGTTGGCCTTCAGTGTCGAGGAGGCCGAGAAAATAGCGGACCGGCTCGGTTATCCGGTTGTTATACGCCCGGCATATACGATGGGCGGCACAGGTGGCGGGCTGGTTTATAATATAGAAGAGCTGCGGACCGTCGTCAGCAGGGGTATTTCGGTCAGCCTTATCGGGCAGGTGCTCGTCGAAGAATCGGTGCTCGGATGGGAAGAGCTGGAGCTCGAAGTCGTTCGTGACGCCAAGAATCAGATGATTACCGTGTGCTTTATCGAAAACGTGGACGCGATGGGAATCCATACGGGGGACTCATACTGCACCGCCCCGATGCTTACAATCGACCCCGAGCTTCAAAAACGGCTCCAGAAATATTCATACGATATCGTCGAGGCCATAGAGGTAATCGGCGGCACAAATATACAGTTTGCCCACGACCCCCAAACGGGCCGGGTTGTTGTTATCGAGATTAATCCGCGAACGTCCCGCTCCTCAGCCCTGGCTTCCAAGGCGACCGGTTTTCCAATCGCTCTGGTCTCGTCAATGCTGGCCGGCGGGCTGACTATGGACGAGATTCCTTACTGGCGGGACGGCACTTTGGAGAAATATACACCCTCCGGTGATTACGTCGTTGTCAAGTTTGCGCGATGGGCCTTCGAGAAATTCGCCGGTGTTGAAGACAAACTCGGCACGCAAATGCGCGCCGTCGGTGAGGTTATGAGCATCGGCAAAAACTATAAAGAGGCATTCCAAAAATCCATACGCTCGCTCGAAAGCGGACGCTACGGCCTGGGTTTTGCCAAAGACTTTCACAAAAAGAGTCTTGAGGAACTGATGGAATTATTGATTAACCCCTCGAGTGAAAGACAATTTGTTATGTATGAAGCGCTGCGGAAGGGAGCCGGCATCGATGAGCTTCATAAAATAACATATATAAAATCCTGGTTCATAGAGCAGATGAAAGAGCTGGTGGAGCTCGAAGGAAAAATCCTCAAATACAAGGGTAAAAAGCTCCCTGACAAGCTGCTTACTCAAGCGAAGAAAGACGGTTTCGCCGACCGTTACCTCGCGGAGATACTGGGCGTTAAGGAAAAGCAGATAAGAAAGCAGCGAACCGGCCTCGGCGTTGTCGAAGGCTGGCACGCCGTTCCCGTCAGCGGCGTCGAGAACGCAGCATATTACTATTCAACTTATAACGCCCCCGACGCTGTGCCCGTCAGCGATAAGCGAAAAATTATGGTACTGGGCGGCGGTCCAAACCGTATCGGACAGGGTATCGAATTTGATTATTGCTGTGTTCACGCGGCCTTCGCCCTGCGAGACGAGGGATTTGAAACAATTATGGTAAACTGCAATCCCGAAACCGTCTCGACCGATTACGATACCTCGGACAAACTCTATTTTGAGCCGTTAACCGTAGAGGACGTATTAAGCATTTATAAGAAGGAAAAACCCGAAGGCGTCATTTGCCAGTTCGGCGGCCAGACGCCGCTCAACATCGCGGGCGAATTAGCCGAGGCCGGCGTGAAAATCATCGGCACCACACCGGAGACCATCGACCTTGCTGAAGACCGCGACCGCTTCAGAAAGGTAATGCGCAGACTCGGTATTCCTCAGCCGGAATCCGGAATGGCCAGCACATTCGAAGAGGCCTTCAAAATCGCCGAGAAGATTGGCTATCCGCTTATGGTCAGACCCTCCTACGTGCTTGGCGGTCGTGGAATGGAGGTCGTTTATGACGCCGATATGCTCAAACATTACATCGCTGCAGCCGTGGATGTAACGCCGGAAAGACCCATCCTGATTGATAAATTCCTCGAGAACGCCATCGAGGCCGAGGCCGACGCCATCGCGGACGGTACGGACGCCTTCGTTCCGGCCGTTATGGAGCACATCGAGCTTGCCGGCGTTCACTCCGGTGATTCGGCCTGCGCGATTCCACCGATAAGCATCCCGGAAAAACACATCGAGACAATATATAAATACACAAAGAAGATTGCAATCGAGCTTAACGTGGTCGGATTGATGAATATTCAGTACGCAATCGCAAACGATACGGTTTATATCCTCGAGGCCAACCCGCGTGCCTCGCGAACGGTGCCGCTGGTCTCGAAGGTATGCAATATCTCGATGGCACGTATCGCAACACAATTAATGTTGGGCAAGAAAATCACGCAGCTCGACCTGCGCTCTCGAAGCATTCCTCACTTTGGCGTGAAGGAGGCTGTTTTTCCGTTCAATATGTTTCCCGAGGTCGACCCACTTCTCGGCCCTGAGATGCGCTCGACCGGGGAGGTTCTAGGTATGGCTTCATCCTTTGGCCTGGCCTTCTTCAAGGCCGAAGAAGCCGCCAAACAGAAACTGCCCGTCGAAGGCGCAGTTCTTATCACAACCGCCGACAGGGATAAACCCGGCTGCCTGGAAGCCGCCCGTCAGTTCCAAAAGATGGGTTTCAAAATCAGGGCAACAAGCGGTACCGAAAAATATCTTGCCGATAAAGGCATCAAAACAGTACCGATTCTCAAGATGCACGAGGGTCGGCCCAATATTGCCGACGCTATAAAGAACAAAGAAATCCAACTTGTCATAAATACTCCCGGCGGCAAATTAAGCCAGCATGACGACTCTTACATTCGCAAAGCCGCCATAAAGTACAAGGTGCCTTACATAACAACCACCGCCGCTGCCATTGCCGCTGCCAAAGGTATTCTCGCCTACCGCAACTGTGGCAGCGCCGTAAAATCACTGCAGAGCTATCACGCGGATATCAAATAATTGCACAGGAATCCGCTCAAATTACACCCTGTGAAAATATATTGCGAAAATCTATATTGACAATATCCTGTGCTGTGGTATGAATTATACGCTAACCTAATTAAGAAATACGATGACCAGACAGGAGGGGAAATTATAAACACTCGTATGTCGGTTGTGCTTGCAGGGGTTTTTTGTCTTTCCGTTTCAGGTTTCGCTTTCGCTCTCGGTATCCCGGAGTCGAACGTTCCGAACCTCAATAACGACGAAATAGTTGACTTCGATGACTTTGTTATACTTGCCGGTAACTGGTGGCAAACCGGGGCCGGACTTCGGGGTGACCTTGATGACAGTGGGACTGTAGATACGTACGACCTGGTGATTTTTTGCTGGTATTGGCTTGCGCAATACTCGGAGTATCAGCAGTGCCAGACAGCGGACCTGGACAGCGACGGGATAATTGCCTTTGAAGATATGGCTAAATTTGCGCAAAACTGGCTGGAGACGGGCGAAGGATTTGCCAGCGACTTCGATGACAGCAATTCAGTGGATTTCAACGATTTATCTGTGCTGGCGGAATGCTGGCTACAGGGTTCTCGACCGTTATGCGTCTGGGAGCAATTCAAGACGGCCTTAGCTGTTGGTGATATCAATACAACCCTTACTTTCATAGCGGAGATATCAAGAGATAAGTATGCCGAGATTTTCCAAATAATTGAGCCTAACCTGCCGGATTATGTAGCCGATATGGGTACTTTGATTTTGGAATCGCAGGAGGAGGGAAAAGTTAAATATGAAATGAAGCACCGAGTTGGCGCAGAGACATACCTTTTTCCTGTTATTTTTATGCAGGAAGAACAGGGAAGCTGGAAAATATATAACTTTTGAAAAAGATGCAGGGGATTAAGTGATACTTTCTGAAAGAAAAAAGAAAACAATATTACTTACTTTGGTTTTTATTACACTTGTACTTAACGTCACGGTGGCATTGCCATATAAACCTCTTTCATCGCTATTGGGCAAACTCGGTTTATATTTCTGGGGTTGGATTTTTGCGTTTATTCTTCCTTCCGTAACTATAGCAGGAACGTTATTCTGGAAACCTTGGAATGAAGTACTTCGCGGATTCATTTTATTTCTTTCAATAATATCGCTCGTTTTTGCGGGATTTTGGTTTATTTTGTTTTTTATTTCACAATTAGGTCCTTAGGAGATTTAACTATCAATTTGGGAGACTGTATTAATGTTTTCTGAAAGAAATAAGCAAACCATAATTTTAACTCTTTTTTGTTTAGCTATAATAATAAATGTCTTGTCTTTGTTGTTTGGTTTTTTACACGGAGGGGCTTTCGCCAGATTTCTATTTGATATTGGATTGACTCGCTGGGGATGGCTTCCCGCAATTGTCTTTTTAGATACCTCATTAACATTGACCATATTATGGAAACCCAGCACTCGAATAATACGGGTATTTATAATAGTGATTTCTATGTTAATGCTTATATATGACTTAATATGGTTAGCTGGCATATATTTTATTTCACATTTAAAGCCATAGGGGATAGAACCATGAAAACAACCCGAAACATATCCTCGATTACAATTTGTATAATGCTATCCGGCTTTTGCACTATTTCGCAGGCGTTTTCGAATAATACTCATAAAGCGATTTCTGGAAATGCTGTGCAAAACTCATATGCAGATTCATTTCTAAAAAATGAAATGGGGCTTAATCAGGGATTGGGGACAACGCTATTGTTAGACCAGTCAGTTGTTCCTAAATCCGAAAGGATTCCGACCACCCAATTTGAAACCAGAATAATGCCAGAATTGCCATCTAATCCCAGTTCAATTCTTGACTTCCTTAAGGCAGGAGCAAACCTCGAAGATGTTCCAACCCCAAGGGCAAGGCATCATTTTCATGCACCAATCGCAAATCCGGGTGTAATCCCGCCCAACCCCAACAGCGGCTTAGATAATAAGACCGACCATCCGAATTGGGCAGATACTTTTGATTTTTGGACTGATTATATTTATGACCTCCATTTCGACTTGACTGGCGCATCGGCACAGCAAAGGGCATTGGGAACAGAAGGAGCTGAATGGAAGACGGAGTATCAGAATTATTTTGCCTGGCCAGATACAAGGACTTATTTTTACAAGGCCTTGACGAAATCGATGAATCTGTACGTGAAGAATCTCTTGCTAAGGCATTCCTGAATCTGGGACACGTTTTACATCTCATCGAGGATGTAGGCGTACCGGCACATGCAAGGAACGACTTCATCGAAGCCCATTATCGCAATTCAATTAGCAGGGGCAACCCTTTAGAATCGCATGTTGAAGACGAAATAGAGGAATCGGGAATACCCGCAAGATGGCTGGAAAGCTGGACGCCTACAGCGAAAGCTTGTAATAAGATGGCTGATTACTTCGATACTGATACCAGGAACAATAATGATTATCTCGGTGACGGTGTTTCACCACCAGATACCTGGGGATTAGCGGAATGTACCAATTATCAGTTTCTGTCCAAAAGGATGGCAAGGAGGATTTTAGAGAAAATTCTATAAAAAGTTGTTTGTTTAGTTGTTTTAGAAGTATAATTCGGTGTTAGGGATATAATTATTTACGGGATTATACGCTATGCCCACAAGAAGTTCAGCAATATTAATTATCGTTGCAATCCTCTTTTTTATTACAGATTGTCTTTATGCCCAAGACTTCCCTTCGCCGGATCTAAACACCGATGGTTTGGTCGATTTTACTGATTACACAAGGTTGGCTTTAAATTGGCACAAAGCAGGAGTAGGGCTACAAGGGGACTTTGATGAAGGTGGCATCGTCGATTCAGACGACCTAGCGTATTTTGCTTATCACTGGCTAACCGAGCAATGGAAGTGTGAAAAGATTGATATTACTCCAAGTGGCATGATTGATTTTGTTGATTTTGTGAGGTTTGCTGACGCATGGCTAAGTGATACCAATGATATAAACTGGGACCCCTACTGCGACTTTGATGACAGCAACATGATTGATTTCTGCGACCTCAGAGACCTTTGTTATTGCTGGCTATCAGGTTCCCGGCCCGAAGATATTTTCGAATCTTTCAAAGCAGCACTGGTAGCAGGTAACATAGATGAGGCGATTACTTATTTTATTGATTTTGTGGCGGATGATTATAAAGCTATATTTACCGAGAACATTGGCAAATTACAGAATATGGTAGATGATATGGGAGAATTATCGTTAGAGTCTATAGATGAGGGTATTGCAATATACGAGATTAGCAACGGTACCGGTACACAGTTCTATCCAGTTGTTTTCACTTTGGATGACGACGGCAACTGGAAAATCAGCAAATTCTAACTACTTGATTTTAAGACGTGCTTTTGAGCTTACAATGAAGATACTTTACACATATTCTCAAAAAATAAAATTAGTAGCTTTTCGCAGAATAGGGAGTTTTGGATTTTGGGAAGAAAACAAATAATTGGTTCAGTTTTAATATCATTGGACATTTTGGGACTATTCATTCTTGTAAGAGAAAAAGGCTATTATGATTCGGGCGTTTATGGATTTTCGGAAGAAATGTTTCATTGTTTTGTCGGAATCGTTGTATTTTTGGTCTCTGTGGTAATTGGCGCTTTAATTTTCAGAAAGAGGAAATTAATTTATTGGAGTATGACTCTATGTGTCACATCTATCACTGTGGGATTATTAGGCTTGTGGGCTCTTTTGCTAACCATGCATCCAACCGAAGAATCGTGGGGAGCTTTTGCCCAATCACTTATCTACTGTATTATAGGTATTTTGCTAAGTCATACTGCTGTTCTGTTGGCTGTGCTTGCGTGGTCTATCTCTCGGGAGTTAAGAGGTAAGTTACTTTCGTGGTTTAAATTGTTTTGTCTCTTCTTCAACTCAGTTATAGTGTCCTTGTTTATTCTTACTGCGACGTGTTATTTTGTTGACGGCGGCGTATTTCGTGGCATTTTGTTTAATACTATACCTTTGTGTATCACTATTCCTTTAATCTTATTTATTTTGAAAAAGAAAAAGCAAGACAACTTAAAAACAAGTGAGGTGGAATAATCTTACTTAGAGTCTGTAACAAAACCTAAAATGACTGCAATAAAGACCTCTGGTTTCCCGCTTCCGCGGGAATGACAGAAGGCAACGGAAAGTTTTGTTATAAGCTCTTAGTTTTTGGTGTTTATTAGGTTTAAGAAATATGAGAAAGATTTTAATAATAATGTCCGCCTTGAGCCTATCTCTCAGTGTCTGTGAAAAGCTATATGGGTGGGGGGGCAAGAAAACACACCCCGCATTAACGGATAAAGCAATTGGTGCATCGTCGATAGACGGTTACTTAAAAACACAGTTGGGTTTGGATAATGGAATATCAACAGAATTAAACTGGGATTTTCCAACAGATATAAAGGAACGAATAAAAGAAGGCGAAGCAGATCCTGATAAAACTACCAGAACTATATTAGAATGGACTAAAATAGGAAGTACAATCGAAGACGAAGACGGTTCAAAATACCCCCGTAGGGCACGGCACCATTTTCATGATCCGAATCGCAATGCAGGATTGGACAACAAGACAGACCATCCCGAGTGGAAGAAATATGCTCCAGCTTGGAAATATGATTTTACTGGCGAATCTGCTCCGGTTTGGGCAATAGATGGAACCGCCGCAAAGGACCCTACGATTAACGACCAGGATTGGACAGATGCTAGAAATAAGTTTTATGATTCTCTTACGAATCCCAGCGAGAGCAATCGAGAGGAGTTACTAGCTGAGACTTTTTTGTCTCTGGGTTGTGTCGTACATATGGTTGAGGATATTGGTGTACCGGCACATGCAAGAAATGACTTCCTCTTTGCTCATTATCGGAAACGCAAAGATTATGGTAATCCTTTTGAGGATTGGGTAGAGAAAATGATTCCGAGTAACGGCTCATTAGAAAGATGGGTTCCAACTGAGTGGACGCCTACAGCTAAGTTTTATAACAAGATAGCTGATTACTTCGATACCGATACCAGGAGCCATAATGATTACCTTGGTGATGGTATTTCACCACCTGGTACTTGGGGATTAGCAGAGGCGACAAACTACCAGTTCTTGTCCTTTAGCACAATATTTATTTCTGATACTAATAGCCTTTATTATTTTCTACATCCCATGCGTATCCATTGCAACACGAAAGTTGAATCTGGACGTACATACTTATATGGCTATGGAGTGGATTATCTGGCTCGGAAAACTATTTCACAGCACCACCTAGTCCACGACCATCTGGATAAGGCTTGGTGTATACTTGGAAAGACTGTCTATGACGATTATGGCAAGATAACTATCCCACGAACGATTGATTATGCGACGGGGCTGGTAAACTACTTTTTCCGCGGGCGGCTGTCGGTTGAGCCGAACTGGGCCGACCCAAACATCGTTTTATTAACAATCACCAACGACTCGAATAACTCAGGCATTCCGCAGGTCTTAAAGGACGGCCTTTTCGAGCTTTACTGGGATAAAACAAATGGCGATAGGGCCGATGTGAATGATTTTGTGGTTGCGGGCTGGGGGCCGGGCAGCGTCCTGGATTTTCACGATACGGTAACGGCAACGTTTACAAAACTGGCTGACGCAGCGGCATATACTTTGGTTTACAGGGGCGATATCTGCGAAAACCCGTCCGACACAGACCCGTATGACTCAAACGCCCTGGCTGTCGCTCTCTTTCGGCCGGGCTATCCGGTAATTATCTGGGGCCGTAATGATTACGGCCAGATAAGCGGCGTGCCGGACAGCAATGATTTTATCGCTGTCGCTGCGGGTAAACGGCATTGTCTGGCGATAAGGTCGGACGGTTCACTGGCCGGCTGGGGTTATGATACGCACGGGGAATG
>Ga0315539_1002983_pt1 | contig 12028 bp, 10 predicted proteins | sample SalMarSW160150MG_FD_203097 | JGI IMG/M metagenome (GOLD analysis project Ga0315539, IMG submission 203097) | Salt marsh sediment microbial communities from the Plum Island Ecosystem LTER, Massachusetts, United States - Salt Marsh Sediment SW1601-150 ... | reverse complement strand
AGCTTCACAGAAGGCCCGCCAATCACGATGACTGCCGGTGGTGCGGATATCTGGGATATGGCTGACGAGTTTCACTTTGTTTATAAACAGATCTCCGGCATCGGGAGCATAGCAGCAAAAGTGGTCAGCGTCAGCAATACCGACCCATGGGCCAAAGCAGGTGTAATGATTCGCCAGTCGCTGGAACCTGGCTCCTCACATGCTTCGATGGTCGTCACGCCTGAGAATGGAGTTTCCTTCCAACGCCGAACTGCTGTGAATGCCGTTAGCGAGCAAACTCAGCAAGCCGATATCACCGCTCCACAATGGGTGAAGTTGACCCGCAGCGGCAACACATTTACAGGTGAGTATTCAGCCGATGGAAAGAACTGGCAGGCGGTAGATTCGATTACAATGCCGCTGCTTACGGATGTCTATATAGGCTTATGCCTGACCAGCCATAACGTCGATGAAACGTGCACAGCCGAATTCTCTGATATTAACATTAGCGGTACAGTGACAGGCGATTGGCAGTCACAGGATATTGGTATAAAGAGTAACATTCCTGAGCCAATGTATGTTATTCTGGAGGATAACACCGGCAATAGTGCGATGGTCAAACATCCCGACCCGGCTGCATCAGCCATAGTAAGTTGGACGGATTGGAATATTCCCTTTGCTGACTTAATCGGCTTGAACATGCAGGCTATCAAGAGCTTGGTCATAGGTGTCGGCGATCGGGCAAATACACAACCCTGTGGTGCAGGTACATTGCACATTGATGATATCAGGCTATATCGTCCAGCGCTGCTGGAACCTGAGCCGTAACCGGAACCTGAGCCGGAACCGCAGCCTGAACCGGAACCTGAACCTGAGCCGGTACCTGAACCGGTCGATCCCGGCAACGAAGGTTTGGTAGCTCATTACGCATTTGAGAATAATACGGAGGATAGCTCCGGTAACGGATTACATGGTACTATTGTTGGCAATCCAATCTTTGTGGAAGGGCCAGCCAGCTTCGGCACGGCAATGGATTTTGATGGTGTCGGTGACTACATCGACTGCGGGTCTGACCCGGCTTTTGATATCGCCGACGAAATTGCCGTCGCTGCATGGGCAAATATAATATCGATCCCCACTCAGTGGGTGGCTATTGTTTCTAAAGGTGAAAACGCCTGGAGGATTTCCAACGTGGGAAGCTCAAACGCCTTCCACTTTGGCATTAATATATGGTCGTCTGCATATCCTTCCGTCAACGGAAACACCGCGGTTGGCACAGATGAATGGCATCATGTCTGTGGAACGTATGATGGCTCCTCAATCAATATATACCTGGATGGAGCAATTGATGGAACTCTCACCAATGCAACAACCGGCATAGGTACAAGTACCACCAACTTATTTATTGGCGAGAACCCGGAAGAAACCGGACGCTACTGGGACGGTCTTATCGACGAGGTGACAATTTACAACCGGGCACTGTCAAGAGCTGAGATTCTTTACCTTATGGGCGAAAGATAGCGTTTGCATTTTGATTTAAGAAAGCCCCGACGTTGTCTTCTGAATATAAGGACGGCAGGTCCACAAAAACCTGCCGTCCGGAGGAAAATTATGTGTAGAAAAACCGCCGGCTTGCATAAAGAACTTCTGTTTGCCAATTATTCAGAGTAAATCTCTCGCAAGCAGGCCAATAATATTTATCGACCGATTTCCTTCGCAATCTTAAATCTTTCTTAGGGCCGTCTTTGGGTGGTTTCCACTGCAAAGGTTAAGTACAATAATAACAAGGAGTAATATTAAAAACAGAACGGTTTTAAGCTTGATTTATACTCTCTCGGGATGTATCCTGTTATTTGTTAGTTTACATTCTGCTGCATAATAAAGGGAAGTTTAACCGTGGGAAAACAAAGAGGATTCACCTTGATAGAATTGCTTGTTGTGATTGCTATTATTGCGATTTTAATGGCGATTTTAATGCCTGCCTTGAACAGAGCCAGAGAGCAGGGCAAGCGGGCCAGTTGCCTGAGCAATCTTAATCAGCTAACCTTAGCTTGGATTATGTATGCGGATGAAAACGATGACAAGCTCGTTTGCGGCGATACGTATGAGTACACTTACATGTACAACAACCCAAGCCTTCCGTTTAATAAATCTCACTATAGAGAGACTCCATGGGTAGGTATTCCAAGTCCAGATGTACCGCAGGATTGGTTGTCAAATGCAACTCTACAGCAGAAAAAAAACGCTATTTTGAAAGGGGCACTGTACCCATACTGTCAAACTATAAAGCTTTACAAGTGCCCAACAGTTCGCAAACAGGAAGGAGTCTTGCGGACATACTCCTGCGTCGATTCTATGAATTGTGTCGCTCTGAGCGGGGTTGGAGCTGGTGCCGTCATGATAAAAAAAAGATTGGAAATCCCAAATCCAGCTTATAGATTTGTGTATCTTGATGATGGCGGGGCAGGTCTGGCTCACATGGGTGGGTGGACGGTATATGTCCAAGAAGAAAAATGGTGGGACCCGCCTCCAGCACGGCATGGTGATGGCACCAATTTTTCTTTTGCAGACGGCCATTCAGACTACGTGAAATGGAGGGACCAACGTACCATCGAGTTTGGAAAACTCGTTCCGCCGAGGGCTAATTCTCCGGTGCAGGAGGGCAACGAGGATATCCGTACAGCGGCAATGGGTGTGTGGGGTTCGGCTGCGCGAAGATAAAAGTTTTAGGGTGATCGAAAACACAGCATTTACCCCGTTAGAGAAAGCTGACAATTTTAATCGACGGTCATTACTGCTTAAAACTGACGATGGTTTAATGCCACCTTACAAATCATTAGAGAACAAAGTTCTCTAACGGGGTTTGCTTTTCCGCAATAGTTAGCTCTCTGAAAAGCTGCTTTACTTGAGAAACAAAAAAGAGGTTTTATCATCGGCGGACGAAAAGGCTTCACACTGATAGAGATTTTAGTAGTAATAGCCATCATCGCTTTGCTGATGGCGGTCTTGACGCCTGCCCTACGCAAAGCCAAAGAAAGCGCACGTCAAACAGTCTGCAAATCAAACTTAAGAGACATCGGATTAGGTTTACTGCTGTACTTACAAAGCAATGATTATACAATGGCTGACTCAAGCCAAACCAATGGCTTTTTCTGGCATAACTTAAGGGGTGGTTTTCAACAAACCAATGATTTTGAGGCTTATTGGGGTGTAGCATACATAGACTATATAAAAGATACCAAGGTTTTCGGATGTCCCAGCTTCAGGCAGGTTGCTGAATTAATATATCCTGTTGACCCCTCATTAATCCGTGAGGCAGCGTTTGGTCTTAACGCGAATGTCAGCGGCAGAAAAACAACCGATATAAGGAATCATTCACAATTTATTGTATGCCACGACCATGTCGAACCAAAGATGGAGCAGGGAAGTGAGGATATGTTTTATAACGATGGCCCCGGCACTATGAATTTACAGCATTATCGTCAAGGTGGTTTCCGTGAAGAATTTTATCGGGGGATTTTCAGACATAATATACGCTCCAGCGAGGCCTTCGAGACCGGCGGAAGAGCCAATATCCTATGGTTGGATGGACACGTTACGTCCCTCGAAGAAACTACAGGGGACAATGTGCCTAAACGTTGGTATACAGACCTTGAGGAAGATTAGCCACCTCGGCGACAATCTTAAAAATCAGCTTAAAAACAGGGATAAATAAGTAAAAAAATATCCTTTCTTGCACCAAGACCTAAAGAATCTTTCTTTGAACTCTTGCAATCCTGACTTCCGCAGTATACTATGGAGCTTTGATTATGACCGGTAGCACAGTAAAAATTCGCTTTACTGGCGTTTTGCCAACAGGTGTGGTATATTGTTATCAAGATGTAACTGCGGAAAAACTTAATACTAAGATTATGCTTTAAGCCCGAGTTTGGTCTTGTCGGTTACATTAAAGCTTGCGTGACGGTAGTGCCAATAGGAAAATACTTTGCTTAGTGAAATGGTCGGTACTCAAAGGAAAAATGAATCCCAAAAAGCTCCTCCGAAACTCTATCGGATCGGTGAAATCATAAAATACACTTCTTTTTCACGACAAACAATTCACAACTATACCGTAATGGGCCTTATACATGAAGCCGAGTGGACAGAGGGTGGACATCGGCTTTATGATGAATCTATATTTAACACGCTGTCCCAAATTGCTCAGTTTAAAAAAGCAGGGAAAACGCTAAAAGAGATACAACAGCTCTTGTATGGTTCTGAAAAATAGATGCTGAAATATACTGAATTTATGTTCTTGCATACATAATAGCGCAAACAAATTATGCTTGAAAAGGCCAGACCTAACAGTAAAATTGTACTGAATTCTTTGTCAGGTTCATTCTGTAAGAAATTCTGTCTCTTACGGAAATAAGCTTTAATTTTTTTATTTGGTTAAATATTGAAAGGAAGGACATGGGTTTCGAAGCTTTAGACTGGTTGGTACTCGGCGCATATTTTGCCATTCTTTTGGGCATTACCTGGTGGGTGATCCTCAAAAGCAGGGACACTGCTGCCGACTATTTTCTTGCGGGGCGAAATCTTGGATGGTTTGTCATAGGTGCGGCCATCTTCACTTCTAACATCGGCTCAGAGCACGTGGTTGGTCTTGCGGGGTCCGGTTGTACAGATGGTGTAGCTATGGCCCACTATGAGCTGCATGCGTGGTGCCTGTTAGTACTGGCCTGGGTTTTTGTGCCGTTTTATTCACGGTCGCTGGTTTTTACGATGCCGGAGTTCCTGGAGAGAAGATTCTCACCGATAGCCCGCTCAGTGTTGTCCATGATTTCACTTATAGCCTATATTTTTACAAAAATCGCTGTCGGTATTTTTGCCGGCGGTATCGTATTCAGTGCTCTTCTGCCTGAGATTAAATTCATGGGATTGGATAGCTTCTGGATAGGGTCGATCCTTGTAATTGTACTTACCGGTGCTTATACAATTCTCGGTGGCATGCGGGGGATGTCCTATACTGCAACCGCTCAAGCGATTATTCTTGTGATAGGTTCGCTTTTAGTGACTTTCTTCGGCCTTAAAGCCCTGGGTGGCTGGGGGCAATTATATAAAATAACCGGCTCGGAAATGTTCAATCTCTGGAGGCCGCTGGTACCTGCAGGTGTCGAAGGTACCTGGGCTCCGGTAAAGGAAGCAGGTCGAATGGCCTGGTACTTCAACGATAACTATCCCTGGCTCGGCATGCTCTTCTGTGCACCAATCATTGGTTTGTGGTACTGGTGTACAGACCAGTATATCGTCCAACGTGTCTTGACGGCAGCGAATGAAAAAATAGCCCGAAGGGGCTCGATTTGTGCTGCATTTTTCAAATTGCTGCCGGTTTTTCTTTTCATTATACCCGGTATGATTTGTTTTGCCCTGGCCTCGCCAAAAAACCCAAATGCAATTACGCAGATTCAGCAGGTCATGTTCGATTCTCAGGGGCAAGTCATCCGGGATGAAGCTCAGAAGGCTTTTCCATTGTTGGTGATGACAGTTCTGCCTGTTGGCGTGCGTGGAATTGTCGTTGCCGGTTTGCTGGCGGCTCTGATGAGCTCACTGTCCGGGGTATTTACTGCGTCTTCCACACTGTTCACAATGGACTTCTATTCCAAATTGCGTCCTCAGGCCTCCCAACATAAGCTTGTATGGACCGGTCGTGTAGCCATGACGATCATGGTATTAATTGGCTTGTTATGGATTCCGGTGATCCGAGGCGGAAAAGGTCTGTATGATTATCTTCAGGGTGTGCAGGCATATCTTGCTCCACCAATTTTTGTAGTCTTCTTCCTTGGTGTGTTCTTCAAAAGAATGAACGCCAAAGGATGTTTGTCGGCATTAATTGTCGGATTTGCCCTGGGTTTGATTCGGATGGGTATAGATACACCCGTCAAACTTATAGATAATTTCAATTATACCGAAGGCTCATTCCTTTGGATTATGAACAACATCTTCTTCCAATATTACAGTCTGTTCATTTTCATAGTGTGTGTGATAGTCATGATTGTGGTCAGTTACATGACCAATGTACCATCCTACGAGAAAATCAGCGGGCTGACATACGGAACCGTCACAACCGAAGACAGGAAGCAATCTCGAGCAAGCTGGACATACAGAGATGTGATTCTCTCGTTTGTTCTCATAGCGATTATCGTGGCAATCTATATCTATTTCACAGGCTAACACAAAACAAAATGAAATCGCTTTGTAGAAAAGACTCACTGTCATTTCGACCGAAGCGTCCCCAAGGGACGCGAAGTGGAGAAATCTGCATACAAAGCAGATTCCTCGACTCGCCTTCGGCTCGCTCGGAATGACAAGTACTGTGTTTTCTACAAGGCAAAATGAAATATTAAAAATAAAAAATCAAAATTGTGGAATTGCCCCCGCTCTTGTCTTCGACAAGAAGACGCGGGGGCAAGGATATCCTTACTTTTACATTTTTTCGGGGACAAAGTATGGCTTATACAATTGGCTTGGATTACGGAACTAACTCAGTTAGATGCTTGATAGTTGACGTCACTAACGGCAATGAGCCGGGGACGGCGGTATGCGAATATGAAAGCGGCGAAGCCGGCATTATTCTCGATTCGGCTGACCATAATTTAGCAAGGCAGAAGCCGGCTGACTACTTAAAAGGACTTGAATTCGCCGTCAAAGCAGCAATTCGCAAGGCCAAGAATGCAGACAAAAACTTCGAAGCCGACCAGATTATAGGCATTGGCGTTGACACAACCGGCTCAACGCCGATGCCGGTTGATAAAAACGGCACACCTTTGGCCATGCTGGATGAATTCAAACACAATCCAAACGCCTACGCCTGGCTGTGGAAAGACCACACCGGCCACGCTGAAGCCGCCGAGATTACCGAGCTTGCCAGGAAAGAACGCCCTCAGTACCTGACAAAATGTGGTGGTACATATTCCTCCGAGTGGTTCTTTAGTAAGATTCTCCATTGCCTGCGTGTTGACCAGGCGGTTTTTGATGCGGCCTATACATGGGTCGAGCATGCTGACTGGTTGCCTGCCGTGCTGACAGAAACGGATGCGCCGGATAAACTCAGGCGATGCCGATGTGCCGCAGGACATAAAGCCATGTTCAACGATAACTGGGGTGGATATCCCGACGTTGAATTCCTCGCCAAGCTCGATCCAAAATTAGGCAAACTCCGCCAAACACTCGGCGATAAGACCTTTGCTGTGGATACTATCGCAGGAAATTTGACGCAAAACTGGGCCAATAAGCTGGGCATACCGGCAGGCATTCCTGTTGCTATAGGTGCATTTGATGCTCATCTTGGCGGGATCGGTGCTGGAATTAAAGAAGGTGCGCTGGTCAAGATCATCGGCACAAGCACATGCGATATGGCTGTGGCTGCGACAAGCACTGAGCTTCCTGATATTCCCGGAATCTGTGGAATTGTAGATGGCTCCATCCTGCCGGGCTATTATGGCTTAGAGGCAGGCCAATCAGCGGTGGGTGACATCTTCAACTGGTTTGTCAATTATATTCAGCCGGGCGGTGAAAAAACCGGCTCTCACGAAGCTCTTACAAAAAAGGCGGCGAAGCTCAAGCCGGGCCAATCCGGCCTGTTGGCCCTCGATTGGAATAACGGCAATAGAACAATACTTGTTGATCAAAGATTAACAGGACTATTGCTGGGTCAGACTCTGCACACAAAGCCCGAGGAAATTTATCGAGCTTTGATTGAGGCAACAGCCTTTGGAGCTCTTACAATTATCAACAGATTTGAGGAATATGGCGTTAAGATTTCAGAAGTAATAAATTGTGGTGGTATTGCTGAAAAGAACGCATTGCTTATGCAGATTTATGCGGATGTCACGGGCAGAGAAATGAAGATATCTCGCTCGGCTCAAACCTGTGCGCTTGGTTCTGCGATAGCTGCCGCCGTGGTGGCTGGTAAGAAAGCGGGCGGTTACGATAATTTCGCTGATGCACAGGTAGCTATGTGCGCTATCAAAGAAACAAGCTACAAGCCAATCTCCGAGAACCACAAGGTCTATCAGCAGCTATACGTACTTTACAAACAACTACATGATGCTTTCGGTGTTGCGGCTTGGTCCGGCAATTTGGCCAATGTTATGAAGGAACTTTTAAATATTAAGGACAGCACCACACAATAAATTGCCGATTTTCGATTGAGAATGACAATTGAAAATTGGAAATCATAAATCGACAATTATGTATGAACAGCTCAAAAAGGCAGTCTATGAAGCAAATCTGGAATTGCAGAAAAAGCAACTCGTCATTTACAGCTGGGGAAATGTCAGTGGAATAGACTGGGAGGCTAACGTAGTAGCCATCAAGCCCAGCGGCATTATGTATGAAGACCTTTCTCCAGAAAGAATAGTGCTGCTTGACTTAGATGGCAAACTAATCGAAGGCGAGCTGCGTCCTTCGTCAGATACGCCGACACACCTTGAGCTTTACAGAAATTTCAAATCTATCGGTGGCGTATGTCACACACATTCACCGAGCGCTACCGCCTGGGCACAAGCCTGCAAAGAAATTCCGTGTTTCGGCACAACACACGCCGATTACTTCTATGGACCGGTGCCTGTCACTGAGGTGATGACCGATGACGAGATAAAGAGCAATTATGAACTAAACACCGGCAAGGTCATTGTCAGGCGTTTTGCAGATTTGGACCCACAGTATTACCCAGGCGTTCTGGTGGCGAATCATGGACCTTTTACATGGGGCAAGACCCCTGCCGATGCTGTTGAATCCAACGCTGTGCTGGAGCTGGTAGCCAAAATGGCTTTGGATGCCATAGCGATAAATCCCGACCAAAGGCCGATTAGTAAAACTTTGCTGGATAAACACTATCTGCGCAAACATGGTAAAAACGCATATTACGGTCAGAAAACCCGCAACCTCGCTCCGCCATAGCGGCTACGCAAACTTGTCCCTTCAACTATGTTCAGGGCAGGCTCTGAGCGAAGTCGAATGGAGCTGTTACCTGAGAAAAGACCGGGGAATAAAGCGTGAAAAAAAAGTTCTGATTTGCTCTATTTTTTTGGCCAGCCGAATTCCGCGAGCAAGCGCTTTCAGCACACTATCATTATCATTGGCTGCCAAGGCTCTTGCTTTATTTATCCTTTCTTCAGCCTCATCTAATCTACCCATTTGCAAATAGACAAAAGCCGAATCTCTCAAGGCCCCAATATGATTACTGTCGATATCAAGTGCATGAGCAAAAAGCTCCCCAGCACTTTCGAATCGCTCTTTACTGGCACTAATAAGGCCAAGATAATAATAGGCATCAGCATTCGCACAATCGAGATCAACCGCTTCCAAAAGACAGCGTGTTGACAAATCAAGCTCGCCAATTGTAAAAAGCATCGACCCCATGGAAACCAACGTGCCCGCATCATCAGGCTTTAGCTTCAGCTCAGAAATCAGATAAGCTCTGGCTTTCTGCTTTTGTCCTTTCTGCAACGCATATTGAGCCAGTCTATAGTATGGCCCCTTGATGGTGTTATCCTTTTGCAATGCCTGGTTGAACAAATTTACCGCCTGCTCAAAATCTGCGCTGTTAAAGGCAATCTCTCCAAGATAAAACAAAGCCGGTACGAAATCGGGCTTTAGCTCAAGTATCCTGGTAAACTTCTCCTTTGCAGATTCAATATCACCGATCTCGAGCAGAAACAGGCCGAAATCGAGAATAACATCGACGTCACCGGGGTTGTTGCGAAGCTCAGCCAAGAAATGCTCATGGGCCGGCTTGTTATCACCGCTGGCCCAGTGGGCCTGAGCGATGCGATAGTTAATTTGTGGATGGCTCGGCTCAAGTTCAGCCGTTCTTAACCAGCAGCGAATAGCCTTTTTATACTGGCCCTGAGCAAAAAGGCTGTTACCAATATTGTAATAGCACAAAGCACAGTCTGGATTTATCTGCTGGGCGAGGTAAAACATCTGCTCGGCCAAATCATATTGACCCATTTCGGTATAGGTAATTACTCGGTTGCAATAACACGGCTCGAAATCCGGATCAAGCTCCTGAATGTGCTCGAAGACCTCGAGGGCCAGGTCGTATCGTCCAGTGCGGGTATAATCCACGGCCAACGAATTTAATATCTCCGGGTCGTCGGGACTAAGCTGTAAAGCGACTTCATATTCATTAACAGCATCATCGTAGCGGCTCATAGCATCGAGGGTAAGAGCTTTATTGAAATGCCACGAGCTGTTGGAAGGATTTATCTCAAGAGCCTCCTCTATTCGCTCAAGAGCTTGTGGCATTCTGCCATCTTCATAAAGCTCAAATGCCTTCAAAGCCTTGTGCTCGGCTTTGTCATAGGAGCCAAATTCCATATCTTCGAAGATCATAATCGCACTTTATATCGCTTATCATCATACAATTGATATACTAACACCCGCCTATGGCAGTTATCGCCCACAAATCGCAATCGCCTTAATGGTTTTTTGACGACTTGAAAGCTGTTTGTCTTTAATGAAAATTTTGCTTGAAATTTAGGTTATAAACTCTTACAGTTATATAACTTAACTTAGAATCAGTGAATAGACTTGGTCTTCGGAGTTAGGATTAGTTACTGTTTTTCTGGAAAGCGGTTGCCAAGAGTCTTATAATGTGGAGATGTGAAATCCAATGGTTTTAACTTGTCGCCGTGCGGCTCGACTGAGCTTGCCGAAGTCCGGTGACGGTTAAACCAGCACTGTTTGGAGAAATAAGACCATGATTAAAGAAATAAAAGGGCAGATAACAGCAGGTAAAGGTAATTACGCTATAGTAGTCAGCAGGTTCAATGAATTCATAAGTGCAAAGCTGCTTGCAGGCGCTATAGATTGTCTTGTGCGTCATGGTGCCGCCGATCAGCAAATATCCGTGGTTTGGGTGCCTGGCGCCTGCGAAATTACAATAGCTGCAAAGAAATTGGCCCAAAGTGGTAAATACGTTGCGGTTATCTGCCTTGGCGCAGTCATACAAGGACAAACCTCTCATTATGATTATGTCTGTCAGCAAGTCTCTCGTGGAGTTGGGCAAATCAACTATGATACAGGCATACCGACAGTATTTGGCGTTCTGACTTGTGACACGTTGGAACACGCAATCGATAGAGCCGGCACCAGAATGGGCAACGCCGGCGCCGATGCAGCAATAACAGCTATGGAAATGGCCAACGTGATGGAACAAATTTAAGGCTCTCAGGCCACAAATGCAGGTGGACAAAAGAACAAGGGCCAGAGAATTGGCCTTACAGGCTCTATATCAACTGGATGTGCAGGGACCGGATGTATTCGGGTATTTAGGCCTGTTTTTCACAGAGGCGGACCGAAACGATTATGTCCGGCGGCTCGCATCAGACTGGACAAAAGGAACATGGGACAATCTGACCCAATGCGATGAATTGATAGCTGATGCGAGTATAAAGTGGCAATTCGGGAGACTGTCAGCTGTGGATAAAAGCATTTTAAGACTGTCGGTTTATCAGTTGAAATTCTGTCCTGACATCCCGCCCAAGGTGGTGATAAATGAGGCCATTGAACTGGCTAAAAAATATGGCTCAGATAAGTCCGGCCCATTCGTTAATGGTGTGCTTGACGCTGTCCTAAAAAAACTTAAAACCAAGGATGCAGAACGATAGATGAGAACCATTGCGGTATTAAACCAAAAAGGAGGAGTTGGAAAAACCACCACCGTGGTCAATACCGCAGCAGCTTTGGCTGCTATGGGTTTTAGGATTGTTGTTATAGACCTCGACCCTCAAGCACATCTGACAATACACCTCGGCGTTGAGCCGCAAACCATTAAGTCCGGTTCATACGGAGTCCTGATCAAAGAAGCCAAGTTTGAACAGGAAATTATGTTAGTTCGTCCGAATCTTTGGCTGCTGCCCGCAAATATTAACTTAGTCGGTGCCGAGAGCGAGCTTGTAAGTGTGGTCGGCAGAGAAACAATCTTGCGAGAGGCTATCGGAGGAGTTGAGGACAAATTTGACTACGCTTTTATCGACTGTCCCCCTTCGCTGAGTTTGTT
>Ga0315539_1002974_pt1 | contig 12049 bp, 9 predicted proteins | sample SalMarSW160150MG_FD_203097 | JGI IMG/M metagenome (GOLD analysis project Ga0315539, IMG submission 203097) | Salt marsh sediment microbial communities from the Plum Island Ecosystem LTER, Massachusetts, United States - Salt Marsh Sediment SW1601-150 ... | reverse complement strand
GTTAATTTTATCGACTACAGTGAAAGCCTCACTAGGGCACTTGATTTGATAGAAGCAGCAGGCCGGCTGCCTAAAACCGGCCTGATTATTATTAAGCCTAATCTTACCAATGCCGACCCGCCGCCGGTAACCACCAACGTAAAGGCCGCCGAGGTGGTTTATCGTTACTGCAAATCACATACCCAGGCCCAAATCGTTATCGGCGAGGGCTGCGGCTACGGCACGACGGCAGAGACCTTCGAGGCCAACGGCTATACGCGATTAGCCGCAAAGTATGGTATAAAGTTGATTGATTTTAATCAGGAAAAGGCCGAGCTTCTTAAACGAAAAGACGCCTTTCAGTTGAAGGAGTTTTACGTCCCGGAAGTAATCAGGGATGCTTTTATTATTTCTTTGCCCGTCCTTAAGGACCATTCTTTTACGACAACTACTATTACTATGAAAAATATGTTCGGTCTTGCCCCGGCCCCATTTTATCGCGGCGGCTGGAACAAGTCGAAGTTGCATTCACCCTCGACTCACAAATCCGTCGTGGATGTTTGTCTTTATAAGAAGCCCAACCTTTCTGTAGTTGATGCCTCGGTAGCGCTTACCGGCTCGCATTTGTCAGGCAGACATAAAAAAATCGGCTTAATACTTGCCAGCTTTGACCCTGTGGCGGTTGATGCCGTCGGAAGTGAATTATTAGGCCATAATCCGAGAAGGATTCAATATCTTACATTGGCTAACGGGCTGCTGGGTAGTCTGGACGATATTGAGATTCGCCGGGGATAGGATTTTTTCACACCTGAGCCGTCATATCAGACTTTTATATTATCCAATACTCCTCGAAGTGTTTCGGCCGAGGCCTTCAGGGCTGCTTGTTCGTCTTTGGAAAGCTGTGTTGTTATTATCCGCTCAACGCCTGTTTTTCCAACAACGCATGGGATGCTTAGGCAGACATCATTAATGCCGTATTCTCCCTGAAGCATCAATGAGACCGTCAATATGCTGTGTTCATTTCGTAAGATGGCCCCTGAAATTCTGGTTAGAGACAGGCCTATGGCGTAGTAAGTGGAACCCTTGTAATCGATAATATGGTAGGCCGAATCCCGGATGCGATTGGTAATCTCTTTGTGTCCTTTTTTAGCATCACACCCCTGACACAGAGCACAGTAGTCCTTCATAGGAACGCCGGCGACGTGCGTCATACTCCACGCTGCGACTTCACTATCGCCGTGTTCGCCAAGGACGTAAGCATGAACGTTCCGTGTATCTACGCCGCAATGCCTGCTTAACATCGACCTGAAACGGGCGCTGTCAAGGACGGTTCCTGAGCCGATAACCCGCCGGCGGGGCCAATTGAGTTGTTTTAGGGCTATCTGTGTTAGTACATCTACCGGATTTGTCACCATCACCAGAACAGCTTCAGAACCACGCGTTTTGATTTGGTCGCAAATCGATTTAACTATCTCGGCGTTGCGTTGTGTAAGTTCAAGACGGGACTGGCCCGCCACTTGTTTGGCACCGGCTGTAACAACTATCAGATTCGCATCGCTGCAATCGGAGTAATCCCCTGCTCGGATTTCTACGGGCTGCACGAAGGCCAGGCCGTGTTCAAGGTCCATAACTTCACCTTTGAGCCGTTTCTGGTCGAGATCGACCAGCACAATTTCGCCCGCAAGGCCGGTATGCATTAATGCGTAAATATAGGTAGTGCCGACAAGACCAGCTCCTATCACAACAACTTTTCTTTCCTGCTTTTGCATTTTGCACTCCGGATTTTTTCTGTGAACCGCCTGCCGGCTTGTTTGGAATTTAAATTGTCGAAAGCTTTCTCCATTTCAGGTTGTCAGATTGTATGAGTTTATCTGCCGCAGGGAAACTTTCGGAGCCGGCCGGATATTCGTATGGGGCCCAATCCTGCTCTTGCCAGGCCTGCAATATCGGCGTCAATAATCGCCACGTCACTTGCACATCATCAGCTCGTGTAAAAAGAGTCTGGTCGCCAACCATACAGTCCAAAAGCAATCTTTGATACGCCTCAGGCATACCGACTCCAAAGATACTGCGGTAATCGAAGTTCATATTGAGTGTGCTCATACAGATTTTTGAGCCGGGCCTTTTGGCCTGAAAGCTTAATGAGATTCCCTCTTCCGGCTGAATCTGTAATACAAGAACATTGGACGGCATATCAGGCAGGCCTGATGAGACGAACATAGAATGCGGGACTTTTTTGAAAGTGATTGCAATTTCCGTATCTTTATGGGCGAGCCTTTTGCCTGTCCGCAGATAGAAAGGCACACCCTTCCACCGCCGGTTATCTATAAACAGCTTCGCAGCAACAAATGTTTCAGTTCTTGAATCAGGCGCCACGCCTTCCTCGTCGCGATATCCGGCGACCTGTCTGCCGTCGATTACTCCGGGGCCGTATTGCCCTCTGATGATGTTCTCAAGGCTGACGGACCTGATTGACTGCAGGGCCTTTACTTTCTCATCGCGAATGCTGTCGGCCTTGAAAGATTTGGGCGGTTCCATAGCTGCAAGGGCCAACATCTGCAGCATATGGCTTTGAAACATATCCCGCAGGGCACCGGCTTTGTCATAGTAACTGGCCCGATGTTCAATACCTAAAGATTCGGCTATCGTAATCTGAATATGGTCGATGTAATTACGATTCCAGAGTGGTTCAAAAATGACGTTGGCAAAGCGAAACATTAAGATATTTTGAACCGTTTCTTTGCCTAAATAATGGTCTATGCGATAAATCTGGGATTCTTCGAAGCACCGATGGATTTGATTATCCAGTTTCAGGGCACTTTCCAGGTCTCTGCCGAAGGGTTTTTCCACGACCAGCCTGGGCGGATGTTTTATTTCAGCTTCGCGCGGGCAGGATAGACCCGTCGAACCGAGTCTCTCTACTATCTGCGTATAAAGAAACGGCGGAACAGCTAAGTAGAAAATATAATCACCGCCAACCTTATGTTTGTCGTCTAACTGAGTGAGTCTGGTTTTGAGACTTTCGTAAAGCGAGGTATCGTCATAATTACCGCTTACGAAGTACAGCTTTTCAGCAAACAAGTCGGCATCTTTGGCCGATATATCCCTGCACTTTTCTTTTATTGCCTGCCTTGCGATTTGGCGGAACTTATCGTCCGAAAGGTCTTTTCTCCCCGTCCCCAACAAAAAGAATCTGTCGTTAAGCAGTTTTCTTTGGGATATTTGCGCAAGGCTGGGCAGAAGTTTTCTGGAGACCAAATCACCGGATGCCCCAAAAACAATCATTGCAGCAGGTGGTGCGGTTAGCTCGGCGCAGACTATATCCTCATCGGCTATAGATGGCCTAAAGCTCTGCATAAGAACCACTCCCTCTATTTTTAGTATCTATTTCTCGGCCGCGACATTTAATCTTCGATGGGCTCAAATTCGTCTTTGGCGGCCCCGCACTCAGGGCAAACCCAATCATCGGGCAAATCCTCAAAAGAAGTGCCTGCTGCGATACCGCTGTCGGGGTCACCCACGGCCGGGTCGTAAATATAACCACACATAAGACATTTGTATTTTTTCATTTTTTTAACTCCTTTTTCTGATTTTGCTTTCGGTTTTTGTTTTATGTAAGTTGCCGCCGTCTGCGGTGTCCTGCCTTGCTTAACATCCCGATAGTAACTGTATGTCATTTGGGTTTTGTTATTATCGATGGTCTGGCAGGCTACAACTTCCCCGATGAAAAGTGTGTGCGTACCAGCATCTACCGAGTTGACAACTTTTACCTCGAGAAAGCCGACGGTATTATCGGTGATTATAGGCGCTCCGGTCTGGCCTGTCCGGTAGTTTACCTGCTCAAACTTGTCCGTATCTCTGCCGGTCTTGAATCCGAATCTGCCTAAAAACGGCATAGGTGTTTCTTCTGCCAGGATGGATACGGCGAAACATTTACTCTCGAGAATGTACTCATGCGTTAAGTTCTTTTTGTTGACGCTGACTGCAACCATTGGTGGTTCAGGTGTTATTTGGAATACCGTATTGACGATGCAGCCGTTGAATTTACCGGCTTTTTTCGAACTGATTATGTACATTCCATAACTTAGGTTGAATAATGATTCCAAGTCTAACATTTGTGTCTCCTGAGGCGTTTAAACAAGGCCGAAAGTTCATTTGGAGTATTACGGACTCCTAATGAAACTGGACAATACAGTATAGCCTCGAAATCTCTTTTTGGCGACAGGGCAATTATATCAGCCCCCCAGAACTTTGACTCCATCAATTTGTTGACGATTCCGGCGGCGAAGGCGTCAGGATTGTGTAAATCCGGACGGGCATAATTGTCGGCTGCGCCTGCGGGTAATCCAAATCATTGAAAACGCCGCCCAGGACGGTTATAAATGTCCCTTATGATAAAAGGCTTCAGACAAATCGCCTCGCTAACCGCCGTCAGCAGGGTCTTCGGGCTCGTGCGCGATATCACATACGGCCATTTTTTCGGTGCCAGCGCCCTGTTTGATGCCTGGGTTATCGCGTTTCGAATCCCGAACCTTAGCAGGAGACTTTTCGGCGAGGGAGCGGCCTCGGCCTCACTTATTCCCATCTATAGCGAGGCGCTTCACAAAGACCCTGCCGAGGCAGGCCGACTGGCAAATACCGTTGTAACGGTCCTGTTTGTCCTGCTGGCTGCCCTCGTTCTGGCGGGCGAGGCCGTCATCTGGATATATTACAAGCTGTTCGCTGTGAATTCCGAGACACGGTTGATACTCTCTCTGACCTCGGTAATGCTGCCATATATGCTCTTTGTCTGCACGGTGGCTATTCTGGCCGGTATCCTCAACGTCCACAGACATTTCGCATCTCCCGCGGCAGCGCCGATTGTGCTGAATATCTTCATTATAGGCTCGATACTTCTGACCGGGATGGCGTTTCATATTCCGCCGAGGCAGCAGCTTTTCTACGTTGCCGTTGCCGTAATCATCGCCGGACTGGCTCAGATTGCAATGCAGCTTCCGCCCCTTGGCCGGGCCGGTGTTTTTATCAGGCCCGCCTGGCAGATTCACTCGGAAGCCTTCAGGAAAATGATAATCCTGATGGGGCCGATGGTCCTCGGGCTTACTGTCACGCAGATAAATACCCTGGCCGATGACTTGATTGCCTGGTGGCTTTCCGGCTCGGATGAAAAGGGATGGTTCTTTACTTTTCTTGGCAGCCAAATCGCGTATCCACTGCAGCGTAGTTCGGTCTCACATTTGTACTATGCGCAAAGGCTTTATCAATTGCCTCTTGGCGTCTTTGGAATATCCCTGGCCACTGCCGTCTTTCCTGTGATGAGCTCATACTCCGCCCAAAAAGATTTTAAGGGCCTGGCAAAAACAGTGGCAACCGCTCTTCGAACCGCCGTCTTTATTGCCCTTCCCGCAACAATTGGATTGATAATGATTGCTCAACCTTTGATTTCATTGTTCTTCGAGCACGGCAAATTCACTCGCCAGGATACCCAAATGACGGCCTTTACCCTGCTGTTTTATTCGATAGGCTTGTCCGGCTATTTCGGCCAGCAAATCCTCACGCGGGCCTTCTACTCTATGCAGCAATCAAAGCTACCCATGCGCAGCGCCGTGATTGCGGTTTTTGCCAATATTGTTTTGAATTTGTTGCTTGTCTGGCCCCTCGGACGTGGCGGCCTGGCCTGCTCGACCGCGTTGTGCTCTTACCTGCAGGTGGTCATCCTGCTTGTTGCCCTTCGCAGAAGACTGGGCAGTTGCATCCTCGAGGATTTTGCTGCTCCCTTAGTTAAGACGACCGCGGCAACTACCTGTATGGGAGCCGTCGGATATATTACACTGAGGTTGTCTCAGGACTTACATAATGCCTTCAGGTTGGTTTTAATTGTTGGTGTCTCAGTGCTCGTGTATCTGTTAGCCTCGAAGTTGTTTCGGATTAAGATGCTTTCCTCTTTCTTTGGTGACAAAAAGGCCTGAGCCGGCCGGATTATAACAAGAAAATGTTAGTCCTCAATTTGGATTCTTGTTTGACTTTCTGGCCCCTGGGGCTGACGGCATCCTGTCTTACTAAGTCCAAACAATAACTATACATAAGACGTAAGACTTATCGGGTCTTATGTAAGCGTCAGTAATTGACACAGACTGCATCAGCAGTTATAAGTTAAGTTTGACCGAAGAACGTCCGAATAAATGTAATTGATGAGACTCTCTAAACGCGATTTTGGAGGGCATTGATGTCAGGGCACAGATTGTTTTTATCTGTAGCGGCGATTTTGATTTGTTCCCTGCAGTCTTTCGGACAGGTACCGGAGGACTCAGAGAAGCTGTTTTCACCGCACAATGCCGGCACATTTTACGAAATTGCTCGCGAATTGTACCTCTCCGCAGACCCCCGCAGCCCCGATGCAAAACAGGCAGAGGTCTTTTTTAATGCTACCCTGGAGCTTGATAAGCGAGCCGATTATATGCTGCCTGACCTTATCAGATTTGTTTCGCAATACTACGACCGGGACTATTCCGAGCTTGTACTCTCAGCACTCGAGCGATACATCGATAGAGATTCAGATCTTGAAGTGGCCAGACTGGCGGTTCGCTATCTGTTGGAGCGCCGTGGTACTCTTGAAGAGCGCATCGGCCTGTTGAACAACCTGGTCAACACACTGGGTCAGAGAAATGCCGTTTTTAACTCGGAGTTGGCTACCGAACTGGCCTTGCTGTCTACTGAAAGAGCTAACTACTCTGTAGCCCAGTCTTTGCTGTGGCAAGCCTATCTTGTCAACCCCTACAACAAACTGGCATTTGCCAAATTCAACGAGCTGACGGATACGGAGTTGGAACCGGCGGTTTATCTGCGTCATTTGAGACTGACTCTGGGGGCAAAGCCCCTGGATATCGAAGCTGCCTTGGGATTTGCCGATTATGCCGAGTCGCTTGGTCTTTATGAACTTGCCATCGATGCTTATGGATATTGTGCCAAACTTTTCGAGTTCCTCTATTCCTCCAAGCCGCTGCCCGCTGCCATATATCTGCCCTGGGTTAGGAGCTGTTATAACGCCGAGGGAAAGCAGAACAAATGCCTTCAAATCGCCAAGGATGTTCGTAAAAGCGGCACCTCCGATTTGCTCCTCGAGGCGATTACGGCACGAGCGGCTTTGAAGGCCGGTGATGCCTCAGAGGCCCACAGAATCTTTCAGTCGTTAAACTCACTGGCCGAAAAGCAGCTTGCCCCCCAGGCAAAAATCTCCCCACAACACCGACCTGAGCAGTGGGCCTGGTTCTATTGTTTCGCACAACCCGACCCTGATAGAGCGCTTGCCTGGGCAAATATGGCATACGCCGACGAGCCGAACTCCCCAATGGTAACCGCCCTTTTGGCCTACTCTCTGGTAATGAACGAGCACCCTCAACTTGCTGAGCCTTTTGTCAAAGACTCCCATAAGTACAACCAGATAGCCGCACTGACAACGGCCCTGCTTCAACTGGCCAGGCAGCAGAAAGATACGGCCATTGAAACCTTGAAAGCCGCAGTTGCAATGGATGCCGGCTCGCTCGAAGCACATCAGGCCAAACGGCTGCTTGTGGAGTATGGCTCTGATTATATACCACCTGACGATGCCACTACTATTTTACAGTTGATGCAGGAAGAGTTCGGGAAACCAATTGTTCCGGAATTTGTACCTGCTGAGAATATATTGTCTGTGAAGCTGGGAACAATCGGCGGCACGGAGCTTGGTTATGGCACCAAAATCAGTGCAAATTTTGTGATAGCAAATAACTGGTCTGAGGCGTTTGTGATTGGTGATGACGGACTGGCGAATGGCAATATCCGCCTCGATGCAGAGATTAGCGGCGGGGTCAACGCAAAAATCCTGAACCTGGTAGCCTTCAGGTTTGTGCCCAGCTCCCCGGTTAAGCCCCGCGAGTTCGTTGTGATACCTCTGCCGCTTAATACGGGGCGATTTAGAGAAATCCTGCGTAGCTACCCACAGGCCGCCATTGAAATAAGGCTCAAAGCCTACCTGGACCCTGTCATCGATGCAAACGGCGTGCCTCAAAACTGTTTCCCGGACGTAAAGCCTGCTGAACTATTTGTCCGTCGCCGACCAATCAAACTTAGCAGCCGTTACCTGCAGAGCCGCCTTGAGTCTCTCGCCAGAGGCCGGCAGGGACAAAAGCTTGTTTCCGTGAATCTGTTCGCGGGACTTCTGCTGGAGCAAGATGCTATGCAAAGAGGTCAGTTACTCTATAAGCTTACTCCCACGGAGCCTGCCTTGTTGAATTCCGCACTATCACGCGCCTTGGCTGACGACGATTGGACGGTTAAATTCCAGAGTATAGCCGCACTGGTGGATGCGCCGTTGAACTATGAGTTGACCCGTGCGCTGGCGGGTAATCTGAATGATGAGAACTGGCCGGTCAGAATGTTAAGTCTGTTCGTGCTGGCCAGATCGCAGGGAGCCAGCTTTGGAAAAGTTCTGGATTGGACTGCGGAGCATGATACTAACGAGTATGTTAGAAATATGGCGATAGCCTTAGGTGGCGCTGCTCCCCAAGAAAAGCCACTGTGAGTATCTTTGGGGGGCTAGGCCGGGAATTTCGGGCAATTATGCTTGTCAACATCGACTCGATTTTGTATATTGCTGCTCTTCCAGTTTTGTACGCCTTTGGCGTAAAGGTGGTTTAATTTTTTTAAAGGGATGATGTAATGCCAGCAAAAGTGGATATTGAGAAATGTACCGGCTGTGAGGCCTGCGTAGAGGCCTGTCCGAGCGAGGCTATCAAGATGCAGGACCAGAAGGCTGTTGTTGACGCCGAGGCGTGCGTTGATTGTGCCGTATGTGTTGACGAATGTCCAGTTGAAGCAATTACTGTGGAGTAATTCAAGGCGGCGAGGATTTAGAACGGTCTTTGGGCAGGCAGGACGCTCAACATCTTTGAAGCCCTTATTCCGCCCCCGGCGGATAAATATGTGAAGTCTTTTCCCCGATATAGGCCCCATCGTCTAGGTAGGTCCAGGACACCGGGTTTTCAACCCGGCAACAGGGGTTCGAATCCCCTTGGGGCTATTTTGTTATTTTCTATTGATTATCGATGATTGATTATTTGCCTGACGGCAAAGCCGTCAGTACTCTTCTTTGCTGAATCCAGTCGGTTAATCGTCGGCCTTTTAGTAGCTGCGTTGTGTTGCCATCCCGCACGTATACTTTGTCATCCAGATGAACGGGCTCTTTGTTCGCTTGGACATCGATACGACAAACCGTCCCTTCCGTAAATTTGTCAAATGATACCTTAACCTTGCCAATAGGCTGCGGTTCAAATCGGTCTCTCAAGCAATTTCGAATTTGTTGTTCGAACGTATCGTTGTTCCCCTGTGCCATAGTGTTTAAATACGGCTCGATACCTGCTATCTTTCCCGAATTATCTACACCTATAAACAGTATTCCACCTTCGGCATTTAAGAAGCCTGCCATGGTCTTTAATGAAGGAAACAAAACGTCATTATTTTTTCGATTTTGCCGCGTGTTACACTCAGGTATCTCTTTAAATTCAAGTGTATGACTCTCACCTTGTTTCAAAAGTTCTAATGTAGGGACCTTAGAGAGTTCGGTTTTGCCGTTAGTGGTTTTTTCGTCCCCCGCCTTGCCGCTGTTGGTTGGTTGCTTTTGAGAGACGTCTATACACCATTCTTTAATGGTCGATATATCAAGAAATGGGTCTTCAGTTTGCGGCGGTGGTAGTGGCGTCTGGATCTTTTTGGATTTTCGTAGATTGATAGCTATTCGCCTTGCAAATTCGTAAACGGCTTGAGCTTCTTTTTTTGCTGATTCAAAATCGTAGATGTCGTACTCTTGTTTGTTATTGACACATATTGACCAGTAACGTGGGAGAGGTCCAAGCTTATCGATAGCTTCATAAAGCCCTTCTGGTGTTTTGACATCTTTAGCGTAACTTGAGAAAAGGTTTAAGCGATAGTCGAAATCTTGCACTTTTACTTGCCTTTCTATCGGGTCGATACAGGACAAATTGACGAAAGGCAAGTGTCTAAAATCAATCCGCCCTGTATCGCTTGGCAGGTGTATGGCCTGCCGTCCCGATTTTAACCGCATAGTTCCATATTAGCAGAAAACAGCCTTAAAGACAACATTCTACTTTATATTCGGTTGTTGAAATGCCGAAGAATAAATATGGTTTTTCAAAATAGAGTTTCGCGGGAGAAAGTTTTTAGGAGGTTTGTCTATGGCCAGACCACGCCTTTTATTGCCACTTTACTTTGTCATTTTTACTTTGTTTCCGACAATCGTATTTGTAAGTGGGTGCGCAAGCAATACCATGAACAGCATTATGTCATCATGGAATGGCGAACACATTGACTCAGTAATTTCACAGTGGGGCTATCCTGATGAGCAAAGAGATTTCCGAGGACGCACGCTCTATATATGGACACATGACAAATCATACTATATGCCGCAGGATTCGACAACCACAGGCAGTGTGTATGGTAATTCTATCTATGCGCAAACGTATACTAGTGGTGGTTATACATTGCATGGTAGTTGCACAAGAATTTTAGAAGTTGACCAAGAAGGACGTATTGTTCACTGGGAATGGAAAGGCAATGACTGTCCATTCATGGAAGTATTTGAGTATGCAAGCTGGAGAAATAGAAAATAACAGTTGGTGGTGATAAAAGGTCACTTTGGCCTCGGTGCGGTAGTACTTGGTCATGGAAAACGTCGCTGAGTCTTTTTTATGTTCGTTAATCCGCCGCGGCGGGTTAAACTTTCAGGCCCAGGCCTGAAACCACAGTTTCGAAGACCATCGTGTCATCAACGATGCCCTGTCACGCCGGATTACGACGCAGTACGCCAATAGCACTACCGCTGTTTACGACTATGATATAGCTTCTCGACTGTTGAGCTTAAATAACGTAGCAGTTGATGCTAACCATAGCTTCGCCTATAGTTATGACAAAGTCGGCAATCGGCTTACGATGACGACCGATGGAGCCAATTTGCACCGATATAGCTATGACAAGATATATCAATTAACAGGCGTGGATTATCCGGCCGGATTTTTTGTCGCCGATACAACCTTTAATTACGATTCAGCAGGCAACCGTTCAACAGTTATTACAGGCGGGACAACCAATTACGCAACCAATAATCTCAACCAATACACTTCGGTTGGAGGTGTTGCATATTCATACGATGATAACGGCAATTTGACCGGTGATGGAACGCACAAGTATTACTACGACTGCGAGAATCGCTTAACCGATGTTAATGATGCGAACGACCAGCCGATTGCTTCCTACAGCTATGATGCCTTTGGCCGAGGAATTCAGAAGATGGTGGACGGAGGACAAACGACGGTCAAATACCTTTACGATGGCGACCAGATTATCTGTGAATATGACGGCTCAGGAAAGCTTGTGCGAAAATTCTTGTATGGTACGGGTATAGATGAGCCGGTTCGTATGACAAATGTCCTGCCTTCAGCAGATATGATCAAAGACAGTATTGTCAATCATCGTGATTTCGCCGTGATTGCCAAAAACTGGTTACTGGATATTAACGACCCTATCTTTGACCCAAACACCGACCTCACAGAAGATGGACAGGTAGATTTAGCCGACGTAAAAGCCCTCGCTGATTCCTGGCTCACGAATGGTAATCGAAACCAGGATTATTACTATCACTATGATGGTCTGGGTTCGGTTATTGCTTTAACAAACTCGGTCGGCAACACGGTTGAAACTTATAATTATGATGTCTATGGCCGCGCTGATTCCGGCAGTGCGGTTGGCAACCCCTACTTATTCACAGGAAGACAATACGATGTCGATACGGGATTGTATTACTACCGTGCAAGATACTACTCATTCACAATAGGAAGATTTTTGCAAGTCGACCCTGTTGTGGGGTATACAAGCAGTTTAAATCTTTATGGTTATTGTGGCAATACCCCGATCAATTGTCTAGATCCGTTCGGCCAGAACTGTTCTTGTAACGTTTCTGTTGACATTTATGTTAGCCAGGATGATAGTGTTTCTGATTATGTCTCACAGAATACCTGATTTG
>Ga0315539_1002970_pt1 | contig 12059 bp, 9 predicted proteins | sample SalMarSW160150MG_FD_203097 | JGI IMG/M metagenome (GOLD analysis project Ga0315539, IMG submission 203097) | Salt marsh sediment microbial communities from the Plum Island Ecosystem LTER, Massachusetts, United States - Salt Marsh Sediment SW1601-150 ... | reverse complement strand
TGCGGCGGTCCGGCGTTGACGAAGATGTCGTAGTCGGCCAGGATGCCGTGCTCCTCGAGCCCCGTTGCCCTGAAGAATTGCTCGAGGGACTGATACTGCGCGACGTTCCCGTTGTGGTCCTTCCATCTGAACAGCAGTTCGGGCTGGTTGCGGCGGTAGGCGTTGTAGTCCATCGTGCTGTAGGCCGTAGGCGAGCCGGACTCCATCGCGTATTGCGTGCCGCCCATGAACAGGTTGTTTCGGAAATGGCCGTTTTGCCAGATGGCCGGCGGACGAAAACCTTCTCCGGCACAACATGACGTGTTGTTGTAGGCCTCGATGCCGGCGGGATAATTATTCAGCTTATAGCTGAGGCTGGTGATTCCGTAGAGCTCATTGCGTATCAGGTAGACCGGCCCGCCGTAGAACGGTTGAGTGGACATGCCGGTGTGCGCGTTATAGCAGCGGTTGCGATAGAACCGCACGTTGTGGCAGCCGTAATCCGCCTCGAAAGTGTCATCCTGCGCCCAGGAGAGGTCGTTGTTGTAGAAGTCAATGTTCACGCAGTGCTTCATCACGTCATCCACGGGTGGGCCGAAGTTGTATATCGCGGCCGAATCGCTGAATCTTGTGATGCGGTTGTGGCAAATCACATGACCCCGGCCGTACACGTTGACGCCGGTATGGCCGGGACTCATATAGGTTTTCGGCGGCCGCGGGTACCAGGTTGGGTTGATGCCGACGATATCATTATCGGCGATGTACCAGTTCCTCGAATTCTCACAACCGGTGTTGATGCCGTACACCACGTCGTGAATCTTGCATTGGCGGACGACGAGGCCCTCAGAGCCGCCGGGCTTTGAGGCGTAGATAGCCATCTGGGCGTTGCGGAAGGTAAGTCTCTCGAAGTGCAGGTGATTTGTTCCGTTGAGCGTTACTATCCGTGACTTGCTGCCGACGCCCTCGCCTTCGAGGATCGCCTCGCCATCGGTTGGGCCGCGGAAAACGATTGGTTTTCCGGGCATTCCGGACTTTTTCAGCTCGAACGGCCCCCTGTAGAGACCCGCGCGAAGCAGAATCACATCGCCGGGTTTCGCTTTTTTGAAGGCCGCCATGAGCCCCTTCTTGGGAGTAGCCTCTATTGTGTCCCCCCCGTTGAACGCCCTCGGCTCGGCCCGCGTTGTCACGCTGACAATCTTCGGCTCCGCCGGCGCGCCGCCGTCGGGGTCGGACATGGTGAATCGGACTTCATAAGTCGTCGCTGGTTCCAGAAAAAGCACGCTTCCGGCGAACAGGTTGCCTGTGCGGTACGGCCCGTACACCTGGTCCACCACCTCGTGATGAGCTCGCAGCATTGGCAGCCCGTTTTTCCACTCCGCCTCTAACTTCTTCCTGAACGCGACATTGACCGATGCGTTCCGATTACTATCGCCCTCGATGTACCACCGGAAGCCCAGGTTCTCGATTGTAGGAGGGTCAACGATGAAGCGCTTCGGCACAATCTCGTCCATTTCGGGGCCGACCGGAAAGCCGACAAGTGGTTTCGGCTGCCGTCGCGCCAGAGCGGAAATGGTCAGCACCATCAGCACCAGAACGACCGCCGACGTCAGGAACTTCCCAAAACTTCTCTGTGTCTCTTTCATATCCGGCATTAGTAATGTTTTAATAATCATCCCAATCATTATGTCACCCTTTCGGTTTGCCTGTGATAGTAACAATGATTGATACACTTAGCAATCTGTTTCTTATTCTTCAACTGCCTTCTCTATACGGATAGATTAACATAAGTTATTGACTTTTCCATTCTTCTGTGTTATTTTCTATCCCTGCCCCGTGAGATAGCAAGGCGTTATCTAACCGGGGACTAAAGGCGTGAGGCACAACTGCGGATTTCTCTTAAAAATGCCGGCTCTGCCGGACTCGTACCGCTAAAGACTAAAGATTTAGCCCGTTAGAAGTAAGTTGCCGAAGGCACTTGTCCACTTTCTAACTGGGCCGAGATACGAAAGGCTCTCAATAAAAGGGAGAAATAAGTATGGTTTCCCTAATGGCACTAAGTTAAGGGAATCGTGGTTGAAAGAGCAGTTTGTTTGCCAGCTAAATTGGCGAAATTTCCAACGAAACAGCATTCTGAGTTAGCCTCCAAGGCTACCAAATATGCTTAACTTAGTGCCATTATATGGTTTCCCCATATTTCCTCAATGGAGAAAATAACATGCCGCTTAACGTAACGCTATTTGCACCTGTCACCCATTTGATTATGTAGCGACGAGGGGCAATAGGCAGGAGACCGATTCGCCATGAACAACGGTAATGAAAGTCAATTCCTTAGCCAACTAAGCATCGCCCCGACTAACAAGGATCTCTTTGGGCGTGAGGCGACGCTGCCGGATCTAATCGATCTCCTGAAGAAGTACCCCGTCACCGAGTGGATGAGTTTCCTTGCCCGAATACAGAATATGCTTGCCTCCGACAAGGTCGGTGATGCGGAACGGATGCAGCGCGTGCTTTGCGGCACGGTCAGCCGCGCAGTTCGTCAAAAGCTGAAGGAGTTCGAACAACGACTCGCCCCGGGACAGAAGATGGCATTGTATTATGAGCGTCAAATGAGCACCTTGCAGCAGCTTGCTGTGCTTCATGCACCGGAAATAGGAACTGCCACACTCGACAACGAGGAAGGGCGACATGACCTAAGCATGGCCTTATTGATGACGATGGACAGCATGGTAGCAGACCGTCCATCGTCCAGCACCATCGAATCGCTTATCCATGACCAGATTCGAATGTCCACGACTCCAGCGCCGATGTATGCGGCGCGGGCGTTTCACTTCTACGAACTCGATCAGGATCAACGAAGTCAGGAGGTGTCCAAGTACCTTGAACTATTCGAGACAGCGACCGGCGTAAGTGCAGTCGATTGCATCCTGGGAGGGCTCGATATCATCGTTCGCGAGGAAACACGATCACTCGACGAGATTGCAAACGACTGGCATACAGTTCCTCGCTTGAACGAACACGAGAACCCAAAGGAAGCAGAGATTCTAGCCGCCTACAAGGCAGTTCGCATGAAACCACTTGCCGACTTACGAACCCTAATCCGCGAACGCGAGAAAGATCGACCGGTACGTGACTGGAATCTCGTCGCCTTATCGCAGGCTCCGATTTGCGATCTTAGCGACATGGGAGCGTTCGTATTGAACCACACGGCGCTAGGGCGAAGTCTTTTCGACAGCGTTCGACACGCGATTTTGACCGCTGCTTTGGACAAACGTCTGACGGAACCTTATACAAATGAGCAGGCTATTGGGAAACTTTACGGGAAGATCTTTGAGTCATACGTCTTTTCTGCGTTCAAATCCGCCTGTCCTGAGCGGGTGTGGTCCATCCCAGAGGACAATCGCGAGAAGCGTGCTGACTTTCTGATTTGGTTCCCCGACAAAGTGATCATTGTTGAGGCTAAGGGCACTCATTTCGTCGGACTCGATCACGCATCGTTTCTATCGATTGACGAACGGCTAAAGGAACTGGAAAAGATTGGCATACCTAATGCTATCAATCAACTTGAATCTACCGTTCGTGCACTCCGCAGGCGAGACATATTATCACCTTCAATGCCATCATACGACTGGACTGTAACGCCAATCGTCCCGGTCATCGTGACCGAGGAACAGATTCCACAGGTGCCGGGATGTTGGGATGCATTCTACGGTCCGTTTTGTGCCAAACTTAACGAACTGACTGCCGCCGGGCCTCTCGCCAAGCTTCGTCTATTGACCATCCGCGACGTGGAGAGACTTCCCGATATGCGGGCCCCACATGACTTGGCAACAATTTTCATTCGTTGGGGGGCAGATCCGAGCCTAATGGAGTTGACTTGGGGTAGCTTCTTGTCAAAGCAGGGTGTCAGCTTTCAGTGTTCTTTCATCCCAGGCAGATTCCGCGAGATGATAAAGTATCTTGCTCGACGTCTTGGTCTGGACGAAACGCGGCTTGTGTCGTAAATGGGGACAGCGAGGCTGTTGAAAAAGCAGCCCGTTGCCCGTTCTATAATAGGGACGGACCCTATTATTGGTACCGTTTCGTTCTCATAAAATGGAGTAGCGTAGGTTGGGGCTTACCCCATCTTCAAGAATGTCAGGCGGCTTGATCAGTGGGTTGGAGCCCACCCTAAACTGTGTTTCCCGTTTTATACAGACTGTATAATCATTGTTAGGTGTCAAATATGGATATTCGAATTGAACGCTCATTTACAACCAATGATGACGTGGAGGCAATAACACAGCGTCTCGACAAGTGGTCTCTCAAGTATGGATTTGTATGCACGTGTAACGTTGCTGGCAGATGGGAGTTTCGACGTGGCAGTCACCTTGTAGCAGCCTTCACCTTTGATGTACGTAAAATACCTACTGTTGTATCTGTGACATTAACTGGGGGGCAGCCAAATTCTGTACAATGCTCAGTACATGTAAGATCGTTGCTTAGCATTTCCACACCTGGAGATTACAAGCGTGTGGAAGAACAAGCAGATTTGCTGGTATCCTATTTGAAGGGATTAATATGAGATATGTCACTGATCAGGTCATCGAATTAAAGATGTCTGACGGGTGGCAGCCACTGAGCGAACGAAGTGAGCGAAGTGGATGGTAGTTTTCGAGAATCCAGTATCTCTTCGACTGTTACTCAGGACAGGCAAGCATCCATTTTTGTAGCATTAAAAAAAGCCCGTAGTCATTTGACTATCCGCAGCCAGCATCTCACTTGGTAAAAGGTGGGCAAAAAAAGTGCTTTTTGGGGTCATTTTTTTGTTGACTATTGTTTGAAAAATGTTAAAATACCCGCATGTTAGCCAGCAGGCTAACATGAATTGTCCTGAGCCTGTCGAAGGGAACCGCCAGCAGGCGAAAGATGACATTTCAGTTTGCATGTCGTAAGCTGCAGCGCAGCAAGGACTTAGAGCCAGCCAGCCCGAATCCCTGCATGACTTAGGCAGGGCACCGTTTTGAAAATTTACATTTGTGTATTTTGAATTTGTTTAGGATTTTTGGACCTGTCCTGAGCTTAGTCGATGGATTAGAATTTAGGATTTCAGACTACCAAATTCAACCCTGGGTTACTATCTATGCACTACGCAATACCATATACGCAATACGCAATACGAGCATCGAGTTATTTACGTGCCTATAAGGCACTACATTTGTAGAGAATCCTCTACAAATCAGCTACTTTTTATGCAAAACAAACCCAATGTCAAGTACGCTCAAATTAACGTAAACTCTTATATGAAAAGTATATATGAAAAATTGGACACTTGGCTAAGTGGAAAAAACAAACCCAATTCAAACCCAATCAAACCCAATTTCCAAAAAGCCCAAATGAATGTAAACTCACTTATAACAAAGGATTACAGAAAAAAAGATGATTTTGTAGTCCGAATAAACAAACCCAATTTCCAAAATGCTAAAAATGAACGTAAACTCACTTATAACAAAGGATTACAGAAAAAACGATTGTTTAGCACCCCAAAAAACAAACCCAATTTAAACCCAATCAAAGCCAGTCCCGAGTTTACCCAGAGTTTATCCCCGAGAGCCCCCCTTGACTCGCAGCAGGGGAATGTTAGCTCACTTGCTTTCTTTAGTTTACCCCCGGTGTGTGCTCACATGCCTTTCTGTCGGGGGTCGGGGAGATTATTTCAACTGACATTTCCCATTTAGCAAGTTCAGAATAACTTCCGTACTTTTCGGCTGCTCATATTCTTTAAGTTTTATCTGGCTCCTTTACTTTTGTTAGTCTTACGTTTAAGGTTGTCGATACTCGTATCGATGCTCGCCCTGGAAACTCGAGTCTCGCTCCTTCCAGCCTCCAGTTTCGATACAAGCTTCGACAACGACAAACCAGTTTCGTCATATCATAGATTTACTTGGATTTCAAGAGGATGGGGTATAATTTTCATAGTATATTCAGGTTTGATGAATCCCGCCTGTTGAAGACGGGACGGGATGAAGTCATCGAGTTGAAGGTTGTCTCTACAGTTGGTCTATCAATCCGCAATTGACCTCTTCGAGCGAGCTCACGACCAGGGCAGCTTTCGAGAAGTCATTGCTCAACGTATGTCTGTTCGGCACGGCTATACTCTTCATGCCGGCCGCATCTGCCGCCAAGACTCCCTTTTCTGCGTCTTCGATCACGAGACAATGCTCCGGCAGTGTGTTCATTTCATTTGCGATATAGAGAAAAATGTCCGGGTAGGGTTTTATACGTTCCACATTGCTCTTGGTGGCCACGCAAGAGAAAAAATCCACCAAAGCGAGCACATCGAGCACGGCATAGGCATCTTTAGGATACGAAGATGTGGCGAGGCCCATCAGCTTCCTGCCCTGCAGCGAGCAGAGCAATTCAGTTGCTCCCGGCATAGGCTCAACGCCTGAAGAGACCAGCTTCTCGTAAAGACGAGCTTTTTCACGGCGAACGAAGTTTGGATCGACCGCCAGATTCCTCTGTGCTATGAAAGCGTCAATGCCTTTTCCACAACGAATCCAGTGATCTTCGTACTCCTCATCCGATAGCTCGATACCCAGCTCGGATAAGACTGTTTGATAGGCGCTCTGATGCAGCTTCTCTGTGTCAGCTAACAGACCGTCCAAATCGAATATCACGGCGGAAATCATATAATGTTTCAATAATCCAATTCACATAATAATTGAGTGATTGCAGATACGATAAATCCGGTAAATATACTCATAAAATCAATCCTGTTGTTGAGCTTTCAGTGCTGAGTCATTCCTGAAACCACCACTTTGTGCCAGCACTTTAACCTCTTTTTTGTACCACCTGACAACAATGAATCCCCCTATGACAGCCGACAGGCAGCAGATACCTGCCTTGTCAAATTTCAACAGTATTGAGTAGCCGATAGCAAGGGAGATACCGTAACAGAGCATGATTCCGCCCATGACATCAATTATTGTAGATAGAGACAATGCCTTGCCGGGCAGCTCCCGGATGTCACTGCCAAGAATCCCCCAGAAGCCGCCCGGCCGGACCTTGCGATAGAACTCTTCGAGTTTTTCTTTCGAGACAGCGGGTGTGAGGAATGTTACTATTATGCTGATGGGCACAACTATACCTGTCAAGAAAGCTATCTTGATTTCAAAGGGCATCTCAGGCCAGGGGTATCCAAATAGCACAACGCTTTCGGGAATGAACGGATTGGCAAGCCCAAGTATCAGGCCCAGAGAAAGTGCTGTAATCTCCGTATAAGCGTTTATCCGCCACCAGAACCAGCGGGCCACACTAATCATGCCGCCTCCAACCATAATTAAAGCAAGGAATTCCCACACCGCTGAAACCGTAAGTTTTCGCCAGGAAATATACACAGCGATGCCAACGCCTGCGGCCATCATAAAGACAACAACGAGCTTGGTTACAATCATATAATGTCGCTGCGTCGCATCTTTCTTTATAAATCGCTGGTACACATCTATCATCATGTAAGATGCTCCCCAGTTAAGATGCGTGTCGATCGTTGACATAAAAGCGGCGAGAAAGGCTGTAACGAGCAGACCCTTAAGGCCGTAACCCAGATATTCTTTCATTACCAGAGGGTATGCGTGTGTGTCATTGTAAGGTTCGGTCAGTGTCGGGAAAAGCACGATAGATACAAGGGCTACAACTATCCATATCCACGGTCGGCAGCACTGAAAGATGGCGTAGAATATCGTTGCCAGAACCGCATGGCGTTCATTCCTACAGGCGCTCATACGCTGCATATTATAGCCGCTGGCATCGATCCACCACAGTACGAAGATGTATATCAGCAGTTTTACCAGGTCGAGGTCGAAGCTTTTGAAATTGGGAAAAATGGAAAGCGTTCTCGGGCCGTAACCTTCAGTGGCGGCGATCGTATCTAATACATGGCGAAGTCCTCCGACCTTCACTACTGCGATAACAGCAAGAGCTATCATGCCGAAGGTTGCGATAAAGAACTGAATAAAGTCGGTTACGACTACCCCATAGAAACCGGAAAATGTCGAATAGACCAGCGCTACAAACGTGCATATCCCGATTGCCCACCACTTAGGTATATCCGTCATAGTCGTAATAATGCTGCTCATGGCAAAAATTACCCAGCTGATAATGATGAGGTTCTGTACGATGCCGGCGAAAAACGCCCTGAATCCGCGGAGAAATGCCGCAGACTTGCCCTCATATCGTAACTCGTAGAACTGTGCGTCAGTGATGATAGCCGCACGCCGCCAGAGCCGTGAAAAGAGGAATATGCCGACAATAAGCGTCAGCACGGCGACAAACACCCACCAGATTCGTTGAAGTCCGTCCGTGCGTGTTATTTCTGTCACTACCAGCGGCGTATCCGATGCGAAACTGGTAGCGACCATCGAGACGGCAATCATCCACCACGGAAGGGACCTGCCGCCGAGGAAATAATTCTCGGAACTTTGCGAGGCCCTTTTGGAAAAGTAAATCCCCGTGCCAAGGGCAAAAAGCATGTAGGCGGCCATGATCGCATAGTCAAGAAATTCTAAACGTCCCATCCCTGAGTACCATCCTATCTGCTTGGATATTTCTATTTTGTATTTTCAAGTGTCTCACGGAGACATCTTTTTCTGACTGTCCCTACCTTAATATGACTATCAGATTTAATAACTTCCGTTATCAGTGTCCGCCGCCATGCATCATGTCCACAGCATGCGGCAAGACGTCTAAAATTATCTCCAATGATTCTTTGACACCTCTTGGACTGCCTGGCAAATTGATAACGAGCGTCCTGTTGTAAATTCCCGCAATACCTCGTGAAAGAATGGCGTTTTTGGTCTTTTTAAGACCTTCATTCCTCATCATTTCACCCAAACCGGGAATTATTCTCTCACACACAGATGCTGTAGCCTCCGGCGTAACATCGCGGGGTCCCAGCCCTGTCCCGCCGGTAGTAAAAACTATGTCAATGTCTGCTTTATCTGAAAAATGCTTTAGTTCATTGACTATTTTCTCGTGTTCATCAGCTACGATTTTCTTCCGGCATATCTCGAAGCCGTCTTTTTGAAGAATATCTTTGATGGTTTGTCCGCTTATATCCTCTCGTTTTCCCTGCGCACAACTGTCGCTGACAGTCAATATGGCTACTCTAATCATTATCAGTAATGACCTCTATGACGTCGCCAACATTGATTTTACCGGCTTTAGTTACCTTTGCAAAGACTCCCTCTCGCGGCATAATGCAATCGCCCAACTGCTCGAAAATTTCACATCGACTATGGCATTTCTTCCCAAACTGTGTAATTTCAAGCTCGACACTTTCACCGAGCTTGAGTTTACTGCCAACGGACAGCTCGAGCAGCTCAATCCCTTCTGTCGTGATATTCTCGGCAAAATTACCCGGCGAGACATTCGCACCCTTTGCAATCATTTTATCTATGGATTCGACGGCCAGTAAACTTACTTGTCTGTGCCATTTACCCGCATGAGCATCTCCAACGACGCCAAAGTCAGCTTTAAGCTCGGCTATGGGCACATTAGCTTTTTGTGTACCTTTTTCTTTCGAAACCGATATCGCTTTAATCGTGCCTTCTATAATCGCCACTTTTTCCACCTGTTTTTTCGAGCAGCTTAACTTCGGTAATTGTCATCGCCTTGCCGGTGTATTTGAGCATATCATAAATGGTAAGACAAGCTGCGGCTGCCCCTGTAAGGGCCTCCATTTCAACGCCCGTTTTGCCTGAGGATTTGACAGTTACACTTACGATAACCGACCTGTCCTCCACATTCATAGTAAAATCAACCTCCACGGCTTCAATCAAAAGCACGTGACACATCGGGATTATTGCCGGAGTTGATTTTACCGCTTGTATAGCCGCTATTTTTGCAGTCGCAAGCACATCGCCCTTGATACAAGTGCCTTGCTTGACAGTTTGAAAAGCTTCCTCGCCAAGAAGAACAGAACCGCTTGCCTTTGCAGTCCTCATTGTAATATCCTTATCGCTTACATCTATCATACCACCATTATTTGCCACAGCTCTCAACCTCCGACTTTGCACATGGAAAATGCTTCTTTAAGCGAGTTCAGTTTTGTATAGTTACCCTTTTCGCTAATTATCCTTTTCAGCAAATCTCGCATCTGCCGGTCACTTGCCTGGCCCCGGATTAGTCTTTTAAGGTCGTAGGTATGAGCCGAATACAAACATGGCTTAATTTTTCCGTCGCTGGTCAACCGAAGCCGATTGCACGAGCAGCAAAATATTGAAGACCGACCGCTTATAAAACCTACAGCTCCGGCTGAATCTCTAAACGTGAAGTTCAAAGCAGGACCGGGGCTGTGCTCCATAACGACGTTAAAAAGTGGTCCATATTTACGCTCGATAATAAAACGAACATCTCTGTTGGGTAAATAATCACTTGCCGGATTCGTATATTTACCGGTTGGGCAGTACTCTATGAACCTGACAGTAACCGGTAAATCAACGCTCATTGCTGCAAGTGCCAAAATCTGCTCTTCGCTATCGTTAAGGCCTTTTATTATAACGCTGTTAATCTTAACGGGCTCCAGACCAGCTTCTATTGCTTTGTGAATACCTTTGGTTACTTTCCCCAGCAGGTCAAACCCGGTAATTTGTTTGTAACTTTCTCTTTCTGCCGAATCCACGCTAATATTAATCCGCTGTAAGCCTGCGGCTTTGAGTTGTGCGGCCAGAGGTTCAAGAAGCACGCCGTTAGTTGTGAGCGCCAGGTCATCAATGTTCGGTATCGTCGCGAGTTTGTCAACTAACCGGACAATATCTTTTCTAACTAACGGCTCACCACCTGTAAGACGAAACTTGTTGATACCGCATTCTGCAAATAATCTGGCGATACGTTCGATCTCCTCGAATCGCAAAATCTCCCTGGGCGCAATACATCCGCAATCACCCAGAGGATTACAGTAAATACACCTGAGATTGCATCTGTCAGTAACAGAAATTCTAAGATAATCAACACTCATCATTTACAAGACCTAAAGGCTATTTTTAGTTCAAATCAACCTGACCGGGACAATCGTTCCCTTTTCAATTTCCGCGACACCAACGCCAATACTGACCAATCCGTCTGCGAGGCAGAGCGCATTAATATGGGCCGAACCGTGATATTCAACAGGTTTCAATGTACCGGTATCTGTAATCACAATAGGAATCCAGCTTTGCCTTTCTGTATCCTGTCTGATAATGGATTCACCCAGCGGCATCTTGATGTTAGGAGGTGCATAGGCATAGCCCATCAGTTTGCAAAGAAAAGGCTTAACCAAAAGTTCGAACTGTACAAATGTCGATACCGGATTGCCGGGTACCCCAAAGCAATAGACCTTTTCTGATACACCGAAGACCGTGGGCTTTCCCGGCTTGACGGCGACCTTTTCGAACAAAAGGTCGATATTGTTTCGCTTGAATATCCCCGGCACAAGGTCAAAATCTCCTACCGAAACACCGCCGGAGACAAGAACCACATCGTTTTCCTCAAGCGCTTTTTTGAACATCTTGTCAATGGCGTCGTCTGCATCTTTGGCGATGCCGTAATTTTTCGCGATTGCGCCCATGCTTTCAATCTGCGCAGCGAGCTGAAAAGCGTTGCTGTTTCTTATTTGCGATGGCCCCGGCTTGGACGCCGGCTGAACCAGCTCATCACCCGTTGCGAGAACCGCGACCCTCGGCCTTTTCGAAACCACCGGCTGTGTACAGCCAACCGATGCGAGAACTGCAATATGCTGCGGCCTGATACGACTGCCTTTGTGCAGAACAACCTCGCCGGCTTTGATGTCTTCACCTTCTAAACAAATGTGGTCGGGTGTATTTTCACCGATAAAGCGAACGGTACTTGCTGTCGGATTTTCGGTAAACTCAACCATTATGACGCAATCGGCACCTTGTGGCACTGAGGCACCTGTCATAATCTTGGCGCACTGGTTCGGCTCGATTGCCCTTCGAGGGAGTGTCCCTGCCTGAATCGTTTCGACTATAGTAAGCTCATTGGCAAGGTCTTTTCGGCGACAGGCGTAGCCGTCCCGAGTTGCTTTGTCGAAAGGCGGCATGTCAATG
>Ga0315539_1002969_pt1 | contig 12062 bp, 11 predicted proteins | sample SalMarSW160150MG_FD_203097 | JGI IMG/M metagenome (GOLD analysis project Ga0315539, IMG submission 203097) | Salt marsh sediment microbial communities from the Plum Island Ecosystem LTER, Massachusetts, United States - Salt Marsh Sediment SW1601-150 ... | reverse complement strand
GTTGGAGTACCCACCTCATATTCTGTCCACGACAAAGGATTATCCACAGCCATAGGACGGGTGGATCGGGATGCCTTCGGACGCAAACTTCCCCTCTCCACGAGACTTCAAATGTGGAGATTAAGGAAATGGCAGATAAGATCTCGAGTTCACTCCTCTGTAGACCGAAATCTTGCCCAAGCCATGGCGGAACTGGATCGTCTTTCCGACAAATCATATATTCCGGGTCCAGTCAAGGAGAAAGCTGCAATTATCTACCGTAAGGCTTTGGACAAGGGTTTGGTGCGGGGCAGGTCTATCGCCGCCATTGCCGCTGCTTCTCTGTACGCTGCTTGCCGAACCACCGGAACTCCCAGAACCCTTCGGGAGATAGCTGAAGCCAGTTTTGTGGAAAAAAAGGATGTGGCTCGTTGTTACCGTCTATTGCTAAGAGAGCTGAACGTTCAGATGCCAATTGCTAATCCTCTCACGTACGTTTCTAAAATCGCTGAGAGAACAGGTATCTCCGGTCCTACGCAGGGTCATGCCATTAAGATTCTTCATGAAGCTAGGAAAAGGCGTGCAGCTGCTGGCAAGGATCCTATGGGTTTGGCTGCTGCTGCGTTGTATATTGCTTGTCTTGTGAAGAATGAGAAGAAGACTCAGAAGGATATTGCTGAGGCTGCGGGTGTAACTGAGGTTACTGTTAGGAATCGGTATAAGAGTTTGAGGAGACAGTTAGGTATAGAGTTGCCGGATTAGCCTGTTTCTTCTTTTTTTGTCTGCTCCATTACTATGGGTCCCTTGTAGCCGCATTCTGCACAGACATATTGTGTAGGGGCTATTCCGTACATCCTTTCAAAGCCGCTGCTGAGCGATATTTTTTTGCTTCCACATTTGGGGCAAAGGTTGATTGTGGCTTCGCCTCGTTTTTTATGTTTCAGTTCTTTAAGTACTCCGCGAAAATCTGCGAGTATACCCATTTTTATTTCTCTCGTCTATTATTGAACTTCAACGTTTGCTTCTGGATAGCCCTGACGAATAAGGTATGTTCTGACTTTATCTCGGTGGTCGCCTTGCAGGATGATTTCTTCGTTTTTTGCGGTTCCTCCGCAGGCGCAGAAAGATTTGAGTTTCTGGGCTAACCTGCTTAGGTCAGTTTCTTTTTCAGTGATGCCGTCGACGATGGTTACTGCTTTTCCCCATTTTCTGGTTTCTAAACGCACTCGTATTCGTTGTTGTTCTTTCCCTATTTCTTCACAGACACAAATGTCTAAGGGTAGTCCGCAGGTAGGGCAAATTTCAGCCATGATACTCAACTACAAAGGGCACTATTGACCTATATAAAATTTTCAATGTTTCCGCAGATTGATTGCCGTTAGGTATTTAAGGAGGAGGGATGTTGCCGCCTCATAATATTTCGGATTTTGACTTATAACGATAATTGCAATAAGCGATATATTAACTCACATGAAACAATATAACAGAGGCAAGGTAAAAGACATGACTAAACTGAAAGATCTGGTTAAAAAGAATCGTTTTAGAGTGGCTGCTGTAATAGGAGTCTTGTTTTTAGTAATTGGAGTCAGCCTTTTGGGGTATTCGATTTCTGCGATTCAGGAGCGCGAGCAGCTTTTGAACTGCGCTGATTTGACGCCTGAGGAGATGTGGCATTATGAAGGTTCGCTTCGCTGGTGGAGAAACGCTTACGTTACATTGTTTCTTCCGTTGACAGCGGTCTTCGTGGTATTAGGTGTCGTTAGTTTGGTTTCTCAGCCGCTGTTGACAAGGCTGCATCACAAAAGTGTTCTCGAAACCTTCGCAGACAATGTTAAACGCGCTTCTAAAGAGAATTATGAACGACCAAAACTTGATTAGAGAACCTAATAATTACAAAGTGTAGGGCTTCGAGGGTTACTTTGTTTCTTCAATCACTATCATGGTTAAGGTTGACCTGACTCTATCTAAACTACGTAGATTCCAAGTAACGATTTCTTTGAGTTTATCCATGGTTTCTGCCTTAACCGTGGCTATAATGTCGTAGACGCCGTAAACCGCGTATGTCTCTGTTACATACTCGATTTTTTTCAGGGATTCTCGAACGCTCTCCATAGCACCTGCCTCGGTGGTTATCAAAACATACGCCATAGGCATAATACCCTCTCCAACTCCACTTTACCTTTGATACCCAACATATCCCAAAATGAGGATAAATAACTTACCCAACAAATACACGTTAAATGGGGTCAGTTGGCGCCTATGAGCCTTCATATTTGGAGCCTAATCTGAGGTAAACCAGAAGATTTTTTTTAATTTCGACTAAGAACTTCGCGGAGGATCAGCAACCAATTCGCCAAACATTCTGTGAGCTTAAGACAAGAGTTTGGCATGTGCAAATGTTTTTACGTGTTTTTGATGGGAAATGTTAGTTTAGGACATAATATCACGTAGCATTTTGTGGTTATGCTCTGCGTGCTGGAGAATGGAAAGCCTGTTTGAGGTAGAGGTTACCCATGTGCACACAGAAAAGTTTGTTTTGATATATTTTGTCATGCTTCGCTTACATCCAATTGGGTGAGGTGAGTATTGTTTGTTTCAGGTTTCCACATAGATGCATATATACGCGTATATACTGTAAAACCAATTCAGGATTATTGGTTTTAATTTTCTAGAACAATCTTTCATAAGGCTTTAATGCATCATGTCATGAAACAGTTACACTTGAAGTGAAATGGGGGAGTATCTCAAAAATTTGTTTCCGAGTACTTACGTTCTATGTAAAAAATGGAAAGGGAGGTAAAAAAACAAACCGAATAAAAAAAGTTTTAGAGACGCAAAAAGCCAAGGGTGAATCCTTTGGAGGCGTCTCACCGCCTGGAGCCAAGTGAAGCTCAGAAAGAGATAGCACGGAGATATAAAGCCGTGCAGAAAAGAGAGAAAGGAGTGAATGACACAAAATGAAGAAAGGAAACATAACGATACTCGCAAGCATCTTCATAATGACAATAATGGCAGCAGGCGCCAGTGTAGGAACACAGGCATGGTTCAGCACTACCAATGAGACAACAGGAACATACACTATGAATGCAGCAACAATGAGTATGACCGTCACAAGTGGAACGATTAGCTTTGATAACTTGGTGCCAGGAGAGGCATTTGGACCTGTCGCTATCGCGATAGAGAATACTGGATCTATGGACATTAATTACTTGGGTGGTGACCTCATAATTACCGATGCAAATGGAAATCCCTACTCCAGTGATACGGCAAGTGGCGTCTTATTGACCAACTACATCGAAATCACCTCATGGAAAGAGTATATTCCCAACTATGGCTGGCAGGAAAGCATTGGAGCACCTCAATCTTATGAAACCTTGGTTAAAGATGGATCGGCGCCCCTCACCTTGATGGAGCTCGCGAAAAGCCATTGGGTTAGTTCAGAGCCTTCTGTTAAAAAAGACCAATTCGGGTATTGGGTTAAAACAACCACTGACTGGTGTACAGGCGATGGCTACGACATTGTCCCAGAGGGTCAACCCGCCCTTGCTGCCAGTGGCACCTATCAAATGAAGTTAAGTTTCAAGCTCAGTGACGACACACCTAATTCGATGCAAGGTAAAAGCTGTTCCTTCAAAATCGTATTCACGGGTGTACAACAAAACAGCCAACTACCTTAAACAACATCGCTAGGATAAACAATTTTCCCCCTTTTTTTGTTTAAAACATGGGATGGAAGCGTATGAAGATACAAAGTCTGATTAAAAATACGGCATTAGTCGTGATATGCTTACTTTTAGTTATTCCTACCCTTATCTACGGTTTCCCATTCTTGATGGGTGCGGGCAGCTCCTACACGGTTATGAGTGGGAGCATGAGTCCAGCCCTGTATCCTGGGGACCTTGTGATCGTGAAGGAGACCGAGTCCACCGACATCAACATAGGCGACATACTGACCGTTAGGTCCGGGGAACTCGCCTTCACCCACCGCGTGGTCGAGAAGCGGGAGGGCACACTATTCCGGTTGAAAGGGGACGCCAACGAGGATCCCGACCCAACCCTCGTCGAAGCCTCCCAAATCATAGGAAAAGTAATCATCACATTTCCCTTCAGCCACCTCTACACTCCCTATGGATTCGCCTCAGTAGTGCTGGCCCCAGCCGCCCTCATCATCGGGAAACAGATGTACACCATCCACCAGTTCACGAAGAGAAGGAACAAGAGGGATACGCTGAGGTTTAGAAGAAAGAACCGGAGGTTCACGATGTTGGGCACTAGTACCCTGCTCCTAGCCCTGATCTTCATGGTGGGCACCACAAGGATCATGGCACCCCACCTCTTCAGCGGGAGCAGCAGCTACTTCTCCGACACGGAGACAGGTAGGAGTTTCTTCTCGACTGGTTATTGGATCATACCTGCTGTGGTTGACATCAAGCCGGACACCCTGAACCTGAAAAGCCAAGGGCAGTATGTCACGGTCAACGCCACGATAGAGACTGAGTATGATGAGAACGACATAATTACTGAGTCTGTCGTGCTAGACGGCGTGATCCATGCGGAGTGGGGTGAAGTTGACGGCACTAGGCTCATGGTCAAATTTGATAGGACCGAAGTCATAGCCTACCTGATCGAAGAGGGCTACGGAGACGGGGACGAGGTTACACTCACGGTCTCAGGCAAGTTCACAGACGGGGTTAAATTCTCAGGCGAGGACACAATCACGGTGATTAACTAATGAAGGCTAGTAAGTGGACAGTCCTATCCGTAGTCTTCGCGGCACTCCTAGCGCTCTCCTTGTACGGCTACTACGTCTTCAATCAGATGCCACCGAGCCATTCGACCTACATATTCGACCTACGCTACACACAGACGGCAAACTACACTTATACGGCTCTGGTGAAGCCGTCCGCCATCTACGATAATAGGACTAAGATATCTACTGGCGAGCCACTCTACGTCAAGCTTGTAGAGCAACTCAACATCACCCTTGAATACAAAGTCAACTCGAACCCACATGGAAACTTCACAGATACTAAACTTGAATATGACGTTTCAGGGGTCTTGACCGGTGGTGACTGGACAAAGACTTATCCACTAGCCTCCAAGACATCGACTGGAACGAGTTTCACTGAAACATACACCCTAGAGATCGAGGATATCCAAGAAATCGTCGAGACGATTGGGGAGGAGACTGGAAGTCGCGTCTACAGTTACACCTATGAGATACGCCCCGAGATCACGCTAGAGACATCAGCCGCTGGAAAACCTATCCATGAGAAGTTCACGCCAACCCTCACACTAAAGTTCGAGGGAGCAAAAATAACGCTTGAAGGACTAAGCGACAGGAAGGACGGCTCCATCACCCACACAGAAACAGAGATGGCGACCTGGAGCCTACTCGGATGGAACCTAACTGTCTTTTCGATGAGAGTCACTTCGATGATCACGTCGATATGCATAGTCGCGCTCCTAGCCGTCTCGCTATATGTTAGCTTCCAAGAAAGGACCTCGAGACCCTTCTTAGAGAAGCTGAGCGGAGACGTCAAGGATAAGATCATAGATGCTTCAGAGCTGCCGAAACAGATGGGGCGAAGGATAAAAGTGGGATCACTCGAGGATCTCGCGAAGGTCTCAGAGGAAACCTTCAAACCCATCATACACCATGGTGACACGTTCTACGTGCTGGATGGTGACCTGAGTTATGAGTTCACAATTGAGGCTGAAAAGGATGAACAGAAAATCGCTGAAGAAGATGCTGATGCACGCACAAAAGCACCAGAGACTTAGGCTACCACTACCCGCACCCACTTTTTTGAACTGAAGTCTCATAAACAGAAAGAGCAACATTATGCGAATGTTATAGAGGTGCCAAACCCCTTTGCGCGCATTCGTGTAGCATGTCAAAGTCTTTACCCCTATGATTATTTGAGTGCAGATTTGACAAAATTATAAACATAAGATACTCATGGACTCTGATGATATATACTAAAAGAATTTTCTTCCATATTTGGAGCCTAATAACAGCGTATTGTTGAAAACAAGCTTTTTCCTGAAAAACCTACAGAGAAAATGATTTTGGTGCGGTCGCCGGGATTTGAACCCGAGTACCCGGCTTGGGAAGCCGGGGTCCTAACCAGGCTAGACTACGACCGCCTTCAATCTCTCTAACTTAACTGCAATTTCAATCATTTTAGGCTTAGCTTTTGGCGGCTCGCTTCAATGCGTCGATTACGTTTTCTCTTCCCATGGCTAAGATATAGGGGCCTAGTCTAGGTCCTTGGGGCACTCCCAAAAGAATCCTGTAAATAGTTTTGAAGAACTTTCCCGGTTTAATGCCGTTATTTCTTGCAATACTGAAGACGGCGCCCTGAATCTCTTCTTCATTCGCTTTGGTTTGTAAGGCTTGGATGAGTTCCTCCACAGCAGTCTTTTCGGTTTCATTTAGCTCTACGGCTTTCTCCTTAATTTCTGTAAAATCCTTTGACCAGTTAAGGGCGTAACCGATTCGGCGCTTCAGGTCATCCGTCAAGCCCTCTTTTCCGTAACCGTAACCTTGAAGCTTCTCCATGACGAAATCGGCTTCAGAGCCTTCCGGAGCCATTTTAGCTAAGAATGTGAAGAGATTATAGGGCACATGATCACCGGGCTTAGATGGCGCATTGAAAAACATGCAATACTTGTAGAGACCAGACAGTTTAGCCTGCTCTTTCTTGTCTGAAACCCTTTTCTTTCCGAAGTAAATGTCCTCCAGTTCATCAAGCTCATTCATGTATTGCGGTATATCAGTAACCGCGAGGCTTCGGGCTCCAACAAACCGCTTCAATGTTAGCAAAAGAAGAGACTGAGGCGAACCATACCTGAACCAAACCTGCGGAGTGAAAACGTTTCCAGCTGATTTGCTGATTTTTTTTCCGCTCTTATCCAGGTACATCTCATATCTGGCGTGAGTTGGAGGAGACCACCCGAATATTTCTTGGCATATTCGATCGTTCACCCTCACAGAATCTGCAATGTCCTTCCCGAAAGGCTCGAAGCGAATGTCTAAGGCTTTCCATCTAGCCGCAAACTCAACCTTCCATCCAAGCTTTCCCTCTGCCTTCCTGATGTCAGCCTCACCTTTGTGTCCACATCCTTCCAGCCACTTTCCCTTTACTTCCATTCCTTCACAGCTATACAGAACCTTGTTTTCGTCCGGAAGAAACGTGTGAGCCTTGGTGGTGTAGATTCTGCCACAGTTACCGCAGATCGGAAAGTAAGGAAGAACGTCCACAAATTTTTCTTGCCCAACCTCCTCCTTGACAATCTCTCCCACTTTCTTGGCGTTCATGAGTATCGTCTTAATCTCCTCATTGAAAAGCCCCTTTTCATAAGACTGCTTGGCAGACATGAAACTGTATTTTATTACGCTCTTGTCTAAAGATTCCAAAAGGAGACTGGTCATATGTTCCCCGAAGCTTTCATGACAACCGTAAAGGTCTGGAATAGACGTCACTGGATAGCCCAAATATTTGCTCAGCGACTTTGGAAGTCCAGCTGGAACCTTTCTTAAACCGTCTAGGTCATCAGCGAAAGCTATGTACTCTGACTTGAATCCTTGCTCCTGAAGGGCTAATGCTACGGCGTAGGATCTGGCGCAGTCAGCGAAACTGCCGATGTGAGGAAAACCGGAGGCTCCGAGACCGCTTTCCGTTCTGATCAGGTCGAGGCTTCGACCTAGTTTCTGTTCCCTTTCTATGATTTCAACAGCGGTTTTGTCGTACCATGTTCCGTGTCCAATGATCTTTTCAGGCATGACTCAGGTTTCCTTTCATATCACCTACAATAATTGGGTAGTTAAATAAAAAGCTAAAGCGGTTTCGCACTTCATTTTTGTTGGAACAAGCGTTTCAATTTTTGGAACACCCATGCCGTAGTGTCCCTTAACTTAAGGTTTAACAGCTATCATGGTGGTGAAGAAACCATGAAAACAAGCAAAATAGCGATTCTGGCGATCTTAGTAACTGTTATAGTAATGGCAGCTCCAGCCTCAGCATATATTACGTCTCAAAATATAGAAACCAAAGCTGAAAGAATGGTAGAGATTGCTGACGGAGCACGAGACACAGTAATGGATTTAGTGGCTCTGGTGGAAGCTAACACTACTGCAATGCAACTGATAAAAGATGCCGAGTTGGATGAGCAATTCTATGGTAATGTTTCGATTTGTGTGAAAGCTGGAACAATAGTTAACGGAACGGCAGTGGCTGACGATGGTGAAGGCTGGACATATCTGAATGCAACTAACCAGTCATTATTGGCTGGCGAATACGAAGATGCCATCGATAACGCACGAGCGGCACTAGCAATATTCCGTGATGTGCTAAGGTCAATCAACGGCATACTATGCGATGCAGGTGTCGAAACCGGACAAATACTTGACATGCAAGTACTCCAAGAAGCCATAGAACGCTCGCTAGACAGAATAGAACAACTTCGAGCGCTACTCGCAGACGAAGAATTACTAGGCAACTTGACTGATGCCGAAGACCTGCTAAACGAAGCACAGGGCTCGCTTGATTCAGGTGAAATCGAGGATGCCAAGGATGCCTTGATAGCGGCAAACTCTATAATCAGCGACGTCTGCCAGCAACTAAAGGAGATAGCCCAAGAACTAAATCCCTCACGAATAGAACGCTACCTTGGTAATGCACACCAATACAAGGAAAGATTCAAAGAAAGATTTGGACATGCATGGGACGAAGAAATAGACGTTGACGAACTCCTTCAAACACTCGGTTACCAGAACGAAGAACAATTCATGGCACAATTCCAAGAGATGATTGAAAACGCTCAAGGAGCAGAGAACATCAAAGACGCAATCCAAAGCTTGAAGGAAATAGGTCAAATGATACAAAAAATGGATTCGGCTCTGACACAAGAGTTCGGGCGCCACAGAGGAGGATACGGACAGAGTATGCCGGGCAAGGGTAACGGTTATGGCAACATGGGCGGCGGAAATAGCCCATAAAACATCTTTTCTTTTTTGTTATTTTTTTAGTTCCACTTGATTTTCAAGCCCGATCTTTTTTACTTTAACTATCTCTAGCTTTTCGAGTCGTCTAACCAATCTCCAGAGGCTTGTTCGGGGTATTTCAGGAAACTGTTCCCTTATCTGGGACTCGAAAGTCTTTCCTTCATTCTCCGCTAAAAACTGTATTACGTCCTTTTCTTCCTTGTTCAGGTGAGGATGTGCCTTAAAGATTTTTTCAACGTCAGGTCCTCTTTTTCTAACAAGAAAGAATGCAGCAACAAATATTGCAGCCACAGCGACTGCAGCAACAGCAAGGTATTCAACGGGAATCAGGTCTGAAAGAGCACCGTTTGAAGATGCCGCTCTAACTGTGAATTCATCGACTAGACCCGCTATTTCGATATTGTATTTTCCCGGTGTTTGCTTGATAACTTTGAACTCTGTTGTGTTTGAGGCTCCTTTTTCAAGCGTCACTGTTTTGGTGTCTTCTGTTGTTTGATTTATTATTAGGGGAACTGTATAGGAGCCGGTTTGCCCGCCCACGTTAGTGATTCTAACGGAAACAGTAACCTCTTCGCCTGCCTCAACCTCAGATGGGGTGACATTAAGGTCGCTGATTTGGAAGTCTGCTGGTGGGACTAATGAAATTATGTAACTTATCTCCCATTGGCTAGGAAACAAAGACAAGGTTATTTTGTTGTCTTCAGTATCTATTGATGTTGGCGTTTCGCTGAGGTAAACTACTGTTGATTCTTCAGGCAACTGAACAGTGAGGTTATATGGAGTGTCAACAATTAAGCTCCACACGTCAAAATCTTTTTTCGTCAAGGAATTTGTGTCATACTGAAGCGAAACGCTTGTAGTTCCCAAAGTGAAAACAGTCAGATTAATTCCGTCTACTTCATAGTCCAAAACAGTCTGGTTCTCGTCAAGCACAATAAAATTGTTAACTGATGAATTTAGAAGTGGCAGAGTTACCGCCGGAACCGTCTCGTTCACAATCAACGTTTGTGTGACGCGAACCAATCCGTCCCTGTATATTTGCAGATTTGTGGATTCAACTTGGAATTCAGTCTCGTCAGCAACAGCTACAGTGACACTCAAGAGTAGGATAAAAATTGCGAAGCCAACGAAAACAGTTCGCCCAGCACCCGACTTCATAGTTCAAATCACGCTGAAATGATGAGAGTTAATAGTCTAATAAGAATTCTGAATTTAGAGTAAAACGGGAATCTTATTAACATTCACCAACAATTATAGAAGGTAGGTTAGTGCTTTAAGATGGGGAACAATGACGTTTGGCATTATATTCTTCCGTTTCCCTTAGAAACTGAAAAGCGTAGGCTAATCTGGAGCGTCCTACAGTCTAAGGTAGGTAAAAGTCTTTTAATGAACATGAAGGTGGATGGGCGAACATACCAAAGAGACCTCATCAATGGAACCTCTTACTCGAACAAATCCATAATTGAATACTTGAAGCGGATGGTTTCAGCAGACATGCTTGAACAGGGAATGGAGCAGGTCGCAAAAGGGAAAAGGAAAGTGAGAATCAAATGGTATGTTCCCACGAAACTTGGAAGATGGTTTATTCTTTTTCTTAAACCCACCGAAGAGATTTCACCTGACTTGGTACGAAAAACCATTGAAGAAATATTTCACGTCTACGCTTCAAGCATCGTTGAAGTTTGCGAAAACTTCGGAATCAACATCGACATCTTCCGCAACATCCTAAACAGTGAATACAGCAAGAAACCAACAACAGAAACATAAAAAGAAAAAAAAGGGTAGGTTTTTACTTCAGGTTGCTACCGCAGCTACTGCAGAACTTGTTGGTGGACAGATTCCTCGCCTTACACTTTGGGCACTCGATTTCCTCTGGCTTCAAGGGAGAACCACAGTTACCACAGAACTTCATGGACGCCGGCATCTCCGCTCCACACTTCGGACAATTAACTTTAGCCACAGGAGCCAAACTTGATCCGCAGTTGCCACAGAATTTTGTTCCGGCAACGTTCTGGGCTCCACAATTCGGGCACAACACCACCTGCTGCGGTGCACCTGTTCCTTGAGAGGGCTGCATAGCTTTTCCTAGAGCTGTTCCCATGGCTATTCCAACACCTGCTCCCACACCCGCCGCAGCGGCTCCACCGCCTCCCTCTGGAATCTCCGCGGTTGTTTCCTTCATATACTGCAACGTCATGGCTTGCTGTCCCATGGTTGTGGCGAAGCGTCTCGCCTCCTCTGGGATTTTGAGTCCTTCAAAGACTGTGTCTATAATTTTGAGTCCTATCCTTGCTGCCTCATCCTTTATCACCAAGGCAACTTTGTCTGTGGTTTCATCCACGTTTTTGACTACATTAAAGATGTCGTGGTGAGCGAATTCGTCTATAACCCGCTCGTTGATGAATCCGCGAATGTAACTTTCCACGTCAGTGGATGTGCTGGCTCCTTTGTTGCCGAAAAACTCCACAACAAACAGCTTCGGGTCCTCCACCTTGTAGAGAAGATACCCAAAGTAGCCGAGCTCCGCCTGATATTGTATATTTCCGCTGGGGGCAGAGTAGGCTTGTCCGCCAAATTTTCCTTTAAACTGGCTGTTGCTCACAAAAACGACTTCGCACTCGAAGATGTCGCCGATTATCCTCAGAGCCTTTAAGACTCCTGTTAGAAGTGGAACGTTGTTGCTGGTTATGGTGTGTCTGCCTGGACCAAAAACGTCGTATGCTTTGCCGTCACGGAAAAAGACAGCCCACTGGTTCTCCTTAACGATAACTTGGCTTCCATACTTCAGGGAAAGGTTAGGGAATCTGTAAGCTATATCTTCAGAACCCGCGAAATCCCATGAAACTTTCTCTATTACAGGCATTTCATTTCACATCCTAAATTTCTAAAGGTCTAAACTGTTTTTCCCGTTCATTCCAATTATTCTCGAAAGCAAGTAATAAACTCTTAACATTCTTTACTTCACTGGATACAGCCGCCCAGTTCTCCGCTTCAACCTCACTCCGAGTCTTGCTAACAGCCTCCTTCAAGCCTTCAAGATTACTGCTAAATGCACGATCAAAATTGAAAACTC
>Ga0315539_1002965_pt1 | contig 12071 bp, 12 predicted proteins | sample SalMarSW160150MG_FD_203097 | JGI IMG/M metagenome (GOLD analysis project Ga0315539, IMG submission 203097) | Salt marsh sediment microbial communities from the Plum Island Ecosystem LTER, Massachusetts, United States - Salt Marsh Sediment SW1601-150 ... | reverse complement strand
AGGCTTGAGCCTCACCCCTGTCCTTTGCCGCATATAAGCCCCTGAAAAATATTTTTGGGCGAGTAAACCTGTAAGCCGAGTTCTGTACTCCACATGGAGTGGTGACCATCCATCTAGCCCTGATGTTGCCATCAGGGTCAAGCGACCAACCCGAGGGCTTCGGCCGAGCACCTTAAACTTACCCTAGAGTCCTGAGACTTTAGAGTAGTTGAGCCCTCTTATTCGGTCTTGCTCCAGGTGGGGTTTGCCCAGCAACCAGTCTCCTGGTTGCTGGTGAGCTCTTACCTCACCATTTCACCCTTACCCGCACTGGCTAAGCCAGCCGCTGGCGGTGTGTTTCTGTGGCACTTTCCGTAGGGTCACCCCTCCTGGGTGTTACCCAGCACCCTGCTCGGTGGAGCTCGGACTTTCCTCCCTGGCAGATTAAATCCAGGGCGGTCACCCGGTTTACTCGCCCGAGTCTATTTTATAGTCAACTAGAACAAAGGTCAAATTCTCGAATTGACCAGGGTAAGATTGCCTGCTGGCAATAACCTGTCCCAAAAAGTTTAACACCAAAATGAGGTATAATATAAGAGGATAATTGCAAGGCCCCAGCAATACTAGGATAGCCTGGGCCAAAAGTATAACTGGAGGTGAACCGATGCAACCACAAAGCATGATCTGGGTTGTCGCAGGTAAGCGATACCGCACAGACAAATCCACGCTAATAGCCCATGACGAATACTGGAACGGCTATAACTGTGAGCAAGGTGGCCGTAATACATTCTTATTCAGAACGACAAATGGTAATTTCTTCGCCCAACATCAAACGCTGTTGCCACACGAAGTTGAAACGGGGAAAATCGCCCCCTTAGAGGTAGACGAAGCCGTATCTCTATACCACTCACTATATAAAAAAGAGGTTCCCTTCGTAGTTGCTTTCCCAAGTGTCAAAGTAAAGGACGCTTAATATTCCTTAACCTTGCCCTGACCTGCGCCTGCTAACGCCCTCGTGCCAAACTGGCCCCTAAAGGGGCACAGACCTAAAAAAGCCCAGTCAGGCTTTGAATCTTATTCAGAATTAATACCACCACTGCGGGGGATAGAATCCTTGCTATCGTAGATTTCCAGTTGCCTAAACTATGGCTTGAGTCCAGTATACGCCCATCCTGATGTGGGTATTACCTCATATATTGTTATCCTCGGCTTTGATACCAAGAGTGCCTCTGCCTCTTGTATTATCTGTTGCCTAAGACTTGAACTCTCCCATATCTCCCAATCCTCAAGTCTCTTCCAATTGTATAACAGAGCAGCAATAGGACTGCCTTTCACGCTTCTGATATGCTCAGCACTAATGAAACCTGGAAATGTCATAGCATATGACCTGAGCTTTAGAAATAGAGGGTGTATATCTGCACCCTTCTTCAGCTCATAACCTTCGATAACCTTTATCATTTTCGCCTTCTCTTTGATGAAGTTTACCATACAAGCCTTCACTGTTCCAGTAGCAATATTATAGCCCACCCCGGTGGGTCAAAGTCGGGTAAAGACGCCGGCGTAAGGTTGGCAAGATTGCCTGAAGGGGTCGCTTTGAAATAGGGTTTATCGCCAAACTCTTGTTGCTATTGACAGCACCAATCACAAAGGTTTATAATATCACAAGGGCAATAATCACGAGGGAGCGATTTTAGCTCAAGGAGGACATCATGAAAAAACTTTTATTAATCATCTCAATTCTTGCTCTAGTCCTGGTGCCGATTGGTTGCAATGTTCAGGACCTAGCTAAGAACGCGATTGAGGAAATGCTCACAAACGCAACGTCAACCTACACGATCAATGTCTCCAGCAACGTGACCGGGCTGAATTTCACGGGTAAGTACACGTGGGTGAACGCAGCTTACGATCCAGAGGCCTGGGTGGTTTTCAGTTCAGATTCTGAGGACGTCACAGGGAATGTTCCCAAGCAGTATACAGTTCCTGACGTCATATCGGTCGGGGGAATGTTCCAGAAACAGGCTGTAAATGGCACGCTTAAGGTCGAACTTTGGAGAGGCGCTGTCGGCACTGGCACGTTAATAGACTCAGCCAGTACAACGGACGCTTATGGGGCTGTCCTCGTAACGGCCATAGGAAAAGACTAGGTGCTATCCGGTAATTTGGTGCTGGAATACCTACCACACCGTCTCTGAACAATCTGCCGGTGAAGTAATAATATCCTAGCCGCACCCCTAATGCCGTGAGAGTCCATTAGTTCCTAGTAGCAGGGCGAATTCTTTTTGTCTATCGGTGTAATTCGCCTATCCCTGCCTGACATAGCAAAGTTTATTCTGGCTTCTTCATTCCTCCTCGATTAACACCTGTATAAGAGCCTTACTTGAACAGGCTATTGGCCTGTCTCAGTTCCAAATGCCTACCAGGAAGCACCTCGCGGCCTTATTATTACATGATACTAAGGCAAAGGTTATCTCTGAAGCTCTGGAGGCTCTAGCGTTGCCTTTACAATAGACGTTTACAGCCATATAATTGGTGGGTGCAATCAGATGCTATGGCGTTACTCGCTGAGGTTTTACCTCCTGCGGTGAACGGTGTAAAAATAATGCCAATTCAACGTCAAGGGCAGACATAATCTTGAGTAAGAACTGAGATTTAGCTCCCGGAGGGGTGACCGAGTGGCTTATGGTGGCGGTCTTGAAAACCGCTTTCGCTTTTTTGGCGAACGTGGGTTCGAATCCCACCCCCTCCGCCAGTTGGGAAATAGCTTGCCTATTGTGCGAGAGGCTGTTCATGCTTGATGAATCCAGCAACTACAAAAATCTGGGGGTGAAAGGCTTCCCAGATGCCCAAAGTTGGGCGGGAAATCAAAGTTAAACAGCTTCAGGAAAGCAAGGAGGCAATTTGAAGATTCACGAGTATCAGGCTAAGGCACTTCTGGCTCAATATGGTATTCCTGTTCCCAGAGGCAAGGTAGTTTCCACCCCAGCCGAGGCTAGAGAGATAGCCACTGAGATTGGCGGGAAGGTAGTAATAAAAGCCCAGGTCTATACCGGGGGAAGAGGCAAGGCGGGCGGCATAAAGACGGTTAATAGCCCAGAAGAGGCAGAGAAGGCAGCGAGCCACTTGATTGGAACCAGACTGGTGACTCAGCAAACCGGATCGGAGGGAGTGCCGGTAAGTAAGGTTTTGGTGGAAGAAGCAAGCGACGTGGCAGGGGAGCTCTACCTCAGCATCCTCGTTGATGGGACCAGCCGCTTGCCAGTTATGATGGCCAGTGAAGCCGGAGGCATGGAAATCGAAGAAGTGGCCCAATCCACTCCGGGAAAAATATTCAAGAGCTATATTGATCCTGCCATTGGTTTTCAATCGTTCCAGGGTCGCAAGCTGGCTTATGGGATAAATTTAGACGGAGGCCAGATAGGCGAGGCCACACGGTTGATGACAAACCTCTATAAGCTCTTTATAGACAAGGATTGCTCCTTGGCCGAGATAAATCCTTTGGTTGTTACCGCTGATGAAAAGCTGCTGGCTCTAGACGCTAAACTTAATTTTGACGACAATGCCCTGTACCGACATAAAGATATTCAGGAACTTCAAGATAAGGAGCAGGAGGAGCCTCTGGAAATCCAGGCTCGTGACTGGGGAATTAATAATTATGTCAAAATGGATGGTGATATCGGCTGCATGGTCAATGGCGCCGGGTTGGCCATGGCAGTCAACGACCTTATTCAATATTGTGGCGGTAGAGCAGCAAATTTCCTGGACATCGGCACACTTAATAACACTAGCAGGGTGGTAAACTCGTTCAAGATGTTTATTGCTGACCCCAGAATTAAGACCGTCCTGGTGAATATATTTGGAGGTATGGCCAGGGTAGATGTCATCGCCACAGGGATAGTTGAAGCTTATCAGCAAATGAATGTCCCCTTCCCCGTAGTCATTAGACTGGCAGGAACAAACCTGGAAGAAGGTCAACGTATCCTGGCTGAGTCAGGGATAAGTTTCATCCAGGCTAAAGATTTCTATGATGCCGCTAATAAGGTAGTCAAGGCAGCAAAAGGAGTAACGAAATGAGCATCCTCGTTGATGAAAATACCAAGCTTTTAGTTCAGGGTATTACTGGCAGCGAAGGTAGCTTTCATACCCAGCGCTGTATAGAATATGGCACCAATGTAGTGGCCGGAGTTACCCCTGGCAAAGGGGGCAGTCGACACTTGGGAGTGCCCGTGTTCAATACTGTAGAGAAAGCCATGGCCAAAACTGGAACTAATGCCAGCCTCATGTTTGTGCCTCCTACCTTTGCCGCAGATGGCATCCTGGAGGCGATTGATGCTGGCATGTCATTGGTCGTGTGCATAACTGAGGGTATACCGGTATTAGACATGGTGAAAGTGCATCGCTATCTCAAAGGTAAATCAACCCGGCTCATCGGTCCTAATTGCCCGGGAGTCATGTCCCCGGGTAAATGTAAGGCCGGGATTATGGTAGGGGAAATTCATCTTCCCGGCAGCGTGGGGGTAGTCTCTCGCAGCGGCACCTTGACTTATGACGTCGTATCCCAGCTCACCAATCTGGGAATCGGGCAATCCACCTGTGTCGGCATCGGTGGTGATGCCCTGCCCGGCAGCACCTTTGTTGATATCTTAGAATTATTTGGAGAAGACCAGGATACCAAGGCTGTGGTCCTTATTGGTGAAATTGGTGGCACTATGGAGCAAGAAGCTGCTGAATTTATCAGTCACAAGATGACTAAACCTGTGGTCGTTTTTATCGCTGGTAGTACTGCTCCGCCGGGGAAGAGAATGGGACATGCTGGAGCTATCATTACCGGCAGTGCTGGCAAGGCTTCAGAGAAGATAAAGGCGCTGTCACAGGCTGGGGCCACTATAGCCCCCAACCCGGCTGAAGTTGGCCTCACCACCAAAAAAGTGTTAGAAAGTTTGTAGGCATTGTTCACAGGGTGATTAAGAATCGCTATCCATTAATCGAAGCAGTCTTTACTCCCTTGACTGCCCCTGAGCTTTTTGAGCTAATCAAGGACAGACCTTATAGCTTTTTTTTAGACAGCGGCATGGACCCTCAAAGGCTGGGGCGATATTCCTTTTTAGGCAGTGAGCCTTTTCTGGTGATGAACAGTCGAGGCTCTGAAATCACCCTTGTTCGTGGACGGGAGCACAAAGTGCAGCATGGTAACCCTTTTGATACTATAGGCAAGCTGCTGAAGTTATATAAATTAGACTATTGCCCGGCACCTGTGCCTTTCGTTGGTGGAGCGGTTGGCTATTTTAGCTATGACCTGTGCCACTTCGTTGAACACCTGCCATCCACAGCTATAAATGACCTTAAACTCCCTGAGTGTTACTTTGCCTTCTATGATGTTATTTTCGCCTTTGACCACCTGGAGGGGAGGGCCTACCTTGTTGCCACAGGTTTTCCCGAGCTGGAGGAAAGGCAAAGGTTAAAGCGAGCCAGGATGAGGCTTGAAGAGATGAAGAACTGGCTTTATCCTGGCCATTCAGTCATTGAGGTGAGCCAAAGCCCTGAGCAAAACGAAGAAATCAGGCTTAAGTCTAATTTTACCCCTGAGGAATACATCAAAGCTGTAAATAGAGTGCGGGAGTATATCGCCGCTGGCGATGTCTTTCAAGTTAATCTTTCTCAAAGATTTGAGGCTGATTTGGAAATTCCGCCCTATGAGCTTTATAAACGACTGAGGAGGGTTAATCCCGCCCCTTTTGCCAGCTACCTCAATTTCCCTGGAGTAGCCATCGTCAGTGCCTCTCCGGAAAGGTTCCTTAAAGTCCAAGGTGACCTAGTAGAGACGCGACCGATAAAGGGCACGAGACCACGAGGCAGAGACCCTGTTGAAGACCAGAGACTGGCTCAAGAGTTGACCCACAGCATCAAAGACCGAGCAGAAAACGTGATGATTGTTGATTTGGAAAGGAATGATTTAGGGCGAGTTTGTCGCTATGGCACGATAAAAGTCACCGAGTTAGCTATCCTAGAGACTTTCCCCACCGTATTTCATCTCACCTCCACCATTGTAGGCAGGTTACATCGAGGCAAGAGCGATATTGACCTGCTTAAGGCTACTTTCCCCGGTGGCTCTATTACTGGCGCTCCTAAGGTGCGAGCTATGGAAATTATCGATGAACTGGAGACAACTAAGAGGAGCGTCTATACAGGCTCCATAGGTTATCTGAGTTTCAACGGGGACTTGGATATCAACATCGTTATCCGCACTTTTTTAATCAAAAAAGGCAGAGCTTATTTTCAAGTAGGGGGTGGCATTATTTACGATTCTGATTCGGAAGCTGAATATATGGAAACCTTGGACAAAGCCAAGGCTTTGATTCAAGCTTTGCAATTAGCACCAGAAGTGGTTGTAGCATCAAAATAAGGGGTGCCGAGAAATCATAGATTTCTTGGGGTAAAAAATGAGTTTTGTTTCAAAGTTCCCTCTCAATCTGTGGGAGCTACAAAAGGCTCCCCTGCAGAAGGTTTCGGACAGCCTCACGACATATTTTCTGGATTGCCAGTGTTACGGCAGCATCCATCGAGGCTGCGTCTTCCTATTCTTAGTCCTGAGTCGGAGCATTGAAAAGCTGGCGGTTATGCCATATGATAGCAGGATTAAGCAATAAGCAATTACTTCTCGTACAGAATCCCTCTTCGAAGGTAATGAGAATCATAAAAGCTCTGTGAATTATAATCATAAGGGGGTTTAATTTATGGCTGATGAGTCTGACAAAGGTCTCGATAAGTTAGAGGAACTGAAGAGAAAGCAAGAACACATCTTGCAGATGGGAGGGCCAAAGGCGATTGAAGAGCGCCATAAGAAGGGGCAGATGTCGGCCCGGGAGAGGATAGATTATTTCCTCGACCCTGGCACCTTCACAGAAATAGGGCTTTTTGTTAAGCATAGGACGACTGCTTTTGGCATGGACCGAAGGGAAGTGCTCGCTGAAGGGGTAATCACTGGCTTTGGCAAAGTGAACGGCAGGCATGTCGTTGTTGCTGCTGAGGATTATACCGCAATGGCGGGAACTTTTGGCGAATATCATGGTAAGAAATTTGTTCGTGCTGTAGATTTCGCCAAGGATAATGGATGGCCATTTGTAGGTATGAATGACTCTGGAGGCGCTCGACTGCAGGAGGGAATAGATACCCTAGAGAGTTACGGATGGCTGTTTAGGGCTCAAATACTCGCGTCGGGGATAATACCCCAGATAGCCCTGCTTATGGGCCCTTGTTTAGGAGGACAGGCATATCATCCTGTAATGCAAGATTTCCTCATTCAAACGAAGCACACAGGATTTATGGGCATTGCCGGCCCTGCTTTTGTTAAAACACAAACAGGAGAGGAAATCAGCCTTGAGGAACTTTCCGGCTACAAAGCCCATGCCATCAAATCAGGGCAAACGCACGTCGTGGCTGAAAACGACGCAGATTGTCTGGATAAGTGCAAGGAACTTCTGTCTTTTTTGCCTTCCAACAACAGAGAGAAACTGCCTCACATCCAAACGGACGATGACCCAGGAAGAAAGGAGGATTTGCTTAGCCTGCTGCCAGAACATACATATGAACCTTTCGATATGTACGAGGTTATCAGAAAAATAGTTGACCAGGGTCATTTCTTTGAGACATTGGGACTCCACGCTCGGAATATAATCACAGGCTTTGCCCGTTTCAACGGGCGCCCTGTGGGAATAGTAGCTACCCAACCGAAGTGGATGGCTGGTTGCATAGATATTGATGCTGCCGACAAAGGAGCCAGGTTTGTCAGGTTCTGCGACCTATTTAACATCCCCTTGGTCACTCTTCATGATTCCCCGGGGTATCTGATAGGTTCTCAGCAAGATTGGGGCGGAATCCTGCGCCATGGCGCCAAGCTGCTTTTTGCCTGGGCAGATGCCACCGTGCCCCTGATTGCAATTATAATTAGAAAGTCTTATGCCGGCGCTCACTACGGCATGCTGGACAAAGCTATTGGGGCTGATTTTGTCTTTGCCTGGCCTACCGCCCGAATTACCATTGTCGGTGCTGAAACTGCTGCCAGCGTTATCTTCGCCAGAGAAATAAGAGAGGCGGATAAGCCTGATGAAGTACAAGCACAAAGGATAAAGGAATTCTCAGAAATGTACGAAAACCCCTACCGCGCTGCGGAGAGAGGCTATGTCGATGATGTAATAGACCCCTCAGATACCAGAAAGGTCATAAACAGGGCACTTGATGTTCTGGAAGGTAAATGTGTGGCTAGGCCGTGGAGAAAGTATTCCAACATCAATCTCTAAGAAAGGAGCAAGAAGGTGAATTTCAGCTTCACAGAGGAACAGAATAAATTTAGACAAGAGGTGCAGAACTTTTTAGAGGAGGAGATAAAGAAGGGGTATTGGGAACCTGCCTGTGATGCCTGGGTACAAAGCTTTGACACTGGATTTACCAAACGGGTGGCACAGAGGGGCTGGATAGGCCTGACCTGGCCCAAAGAGTATGGGGGACAGGGGCGCAGCCATGTAGATAGACTTATCCTTACCGAAGAAATGCTCCGCTATGGTGCGCCGGCAGCTTGTCATTGGTTTGGTGATCGCCAGGTAGGAGGTGCTATCCTCTCCTTCGGCTCAGATGAGTTAAAGAAGGAATTTCTGCCCAGGATTGTCAAGGGAGAGGCTTATTTTGGTCTAGGAATGAGCGAACCGGGAGCTGGTTCCGACTTGGCCTCGCTACAAACCAAGGCGGTAGAAGACGGTGATTATTATGTAATTAACGGTCAAAAAACCTGGGCTAGCTGTGCTTTCTTCGCTCACTACTTTGATGTGTATGCCCGAACAGATCCCGAGGCACCACGGCATAGGGGCATTAGTGAGTTTATCGTGGATGCACAGTCGCCGGGCCTCAGTCGCATTCCCATGACTGATATTACCGGCACAGAGGCCTGGAACGATATCTTCTTTGATAATGTCCGTGTACACAAGAGGTATTTAATAGGGGAGAAAAACCGTGGCTTTTATCAAGTCCTCCACCAGCTTGATTACGAGAGGAGTGGCATGGAACGCCTCATGGGCAATTATCCCCTCTTTGAGGCCATCATACAGTTTGCCAAAGAAAATAAATTGTCTCAGGAGCCTGTAATTCGCAATAAGCTGGCGCAACTCCAAATTGAATTCGAGGTGGGACGCTTGCTTATTTATAGAGTGGCTTTGGTCATGGAAGAAGGACGGGCCCCTAATTGGGAATCTGCTATGTCCAAGGCCTATTCCACGGAATTTGAGAAACACCTGGCTGGCGTAGCTATGGAGGTCTTGGGGCCCTATGGACAGTTGATGTCAGGTTCCAAGTTAGTCCCTCTGCGGGGCATGGCCTCACACTCATACTTAGGCTCTAAAGGTTACAGTCTTCAAGCAGGCACAACGGAAATCTTAAAAAATATCCTGGCTGTACGGGGATTGGGCCTACCAAGCTCATAAGCCATCACTCTGATGGTTGATATAGGAGGATAGCGATGAATCTAACTCTTACTGAAGAACAAGAAATGCTAAAAAAGACAGCCCGCGACTTTTTGACTGATAAATGCTCAAAAAAATTCATTAAGCAGATGGAAGAAAGCGAGACAGGCTATTCCAGAGAACTTTGGCAGGAGATGGCTGAGCTGGGCTGGATGGGCTTGGTCTTCCCAGAGAGATATGGCGGCGGCGACATGAATTTTCTCGACCTGGCAGTGCTACTAGAGGAGATGGGACGGGCTTGTTTGCCCGGCCCTTTTTTCTCCACAGTGGTTCTCGGGGGCTTGTCCATCTTAGATGTCGGAAGCGAGGAACAAAAACAAGAATACCTGCCCAAGCTAATCCGTGGGGAGAAAATCTTTACCTTGGCTCTAACCGAACCCGGCTATCGGAATTACGATGCCCCTTCAGTCATAGTTGAGGCTACTCCAGATGATGGCAACTATATTATTAAAGGCACAAAACTGTTTGTCCCTGATGCTCATATTGCTGACTACTTTCTATGTGTAGCCAGAACCAGGCCTGAAAACGAAGTCACCATATTTCTGGCCGACGCCAAGAATCCCAGGATAAATCACACCACTCTAAAGACCATTGCCGGTGATAAGTTATGTGAGGTGGGTTTTGACCAATTGCCGATACCCAAAGCTAACATTTTGGGGCAACTGGACCAGGGATGGAGCGCAGTGCAAAAGATAATTGAGCGGGCAGCGGTGGGAAAATGTTGTGAGATGGTCGGCAACATCCAGCGAGTATTGGAGATGACCGTAGACTACGCCAAGGAAAGGAAACAATTTGACCGTCCCATTGGTAGCTTCCAAGCCATACAGCACTATTGCGCCGACATGGCAACCGATGTTGACGGTGCCAGGTTTAGCACTTACCAAGCAGCCTGGATGTTAAGCGAAGGACTTCCCTGCACCAAAGAGGTGGCTATAGCCAAGGCTTGGATAAGCGAGGCCTCCCAGCGCGTCTTTGCTCTGGCGCACCAAATTCACGGGGCTATTGGCGCTACCATAGAACATGACCTGCATTTTTACACCAGGCGTGCCAAGGCTGCAGAGCTTGCCTTTGGTGATGCCAATTTCTATCGAGAAGTGGTAGCCAGAGAGATGGGATTGTGACCGTTGGGCGGAGACAAAAAGCTGCAGCACCACCAATGCCTGCACCCTGACCGCACTGCAGTTGCGTGCTTGCCGATGATAAAGCTCCTCTAAGTCAATACTAAGTTGGAACAGAGCCTGAATGATTGACGTGCTTATCAGGGTTGAGTATACTTGTGCCAGTCTCGCAGCACGATGGAAAATCCTGAAGAATTGCACAATGCAGCACGAAAGGGGTAACTACTATGGGAATTAAGAAGGTAGGCGTAGCTGGCCGTGGATTTATGGGCGCTGGCATTGCCCAAGTCTGTGCTCAGTCTGGCTACGAGGTAGTGGTTGTAGGAAGGAGCAAACAGAGTCTCAACAAGGGCATAGCAACAATAGAATATTACCTGAGCCGCGATGTGGAGAAAGACAGAATATCTCAACAAGATAAAGACTCGACTCTGGCTCGCATCAAGGAAAGCATCACTCAAGAGGACTTGAATGACCGCGATTTGGTTATAGAATCTGTCCCGGAGGATATGGAACTCAAGAAAAAGGTTTTTGCCGAACTAGATCGAATCTGTCCTAGCCATACCATCCTCTGCTCCAACACATCCTGTCTGTCTGTTACAGAGCTTGCTCGAGTAACCAACCGCCCGGACAGGGTAATCGGGACACACTTTCTCTCCCCGGTACCACGCAGCAAGCTACTCGAGATTGTCAAGGCGGACACGACCAGTGAGAAGACCCTCGCAACAGTAAAGGAGTTTGGCCGCTCACTTGGAAAGGAAATCCTTGTCGCAAAAGATACTCCTGGGTTCATTTTTAACTACCTGTTGATAGCGTTGACGAGAGCTGCTGAGCGCCTGCTGGAAGATGGCGTAGCCAGCGCAGAGGATATTGACAAAAGTATGACCCTTGGGCTGGGTCATCCTATAGGTCCACTGGCCCTGGCCGACTTTAACGGTCTGGACGTTGGCTATATGGCATCCCGTGCGATGTATGAGAGGAGTAAGAACCCCTGCCTGGCCCCCTCTGCTATCCTGAAAGAGCTGGTCGATTCTGGTCGTTTGGGGCGTAAGACGGGTGAAGGGTTCTACAAGTATAAAAAGAAAAAATAGTGCCCTGAAGACAAGGCTCTCAGGTTAGGGAAATTGCGAGGGCTCTCATTTTCAATGCCTTGGGGTATCGATTTCAGCACCAGATTTCAAAATATTCTGGAATGGTTTAGCACCTAAAGAAGATTAGCTAAGGTCATTAAGCTTCGTTTCTAAATTTTTTTGCCTTAAGGATACTGTTAAATCTCCCCGAGTTCTTTCTATAATACCTCGTATGGTGTCGGTGGTTCGCCTCAAGCCATGAGCGAGCAAATCTGGGAAATCCATGGTCATCAATATTCCATGGATTTCATCCATTATAGTCAATAGTTCCTCGCAACGAGAAAAGTCCCCTCGCCTTAGACTATCTAATATATATCTCCGCAACTCCCCTACGGATTCGC
>Ga0315539_1002959_pt1 | contig 12087 bp, 7 predicted proteins | sample SalMarSW160150MG_FD_203097 | JGI IMG/M metagenome (GOLD analysis project Ga0315539, IMG submission 203097) | Salt marsh sediment microbial communities from the Plum Island Ecosystem LTER, Massachusetts, United States - Salt Marsh Sediment SW1601-150 ... | reverse complement strand
TGGTATCAAAACCCCCTAATGGAGGTACTATGAAATTTATAGGACTTGACTGGAAAGACAAGGGGTATACAACACGAATAATCAACAAAGAGGGCACTGATCTTTCAGGTTCTTTTGAGGTAGAAAAGAACAGGGAAGGTTTTAGTGAATTCATCCATAAGGTTCGAAAATACTGTGATGGTGATAGTAATGTCTTGTTCGGTATTGAAAGGGAAAGAGACCCTATAGTTGAATATCTTCTAACTCTCGGTTACAAGGTATATTTAGTCTGCCCCAATATGATGAAAAGTTTACGAAAGAGATATAGTTCCACCGGTAAATATAACGATGAATTCGATTCTTATATAATTGCCGATACTGTACGGACAGATAGAAATAGATTAACTCAAATAGAACCCAGGGATGATAAGATAAGGAAGATAGAGTTTTTATTAAGACACAGGGATAAGACTGTAGATGATAAGAAGACTTACGAACAGATTAACCTGTTATTTAAAAGAATACTTTCCCGCGTTTCTTGATTTCTTCAGCGATATAACCTGCCCTACTGCTCTTTCACTCTTAAAGCTATATCCAACCTATGAGGATGCAAAGGAATTGAGTAAAGAAGATATTAAAGCCTTTTTAAGGAAACATCATTACCATAAAGAAAGCGGTGCTTTGCGTATATGCAAAGCAATAAAAGAAGGACAGGTTAAGATAGACACTACTGTAATCCAGGAAAGAAGCAGATCAGCCATTCTTCTTATAAAGAGAATAGAATTGCTTAATGAAGAGACAAAAGAATATGAGAACGATTTAAAAGAGACCACGGAAAACGATAAAGATGCAGAGATATTCAAGAGTCTTCCCGGCAGCGGAGACACACTTTCTCCCGGATTGATGGTAATTTTCGGAAAGAATAGAGATAGATATAAAAACGCGGAAGAGATAAACAGTCTTTCCGGTATTGTACCTTTTACAAAGCAAAGCGGTAACTGGGAAACGCATCTTTTTCGATTCGGCTGTAATCATTTTTACCGCAACATAATCACCAGGTTGGCTTATTGCAGTCTTACCAAGTCAGAATGGGCAAGAAGTTATTATAACGAAAAAAGAGCGGAAGGTAAGAGCCATTATCACGCGTTAAGATGCCTTGCAAGGATATGGATTAAGGTGGCATTTTCCCTATGGAAAAAAAGAGAAAAATACAATGAAGATAAACATATGGCTGCGGTTCAAAGACACAAGATCAGAAATAGATTAGCCCGAAAATCGGCATAATTAAATCAGGGGGTTGACATAGTAATTCTAAAAAAACCCACCCCTTGACACTTTTCAAAGAAGACCTGACCCCTTTATTTTTTCATGTTCAGATTTATTCGAACTTCTCAGATACTTTAAGACGTTGTCGATTTGGTTGAAGTTGTATAAGAACTTTATTTTTAGGGAAAAACAAAAAGCGACGTTCTTTCAAGATTTCAGAAAGCTTATCTAAATTATCAATAATACGGGAACTCCTAGAGGAATAAACGAATATATAGTCTTTTGTGAAAAGGAAATCAAGAAATTCCGAAATGCGGGTTTGGGAATATCCCACCGAAAGTAAGATTTGGTGGAAATCGTAATAAGGTAACCATCCGTTACGATAGTTGTCTTGTACTTTTGCAAAAATACGTTCTACTTCAGGGAATTGAGCTCGTGTTTCAGATAACATATTGTGGTGAAGGAATTTACTATAAGCATAAATGGCATATTCGAAGTCATCCTGTTGTACTCTGGTGCGGTCGTTATTTACTGCACTTTCGAATAATTTGCTTACAAAGTATATTATATCACGAGGTCGTGCAACGACTGCGTTTTGTATCTGTTGAAATGGATTTTTTCTATTTGTTAACTGGAAGTAGTCAGACCATACGGATTGAACGGATTTATTATCTTCTAGCTTCAGGATGAATTTAAATCGCGATTCAATTATGTCCCTAAGTCGATTAGGAAACAAACTCCAGTCTATCTCTATCCTTCTTACTTCCAATTTGTCTGATTCACGAGCAAAGCGAAGCATGTATTCATATATGTCTGTACGAAGGATTAGAATTGTATGTGGCTTGACCGTAGGACAATCTAACTCTTGCGGAATCTTGCCGTTAAATTCTAATAGGGATAGTATCATATCGGATTGAAGCTCGAGATCTCTTCTTGCATCCCAAGTCTTATCGAGATTATCAGCTAATACATTGATGTTTGTATATTTGTATTCTTGAAAGTACTCTTGAACTACTGTGGTGATTGGACCTAGGAGTCTGTTGTATATTCCTTCTAAAGCCTGGGGTTTTTCGAGTCCGGATTCATCCCATTCCTGATACAGTCGGCTCATTGCTGCAAAGTGTTCCATATCGAGTATCTCATTATGTTGGTCTCGTAACTTCAAGATTCGCTCCTCAATGGATCCTGGGCTGATAGTCCCAGGCAATTGATTTGATACACGGCGGTGTAGTTCTAAAAAAACATGTGAGAAAAAAACAAAACGCCATACAGAGGTTAGTAATGCTCTTTTTGACCTATCATTGCTATATAGTTGTGTTCGTTCGACATTATCAAGCAACTCATCTGATTCAGGTTTCAATATTACGTTGATGCTATTTGATGTTTCGTTAGCGAAGTATTCTCTGAGACGAATAAACATTGCGGTCTTCCCAGCACCTTTACGACCAGTTACTATACAACTTTTACGATGAATTGCTTGTTGGTAAGAATCGATTTCTATAAAGTACTCAAGTAAATCTTCCTCCTCTTCTTCTGCGGTTTCATAACCTATGCCAAGTTTTAAAAGATTTAGCTTACGTTCTTCGTAAATGAGTTCTTTCTCTTGTTCTGGTTCCTGTTCTTGCTTTTGCTTAGTTATATAGTTCCCCAACCAAGAACTAGTTTTTTCAAGACAATCGCTCGCATTATTATATTCGATAAGTATATCATTGTAATCAATTGGTGCTTCGAACGGTTCGGGTGCCAGCAACATTACGGTTTTCCCAAGTCCTGAACCGAGTCCTGCAAATAGTGAATATTCTGCGTTAAAACTGGAGTGTTGATTGCGATCTTTCCCAAGAAGGTGAATTAGGATGTTTTTACATTTAACTATATTAGTTACGTACCATACGAGTGTTTGATAGGTTACCTCAGCGGAATTATTCTGTATTACGCGAAGCGGTAGGTTTCGGATGTACTCGCCAAGGTTTAATGCGGCCTGATTCTCCAAGGGACTGCTCAAGAAGAGTAAGTCATGCGTATCTCCCTCTTTAATAGGAATGTTAAGCAAAGAGTCAATAGGGAACGGTTTTGGATGTTTTCGTTGTTGAAGTATTCTCAACAGATCACGACCATTTTGGAACTCATCGTAACCTATATTCTTAAGAATAACTGAAGAATTGTATTTCTCTTTAGCATCAGTTACAGTTGGATTTAATAAAATCAGAAGCTTTTTGCGTTTGCCGATGGCGTAACCAAGCTCGAATAATACATTATGATTAAGGTATGTGAGGTCACAGGAAAAAATTTCGCATTCGTCAATTGCCTTCAATATAGTTCTATTTAAGATGCTGCCACCAATCCGAAGTTCTTCCCACGTCTTTGCTTGGTATGAGGATTGATGTTTATTGTACTCAGATATACCGTGATTGATAGCATCGCTATTGTCGGCATGTCCACTCTCGTAGGCAAAAAATATTGATCTTTTCATGAATTAATTCTTTCTACAAAGTATATAATGAAAAGTTTTCTAGTGTGGATTTTAATTGTTTTGTATAGATAACTTAAAAAATCAATTGTTATGTATATTCGTCAACCTCCTCAATATATAAATTATATAAAAAAAACAACTAAATGTCAATGGCGGTATGCATTTTTAGGTGTTAGGTTTTGGGTTTTAGTAAAAACAAAAAAACCCTGAACCCTCTGTATTTATGTAGACTTATTTTCAAATAAATCAATTAAATTGCTAATTTTACCAAATAATTCATCAAAACTTATTATTTGAGAGTCTCTTAGGCTGTTTCGAAAAAGTTCAAAAGATCTTTTTTTGGTATTATCTGTTAACTCTTGATTCATATTACCAGCAACAACAACGCAATGAGGATAAAATGAATTTAATTTAAGAGTCATTTCCCTAGTTACAGAGGCATGGTCTAAATATAATGAATTTTTATAATTAGCTAATTGCATTACTGATCCTGAGATTTCTTGAGATATGTTATAAATATTATCTCTATATAATTTACCCAATAGTTTTGTTGTTGGGGTTTTAATTTCAATTAATACGGCATTTTTTGTAATTTCATTTTTGCATAAAAAGTCAACCAGATTTCCACCAGTATTCGCAACAGTTTTTCCTCCTACATATGCTTTGCCTTTTATCAATAATATCGGGAAGGGAAATATTTGGGATAAGATAAAAAAATTGCTTAAGAATAGTTGTTGCCAAAATTCTTCGTTTGCATTAGTTTCGTTGGTCAACCATGTATTCTGACATTTTTTCAAGTTGCTTAATCCTACCAAACTATTTAATTTTTGTAAATTATCAATTTCCAATTTTTCAAGCCGGTCAACTACTTGCTGCGGATTTTCTAAGTTTGCCGCATAATTCAAAAGACTAATCAAAAGTTTAACTCCAGCTTTTTTGTTCAATTGAAAAAATGTTTTTAAATCTTGCCCTGTTATTTTACTTAATTCTTCTAGGTTTGCCTCGACTTTGACATATTGAGCTTTTCCAAAGGGAATGCCATCTTTATAGGATATTTCATACAAAGGATAAAGACCTTGAAGCAAAGTTAATAGTTCTTTTGATTTTATTTCTAGTTTAATCCATTCTTGGGCTTTTAAGTTAGAGAGGTTTAATTCCTTGTGGTTTTCCCATGTATTATTTTTGCCTTTTCTTTGAAAAATAAAATTACCTTTGATTGTGGCTTTTGTAGAATGGGGGTTATCTACCATTAAAGGGCAAAAAATTAGTCTAGTTGTAGAGGTTTGTCGGAGTAATATAGGATCACATTCTGCCGAGTGTCTTGATGTTGATTTTATTTTATAATCATTCATATTTTATTCTTCTATAACATAGTTTATATGTACTAATATTAGTTGCAAAAACTCCATTGTTAAGCCGCAAAGATTGATTCCAATATATCTGGGTAACCCTGTTAATATACATAATATCGAAAAAAGAACTAAATGTCAATGGTGGTATGCAAAGAATACTAAAAAAATCCCTTGACTATTAGAAGAATTTTCTTTATCATTTCAATATCTTATGATAAAAAAGAGCTTTTATATTAGTATGTTAGAAAATTTTCGAGGTTGAGATTTGACTCCATATAAACAGATACAAAGTATTTCAGTAAAAAGAAAAGGGGTACTATAGATGAAAAAATTGATATCCATATCTCTTATATTATTTTTGTTTTGTGTCCCTCAATCAACTATTCAAAAGGAGGGTTCTTCAGGATTCAAATATTTAAGTAGTGCCTATCACGGAAATAAAAATTCAAAAGTTTTTCATCGCTTAGAGTGTAGATATTATAATTGTAAAAACTGTACCCAAATTTTTAACTCAAGGGAGGAGGCAATAAAGGCTGGATATAGACCATGTAAGATTTGTAAACCATAATAAGAAACAAAAGATTGGGGTGCCAGATAAGAATCAACCCTTTCGCTATATGAGTTTTAAAATTTTATAAAGGTCGAGATTTGACCCCAAATACTTAGTCAAGCCCTATTCTCATACTTGACATTTTGGAATCTTTTTCTTATTCTTACAATATCTTATGACTAAAAAGAATGTTGATATTAGTAAGTTAGAAAATTGTCAAAGGTTGGGATTTGGACCTAGATATACAGATACACTAGATAAAGAATTAGATAAAAAAAGAGAAAATGATGGATAAGTCAGTTGTATTAAACTATATCGAAAGTCAAAAAAATAAAATTGTTGAGGAGTTTTCATTAACTGATGCAAAAGTTAAGTATTCAAAAAAGATAAAACAAAATAGAGAAATAAAAAAAATATCAGGCGATGAGGAAATCGTAAGAGCTTTTGTTTTAACTAAACTGGTTAATGAACTTGGTTACAGACCTACAAATATAGAAATTGAGAAAGAATACGATATTGGTAGACCGAAAGTCAATAAGCCAAGAATAGATATTATAGTAAGGGATGAAAAAGATAATGCTTTTCTTTATATTGAGCTAAAAAGTCCGCAAGATTATGAAAAAAATAAAGATGAAATAATAGAAAAACAATTATTTAACCTTGCTTCACAAGAAAAAGGACAAGGCAAAGATGTAAAATATCTTGTTCTTTACACTTTTGAAATCAACGAAAACGAAATCAAAGATAAATGTATTCTAATTGATTATGAAAAATTTACTTCTTTTGACGCTTGGAAAGAAGTAAGAGATTTTGCCGATGAATTGCCAGAAAGATACGGAAAAGCACAGAAAGAACCATATATAAAAGGTGGTAAAAAAGATTTAGAAACGAATTTTGATCCAAAAGTTTTAGAAGACTTAAGAAAAAATCTACACAATGTTCTTTGGGGTGGTGGCGGAGCTGATGATAATGATATTTTTTCTTCTCTTGTAAATATTATTTTGGCAAAAATTCAAGATGAAGATGAAAAAGAAGATGGTCAAAAATATGATTTTCAAATTTTTTCTTACAAAGATGGAGAAAGTTTTGAAACCAACCAAGAGCTTTTTAATAGAATAAATGGACTCTACAGAAGAGCCTTAAAACAAAAATTGAATATTCATGATGAAAATAAACTTAATAAATCTTTTGTAATAGATGAAAACAAATTGTCTCTTCCAAAGTTAAAACATACTGTTTCAGAATTAGAAAAGTATTCTTTTGTTGATGGGAAAAATAGTTTTAACGGGAAAGATGTTTTAGGAGATTTCTTTGAAGGGATTATCAGAGAAGGATTTAAACAAACCAAAGGGCAATTTTTTACTCATATCAATGTTGTTAAATTTCTGCTTTGGGGATTACAGCTTGATAAATTGGCAATTGAAAGAGTAAACAACGATTTGGAAATTCCTTATTTGATTGATCCAAGTGCGGGTAGTGGAACTTTCCTTATTGGGTATATGAAGTTTATAACAGAAAATCTTAAGAGAAGATTTAGAGACCAAATATCTACTAAAAGAGCTGTAGAAGATAAATATAATGAATGGTTTCCTTCTCCAAATAGAGAAAATAGATGGGCTAAGGATTATATTTATGGAATTGAGATTAATTTCAATCTTGGTACAGCAACAAAAGTAAATATGATATTGCACGGTGATGGCTCAACTAACATCTTTGTAAAAGACGGTCTTTTGCCATTTCGTTATTATGATAAAGAAACAGCTCCAAACTTCTTGAAACAATATGAACAAGACAAAGCATATTTTGATAAAGAAGTAAATGGACAATTTGATTGTATTATCACTAATCCGCCTTTTAGTGTAGATTTAGACAATGAAACAAAAAAGAACGTCAAAAGAGAATTTATTTTTGGCGATAAAAAGAACTCAGAAAATCTTTTTGTGGAAAGGTGGTATCAGCTTCTCAAACCAAATGGGCGTTTTGGCGTAGTTTTACCTGAAAGTGTTTTTGATACTACTGAAAACAAATATATCAGACTTTTTATTTACAAATATTTCAAAGTAAAAGCGGTTGTTTCTTTACCACAGCTTACTTTTGAACCGTTTACCAGCACTAAAATAAGTTTGCTTTTTGCTCAAAAGAAAACCAAAGCGGAAATTGATGAATGGAATAAACTTTGGGCAAAATATTCTAATGAATGGAGCAATCTTAAAACCAGATGTGAAAATCTTGTAAATGTTTATCTTGACGGAAAAGACAGAAAAGAATTGCCTTCAATTAAGGATTTAACAGAAAAAGAAGAAAAAGAAATTTTGGCAAGAATGCTCAAAGATTACATTGAAGAAGACGACAAAAAACTTTCTGCCAAAGAATTGGTTGAAAAATACAAAGACGAACTTAAAGAACTTTGCAAATATGATAATGATACTAAAGATGTTTTTGGTTTTGTAAATACTTGGTGGGTGTTTGGGGAGGTTGCCAAAGAACTTAATTACAAAATCTTTATGGCAGAAGTAGAAAATATCGGCTACAAGAGAACTAAAAGAGGAGAAAAACCAATGCTAAATGAACTTTATCGTGTAAATGATAAAGGCGAGGTTTTGGTAGATGATGGAGTGAAAGAAACCGCTTTAGATTATTTAAGAAATGTAATATGGGATTAAAAACATTTACAATTGATTTTGTGGAATTTGCTCAAGAGCTGTTGGTGAGATCTAATTACAAGACTGCAATTTTAGGTATTGAGATTAAAAAGCATATTAAAAAATCAGAAAATAAATTTATCAGACTAAAAGAATATTTTGATATTATTTCAGGTTTTGCTTTTAAAAGTTCTGATTATGCGCCAGAAGGTATGCCTCTGATAAGAATTGGTGATGTTGGAAATGACTTTGATGAAAATAATATGGCTTTTCTTCCTGAAGATTATAAAGATGATTATTCGAGATTTTTGCTAAAAAAAGACGATATTATTGTTTCGCTTACAGGAGATGGGAAATTAAAAAGTGATCTAATTTCAGAAGATGATAAATATTTACTTAATCAAAGAGTTGGAAGTTTGAGAGCGAAAGAGCAAACTAATGTTTTATTCTTCTATTATTTGTTAAACTATTTTTCATTCACGAAAAAGCAATTTTATTGGTGGTCGAATGGAAAAACGCAGCTAAATATAAGCCCTTTTGACTTTCTAAAAATAAAAATTCCCTTAATCCCAAAAACACAACAAGACCAAATCGTTGCGCAAATAGAACCGATTGAAAAGAAAATCAAAGAATTAAAAATACAAATCATTGAGCCGCAAGAAATCATCAATAAAGTTTTTGCAAGAGAGTTTGGGTTTGATTTAGAAAAGTTCGAAGAATTGAAGAAAATAAAAAATTACTATCTTGATTTGTCTAGCTTTGGCAATAATAAAGATATAAGGCAAAGTGTAAAGTTTCATAGAGAAGCAGGGATTTTCGTCAACAATCAACTAAAAAAGATAACTAGTAAAAAAATAAAAGACTTTATTTCTGAGCCTATTGTTTTAGGAAAAGGTGTTTCTCCAAAAAATTATGATAAAAATGGAGATTATTATTATATCTCTATGGCGAACATCAAAATTTGGCAGTTTGAAAGCGAAGATTCAAAACTTGTTTCAAGGGAATATTCAGACCAAAACAAAAATAAAACTGTTGCAAAAAACGATATTCTAATTGCTCGTTCTGGCGAAGGAACGATAGGAAAAGTAGCTTTAATTGAAGATGAAGATTTACTAGGAGTTTTTGCGGATTTTACAATGAGAATAAGATTACAAAATTACAATCCGCTTTTTGCTTATTACTATTTTAGAACAGAATATTTTCAGTACCTAGTTGAAATAAACAAAAAAGGTTTAGGAAATAATACAAATATCTTTCCGAGCCAAATACAAGAATTTCCAATGATTGATATTCCCCTAAAATCTCAACAAAAAATCGTTAATAAAATCAAAATAGAATTAGACCAGCAAGAAGAATATAAAAAGAAGACTAAAACCGAAAGAAACAAGATTGATGAGATTGTTGAAAAAGCGATTAAATAATACGGATATGGGGACGGTGCTTGACTTTATGACATTAAAATTATATATCTGTATATCTGGGGTCGCATCTCAACACTTTTAGATCCTTCGGATCAGTTAATTGGGTGATTAGTTAATTGGCAATATTAGGGTTTGGGATTTGGGGGTTGGGATTTAACTAAAATAAATATACTTATTTATTCGTGTTATTTGCCTGCCCCGTAGGGAATGACCGTATCAGGGTAAGGAAGTTTACCCTGTGAAATGCGAAGCGATATTTAACAGGGAATGACTGTATCGGGGTGTGATTCGTTGTTTCAATCGTAGATTCTTCGAATACTAAGTTGAATGGTTAAATTGGCAAATAGTCAAATAGTAAAAAATCTACAGTATCTACATGTTCTACATGTTAAAAAAATTGGGGATGTGGGCGGTGTTTTAAACAACAAAAAAATCCTGTGAATCCTGTTTATCCTGTCAAAAAAATAGAGGGGTCAGGTCTTGCTTTTTGAATCTCAGGGATTTTTTGAATCAGGTGAGGAGCCATTTCCAGAGGGGTATAAAAGTAATCATACGTTCTGTTCCAAACCAGGAAAATTCTTCCTGTCCCTCGTAATCTCCTGTTATAATTAAAAGGTTTTTGCATTTTAGTTTCTTGCTCGCATTGATAAGATTTGTTACTTCTCTTTCTATAGTCTTTTCGCTACTTAAATCATAACAAACCTGAATTAATTGCCTAACTTCAGGTCCTTTCTTTATTACAAAATCAACTTCATGATGCCTCTCGTCTCTCCAGTAATAAACTTCAAAACTTTCATTATAGCTTGCTCTCCTCTGAAGTTCAATCATAACTATATTCTCATATAATCTACCCTTATTTTCAGTGGGTTGGAAGGCAATACTATTTATTACTCCTGTATCGATTGAATAAACCTTTTTGGGAGCGATCATCTGCTTTTTTAATTTATATGAAAACTTCTCCAGAATAAAAATTAGATACGATTCTTCAAGATAACTTACATAATCCCGGATTGTGTGAACATCTTTAATTGAAAAGGTATTCTTCAATTTGGTAAATGTCATCTCACACCCGAAATTGGAAAGAAGGTATTTCGCTATATCTCTGAATGTACTCTTGTATTTTACTTCATGTCTCATGAAAATATCTCTACTTATAATATCATCAAAAATATTCCGTATCATCCTCCTTCCTATCTTATAAACTTCCGGAAATCCACCAATTTTTATGTATTCTTCCAATTCGTTCCTTATTCCCGCTATTTCCTTAGTCATGTATTCTCTTTTCAATTCTCTGCCTTTAAAAATGAGAACCTCCTTAAACGAAAAAGGAAAAAGTTCAAGACTGATATATCTGCCCGTTAAATGAGTGGCTAATTCACCGGACAGCAATTTAGCATTGCTACCCGTAATTATAACCTTTTTTGTCCTCCTTAAACGGCTTGCAAATAACTCCCATCCGGGAACGTTCTGTATTTCATCAAATATTATATACTCTAAATCTTCTCCTTCCAGAGAATATAAAGATTCAAGAATTTTGTTTAAATTTGATTTTTCAATACCGGCAATTCTCTCATCATCAAAATTTACATAACCATATTTTTTCTTTTTAAATAGCAGTATCGACAATAAGGTTTTACCACTCCTTCGTGTACCAAGAATAGCGAGTATATTGGGCTTCCTTAAATATTTAAGCAATCTTTCCCCTGCTGCTTCCCTGCTTATAATTCTTTCGTTCTTAAATATTTCTTCGATTTCTTCTTTCTGCTCAAGAATTACTCTTTTTATATTATCAATATTAATATGATTCATATTCACAAACATATTACAATATTTACATTTGTCAACCCCAGATATATTACGTTTCTATGTTTCTGAGGTCAAATCGAAACCTTTTACTTGCAATAAAGTGAAAATATAGTTAATTATTTAACCTGTAATTGCTATATTTTGCAAGTGTATCCGGAATCAAATCTCAACCTTTGACAAATTCATGTTAGTTAAAAACAATAAATAAAAAATATTCGTGCTATTTGTGTAATTTGTTGTTCCTTACGTAGATTCTTCGAATACTAAGTTGAATGGTTAAATTGAAAAATAGGTAAATAGTAAAAACAATAAAAAAATCCTGTCAATCTTGTTAATCCTGTCAAAATATTTGGGTGTGGTAGGGTTTAGTGTTTTTAGTGTGTTTCGTGGTTAAATAAATTAGCTTTTTTCTTTTTTGAACTTTAATTTGTCATTTTCCATTTTGATATTTGATTTTTACTTTTTGAGTTAGCACCTTGACAAAAAAAGCGTATTTTCTATCATAATGTTATGCGTATTATTTTAGCCTCGTCCTCAGCAAGAAGGAAGGAATTTTTTGAACAACTTGGAATAAACGGAGAAATTATTCCCCCGGATGTTG
>Ga0315539_1002949_pt1 | contig 12101 bp, 13 predicted proteins | sample SalMarSW160150MG_FD_203097 | JGI IMG/M metagenome (GOLD analysis project Ga0315539, IMG submission 203097) | Salt marsh sediment microbial communities from the Plum Island Ecosystem LTER, Massachusetts, United States - Salt Marsh Sediment SW1601-150 ... | reverse complement strand
AGCCTACCAGCATAAACGGTAAGCAGTCACATTTAAAAGCGTGGCGATTCGGTAAAATAATAAAAAACTCCGAACTGCTTGTCAGTTATCTTATATAATTGTTCGTTGTTCAAGACTTGTCGATCATACCGATCGCAAGCACTTTATTAAAAATGGGTTGGCAATGCCAGCCCATTTTTCTATTTTATCTTCTCAATGTCGGATTCGTAACGTTTAGTAATTGACATTACTGGATAACCGTAATCTCTTCTATAAACATCAGCATATTTTGATTTATACCAAGCAGGTCCTGCAAAATAGCTTAAAGCAGCATTAAACTCTCCATCATAGGTTTGTTTGGCTGCTCCAAAATCTGATAGATATAAGGCAGAAGCCAAAAAAGCATCTTTAATATCCCACGGATCGCCTGGTTCTCCAGTAATTGTTTTAAGCCGGTCTCGATATAATATCCAAGTGCTTGGAATAAATTGAGCAGGACCCATTGCTCCTCCATAACCATAACTCATTGGGCAAGATACTGGAGTAGCGTAAGGATCTCTTCCTAATTCTTCAGTAATCTCTAAGAATGGACTCACGTCTCTTGTAGGTTTCATTACGCGTGAAAGCTTTCTGCCAGTACTAATAACTTCTCCTGCACCTGTTGTAGGATTTTTTAAATAACACTGACCAACATTTTTTCCAATATTTGATTCTTGAGTTAAAACAGCTAATAAAAACGCGGGTCTAACTCCAGTAATGCTCTCCACCTGCTTTGCTATTTCATAGGCCTGGCCAAAAGTAGGAGCTTCAGACACGCCTATTAATTTAAATATTCTAGCCCTAATCTCTGCTGCTTTTTCATCAACCTCTCTCTTCTCTTCAAGATATTTTTGATATTCTGTTTCAGTTATTTCTAAATAATATTCCTGCTCTTGTTTTGTTTCAGCACTTTCCTTCTTCTGAATGGTTTGAATTTCTACTATATGCTCTAAATCTCCCTTCTCTTCATCTAAAGATATTTTCTGTTCTTCTAAATTTCTCTTCAAAAGTTTAATATCCTGCAAAATTTCTTTGCTTTTTGAATTCAAAAGCTCTAAGGCTACTAAATTATCAAAGAAATCAGAAATTTCCGGTTCTGAGAATAAAATCTCAATTATTGGTTTTTGATCTTCTTCATAAATAGTCCTTAGGATATTAGCCAATTTGTCTTTTGAATCTTCTATTTTCAAAGAGGTCTTTTCAATAGAAAGTTCAGTATCTCCAATTTGAATCCCTAAATCTTTAACAATTAAATTGCTTTGGTTAATCTGATAATTTAAGTTTGTTATTTTCCTTTTTAGAGAATAGATTTTATCCTCAAGGGTCTTTTTTTCCTCTTCAGTTTTATCAAGATCTTCTCCGATCTCTTCACTCTGCTCTCTGTAATATCTTTCGCACTTTTCTAAAAGCAAACGACATTCAGTTGGCTCAAGTTTATCGCATTGCTCTTCTATCTCTTCTATTTGACAAACCTGTTCAAGATCTTCAGCCTCCACCTTCGCTAAAACTAATGTGGATAAAAAAAACAAAAATAATAGAAATATTATAATTTTATTTTTCATCTTTTTTTTCTTCCTTGCCCGCCGAAGCTTCAGCGGAGGTGGGTTTTTCTTCCTCTTCCTTCTCTTCAGCCTTCTCTACTTCTTCTGGTTTTTCTTCAACTGGCTTTTCTAATTCTTCTTCTATTTTTTCTGTTTCTGGAGGAGTAACCACAGCTATAACCTCATTTTTATCTCTTTGAACTGTAACACCCTGCGGTAATTTTAAATCTTTCACTAAAATCTCATCATCAAAGGTTTTTAACCCTTTTATATTTATTTTAATTTCATGTGGAAGATTTTTAGGCAAAGCCTTAACCTCTATTTCTGAAATCTCTCGAACCAAAGTTCCGCCAAGCTCTTTTATTGCCAATGCTTCTCCTTCAAAAATAATTGAAACGGTTGCTTCAACTTCTTTTGTAAGAATTGGCTGATAAAAATCAACATGAATAAGTTTTCCAGTCAATGGATCTTTTTTTACTTCATGAATTAAAACTGAAAAACTCTTAACTTGCCCTGAGTTTACTGAAGGGTCAACTTGAAGAGAAATCAAAGAACTCTCTCCTGCCTCTTTATATATATTCTCAAATTCTTTAAAATCTATTTCTATAGAAAGATTTTTTATCTTTGGTCCATATAAAACAGCAGGCAGGATGCCCTGTTTTCTTAATGCTTTAACCTTTTTCCCAAGGTCTTTTCTGGCTTTTGCTTTAAGCGTTAACATAAATACACTGTACAGGACAAGCTTCAGCTGCATCTTTGTTGCAGCCAACTTGTTCAACTTCTAATTCATAATTCCCATTGGAATTAAGTTTTGAACCAATTAATTTAGCTTTTCCATTATCAGACATTTCCCAGTGTTTGGGGCATATTGCTGCACAAGAGCTACAGCCAATGCATTTTTTATGCTCTTGGATAATTTTCATATAATTAATTTAGCTATTTAATTATAAAATCGTTGGAATATAACTTTTGACCTTGTTCAAATATTTCGTCAACATTACATCCAATGCAAGCTGAGATGCCAAGCCGATGAAATCCTGTATCAATCAAAGGTATAACAAGTTCAAATGCCTTAACTTCTTTCGGGCTAATACAATTTTCATTTAAATCACTGTCTAAACAATTTTCATAATCGTAAGAGCTCCATTCTCCATTTTTCTTCTCAATATTATAAGGATAACAAGAAGAAAAACAAATATTTTCCTCTAAATTATTTTCAATCTTTACTTTTAAAACATCTCCTCTTCTATATTCTTTTGCGTCAGTAATAATATTTACCTCTTCAGGAACTTTTGGAGGAACTAAGAAAACTGCTAAAGTTATTAAACCTAAAAGGATTAAACCTATTAATATTATTAAAATATCTTTTTTGGTCATATTCTGCTACCAAATAATTTTAATTTCTTCTCGACCTTTTTTTGAATCGTTTTTTGAACTATAGGTAAAATTTTATAGGGTTTAATTTCTTTGGTCTTCAGACTCCTCAGCAAAGCTCCTTTCCAAGCTAATCTTAATTCAGTATTAATATTGATTTTAACAATCCCGAGATTAATCGCCTTTTTAATCTGAACATTTGAAATTCCTGATCCTCCATGAAGAACTAAAAAGGTATTCGTTTTTTCTTTGATCTCTTCTAATCTATTAAAATTAAGTTTAACATCTTTATAAAAACCATGCCTATTTCCAATAGAGATTGCTAAACTATCTACTTTTGTTTCTTTAATAAATCTTTCTACTTCATTTAAAGAGCTTAAATTTCCTTTTTCTATGCTCTCTAATTCTCCTTCAACTAAGACACCTTTCTTATGAGCATGCTCTACTACTTTTTTAGCATATTTCATATTTTTTTCAAGGGACAAATCAGAACCATCAAAATGAACTGCTGAATAGCCAAAATCAATAGCTTTTTTAATATAATCTAAATCTTTGCCATGGTCAAGATTTAAAAACGCAGAAACCTTGTATTTCATCTTAGAAATCTCAACCAAAGCTAAAATTTCTTCTAATCCTAAAAAATTGTTTTCTTTTTCAGACGTTCCAAGAATCACTGGACTTTTCATTTTCTTAGCAGCAGCTAAAATCCCTCTCAATTGCTCAAGGGTTGAAAAATTAAACTGACCAATAGCAAACTTTTGCCTTTGCGCTCTTCTTAAATAATCTTTTAATGTCATAGCTTTACTTTATTTACTTTTACTTTTATAAACTCCTCATTCTTTCTCAATAACCCTTGCTTAGCTCCCCATTTTTGAAAACAAGAAGCAGCATTAGCTACATTAAATTGAACAGCATATTCTATATCATCTTTTATTATATATTTAGAAACAAATCCAGAAGAAGCAGCATCTCCTCCACCGGTTCTATCAACTACTTTTACTTTTGGAACTTTAGCTTGATAAAGATATTTTCCATCAGAAACCTTGACTCCTTTAGAAGACCCCATTATAGCAATACCGGGACACATTTCATCAAGTTTTTTAAAAATCTCTTTCTCTTTTTTATAAGGAATTTTAGTTAATAAAGAAGCTTCTTCTTGATTTAAATTTAAAATATCAATCTTTTTAAGTATTGATTTAAAAGTTGCTGTAGGCAAAGAAAGTTGGGAATTACCAGGATTAAAAGCAATTTTAATATTGTTTTTGTAAGCGAAATTAACAATATCTTTTGTAAGATTAGATGCTTGTCCTGAAAGAGGCGCAAGATAAAACCATTTTGCCTTAAGCTTTTTCCAAGGAATATCTTTCTTTGTCAAAAGTTCTGAAGCTCCTCTATAAGCTAAAATAGTTCTATTTTCTTCTAAACCGGTATTGAAAATAACTGAATAATTAGTTGGCTTTAAATTTGTTCTAAAAACAAAACTAGTATCTATACTAAGCTTTTTTAATTCTTTAATAATCTCTTCACCTGCCAAATCCATTCCTACTGTTCCAAAATAAGCTGTTTTAAATCCTTGTTTAGCAAAAGTAGCTGATGTATTCGTTCCTCCTCCGCCGGAAAAAAGATGTATTTCTTCTACATCAAGTTTGGAGCCCAAGTTAAAACAAATCCCTTTGCCTTTAATAAACTTCTTATTTTTTATCTCTTGCCAGCCTTTTGGCTTAAGAAAAACATCCCAAGTAGCTGATCCAAATGTAATTATATCAAACATATTATTTAGCAAGATTCAATATTGTTTTTATAATAGAATCAGGATTTAAAGACATTGATTCTATTCCCTGTTTTTGCAGAAATTCAGCAAATTCCTCGTATGTTGAAGGTGCTTCGCCGCAAATTCCACAATATTTCTTCTTTTCTCGACAAAGCTTAATAACCCTGCTAACCATTTCTTTTACTGCTTCATTTCTTTCATCTCCAATGTATGCAATTTGAGCGTTATCTCTGTCAATGCCTAAAACTAATTGAGTAAGATCATTGCTGCCTATAGACATACCGTCAAAAATCTTCAAGAATTCTTCAGCTAAAATAACATTGGAAGGAATTTCGCACATCACATAAGTTTTCAATTCTTTGAGTCCAAACCTTGCTATTAGTTTTTTTACTTTTATTCCCTCTTCAATGGTTCTGCAAAACGGAACCATAATTGAAATATTTTCTAAGCCAAAGATGTTTCTTGCTCTTTTTATTGCATCACATTCCATTCTAAAAGCCGGCTGAAAACTCTCATCAATATATCTGGAAGCTCCTCTGAAACCAAGCATTGGGTTTGACTCTTGACCTTCAAAAAGTTCTCCTCCAATTAAATTACGGTATTCATTAGTTTTAAAATCAGAAAATCTGACAATTACTTCTTTAGGATAAAAAGCAGCTCCTATCTGAGCAATTCCTTCAGCCAGTTCTTTTATAAAATACTCTTTTTTATCTTTATGTTCAATTGTTATTTTTTCAATCTCTTTTTTTAACTTCTTGTTCTTTAAATTCTTAAAATGATAAAGAGCGAGCGGATGAATTCTGATTTTTTCAGCAATAATAAACTCTTCTCTAGCCAAACCAACACCATCATTTGGCAAGAAAGAAGATTTAAAAGCAATTTCCGGAGCCCCGATATTCACCATTATCTTTGTTTTTAAATTAGGAATCTTTTTTAAATCATATTCTTTAATCTCAAATAATATTTTTCCTTCAAAAACCCGGCCATTCAAGCCTTGGGTGCAGTCAACAGTAACCATTTGACCGGTTTTTAGAATCTTACTTGCATTTTGGGTTCCAACAATCGCTGGAACACCCAATTCTCTAGAAACAATAGCAGCATGAGCTGTTTTCCCGCCTTCATCAGTAATAATTGCTGAAGCTAAGCGCATTATCGGCACCCAGTCAGGATCAGTCATTTTAGTCACTAAAACCTCTCCTTGGTTAAAATCAGTAATTTTAGAAACATTAGAAATTACTCTTACTTTGCCTATTCCGATTTTATCACCAATAGCAATACCAGTTATAATCGGCTTTTTCTTGCTTTTTATTTTGTATTCTTTATAGATTTTAGCGTTTTGAGGAGCGTGAATTGTCTCTGGTCTTGATTGAACTATAAAAAGCTCGCCTTTTTTTCCACCCTTAGCCCATTCAATATCCTGATGTTTACCATAATGATCCTCAATTTTACAAGCCCATTGAGCCAAAACAAGAATATCTTTGTCATTCAAAGAAAATCTTAATTGGTCTTTATCCTTGACTGTTATCTCTTTTAATCCTCCTCTTTTAGCATAAATATACTTTTTAATTTTCCTGCCTAAATTTTTAACAATTATTGGTTTGAATCCTTTCTCCAAGGTAGGTTTGAAAACATAAAATTCATCAGGAGTAATCTTTCCTTTAACAATCAACTCCCCTATCCCCCAAATAGAATTAATTAAAACAACATTGGGAAATCCAGTTTCTGTGTCTAAGGTAAACATCACTCCGGAAGAACCAATATCGCTCCTAACCATTTTTTGAATTCCTACGGAAAGAGCTATTTTTAAATGTTCAAAACCCTTTTCTTCCCGGTAAGAAATTGCCCGGTCATTAAATAAAGAAGCCATACATTTTTTAATAGCTTTTAACAGGCTCTCTTCTCCTGAAATGTTTAAATAACTTTCGTGCTGGCCAGCAAAACTAGCTGTAGCTAAATCTTCAGCAGTAGCAGAAGAACGAACAGCCACATCAACATTATTCTGCTTATATTTTTTACAAAGCTTTTTGTATGACCTGATTATCTTTTTCTTTAAATCATCAGGAAGTTCAGTTTTAAGAATCAAATCTCTTGATGCTTTTCCGGTTTTTATTAAACTGTCCAGGCTTTTAGGATTAAACTTTTGGAAAATATTCTTTAGCTCTTTGTCAATTTTATTCTTTTTTAAGAAATACCAAAAAGACTTTGAAGTCAAACAAAAACCATCGGGAATATTCACTCCTTGTTTAGAAAGATTTCTAACCATCTCGCCTAAAGAAGCGTTCTTTCCTCCAACCAAAGCAGAATCTTTTGAATTAATCTGTTTGAACCAAAGTATATGTTTTTGTTTTTTAAACATATTATTTTCTAATTATATCAATAAATATCCTTCTCCTTTTTTTACTATACAAGCTGCATTTCCTTCATCAGTATCAAGCTCCATACAGAGTCGATAATTTTTATCTACCCGAGCTCTAACATTGTGAAAGGTTAAAGAACATCTTCCCCTGGTTTTAACTGAAAACAAATTACCATCTTCTAAGCCAAACTCTTTAGCTTCTTTGGGATTACAATGAATATGCCGCCAGGCGTTAATTACCCCTTTTTTAATTTTAATTTTCTTTTTAGGCCCGATAAGCACAGCTCCCGGTGTTCCCTCAATATCTCCAGAATCTCTTACTATAGGATTTACTCTTAAAAAAATTGCATCTGTATGAGATAGTTCAACCTGAGTATTTTTTCGGACAGGTCCTATTATTCTGACATTTGAGATTTTCCTTGAGCTTACTTGAATGTCTAAAGTTTCTTTAGCTGCAAATTCTCCAGGTTGAGTAAGATTTCTCAATTTTTTCAACTGATAACCTTTGCCAAAAAGAACTTCTAAATCATTTTGAGATAGATGAATATGCCTTGCCGAAACTTCAACAGGAATTCTCTTGTCCATTTTTTACTTCTTAATTATCTTTTTAATTTCTTTCACACTTTCAGGATTAGCCAAAGTGCTTAAATCGCCAAGTTTTTCTCCAGTAAACAATTTTCTTAAAATTCTTCTCATTATTTTTCCTGATCTTGTTTTTGGCAAATCCTTAACAAGATAAATCTGCTTTGGCGTTGCAATTGGACCTATTTCTTTTCTTAATTGAAAAACTACTTGTTTTATTATCTGATCTTGGGATTTCTTTACTTTAGAAACCACAAAAGCAATTGGAGTTTGGCCTTTTATTTCATCATCAATTCCTACTACAGCGCATTCAGTAATATCTTTATCTAAAGCAATAGCACTCTCCATTTCTCCAGTAGTCAATCTATGGCCAGCTACTTTCATTACATCATCAGCCCTGCCAACAACCCTAATCAAGCCTTTTTTATCGTAATAAGCCCGATCACTGGTAAAGTATATCTTTTTACCGTAATCAGCCCAATAAGTCTTTAAATATTTTTTTGGATTTTTATAAACATCCCGCAAAAGACCAGGACTAAACGGAGAAAGCAAAACTAAATTACCTTCTTTGTTCGGGCCTAATTTCTTGCCTTTTTCATCCAATATTTCAAACCTTAAACCAGGAAAAGGCAAACCAGTAAAACACGGTTTGAACGGCCCAATTCCAGGCAAAGAAGTAATTAAGATTCCTCCAGTCTCTGTTTGCCACCAAGTATCAAGCAAAGGACGTTTAGTTTTCCCGATTTCTTTAAAATACCATTTCCAAGCTGCTTCATCAATTGGCTCACCAACTGAAGCAATAATCTGAAGAGTGTCAAACTTATGATCCTTGAGAAACTTTACTCCATATTTTTCAAACATTCTCACGGCAGTAGGAGCAGTATAAAAAGTAGTTACTCCGTATTTTTCAATTACATCAGCCCACCTATTTGGTTCAGGCCAAACAGGAAGACCTTCAAAAATTATAAAAGTAGCCCCAGAAAGCAAAGGACCATAACAACTATAAGTATGGCCAGTGATCCAACCAACATCAGCTGTAGACCAAAAGATATCATCATCTTTTAAATCAAATATCCACTTGGCAGTAGCATAGGTCTGCACAGTATAACCTCCGCACGTATGCACACATCCCTTAGGTTTTCCAGTGCTCCCACTAGTATATAGTATAAATAAAAGATCTTCTGAATCCATTGGCTTCGGCTCACACTTATCACTTTCTTTCTCAACTAATTCCTGCCACCATAAATCTCGTCCTATTTTCATCTTAACTGGATTGTTTGCTCTTTTAACCACAACAACTTTTTTCACTTCTGTCTTTTTTATTCCTTGATCAGCATTTTTCTTCAAATCAATAACCTTGCCTTTTCTGTAATAACCATCAGCTGTAATTAAGATTTTCGCCTTAGTATCTTGCAACCTTATATTCAAAGCTCGAGAACTAAAAGCTGAAAATACAACTACATGAACAGCTCCAATTCTAGCGCAGGCTAACATGGCAATTATTACTTCAGGAGTCATGGGCAGATAAATACCAACTCTATCCCCTTTCCTTACTCCTAATTTCTTTAAAGTATTGGCAAATTTATTTACTTCTCTAAAAAGATCATAATAAGTAAAAACACGCTGTCTTTCTTCAGTCGGTTCTGGCTCCCAAATCAAAGCAATCTTATTCCGCCTTGTTTCCAAGTTTCTATCCAAAGCATTTTGAGTAATATTTATCTTCCCGTTAACAAACCATTGAAAATACGGCGGTTTATGAACAAAGCCTTTTGTCCATTTTTTATACCAAAAAAGTTCTTTGGCTAAATCCTCCCAAAACTTAACTGGATTTGCTAAAGCCTTTTTATAAATTGCTTTGTTATTAATCCAAGCTTTTTTCTTAAATTCTTTAGTTGGATAATATAAATCGCCTTTTTTTATCATATGCTTTATTATACCTTATTCTAAAAAAACAAAAAAGTGTGAAAAACTCTAAAGGTCGTGTTGATATCGGATGTCAACAAGCTTGTTGACATCCGATATCAACACGATAGGGCAAGCTCCTCATGCCGAAAACCCTTGACAAATATAATCTAATATGATATAATGTAAACATGACGTAATGTAGACAAATCAAAGAATTGCTCGTTAACACTTTAGCTGAATGAAGGGATAAGAAAATGAATTGGAAGACAAAAACAAAATCGTTCATTACCGGAATCGTTTCAACATTGCTTTTTAGCCTATTAGGGACTATAGCAGGAGCCCATTATGGTCCTAAGGGAATGACCGCAGGATTAATTCTCGGGGGGATAGCTTGTATCTCGCTACTCATTACATCTCATCACATGACAGCTTGTATGCTTGCGGAGAAAAAAGACCAAATGAGCCAATAAAACGAGCCAACCAACTAAAAAGCCGAAACGAATGTTTCGGCTTTTCTTATTTCATCAACTACTACGAGAACTGTTCTCGTAGTACGTAGTATTATTTTTATGGTATTATTAAAATATTTCTAAACGGGCGATTTGTTCCAATTCTTCTTGAGATAAAATACTATGTTCTTTCAAAGATTTAACCAATATAGCGAAAAATTCTTTTTCTTTCTTTTCCTGATAATTCCTAATTTTATTTTCTTGTATAAGTTTGTCTACTTTGGTTATGAGAGAATCTACATCTCTATACATCTTATCTTTAAATTCATTAAATTCTCTTTCATTAACAAGCTTTTCCTCTAATTGAGGAATTAATAATTTCTCTGTGTATTCAACTAATTGAGAATATGTTAATGGTTTTTGATTTTCTTCTGGCATAATATTATTATAACTTTTTTCCTACAAATTCTGCGAATTCGGCTAAACGGCAGGCATAGCCATATTCGTTATCATACCAGCCCAGAACTTTAATCAAATTGTCTTTAACCATTGTTTGAGAAACATCGACAACAGCTGAATAAGTATTTCCAATATAATCGGTAGAAACCAATGGCTCTTCCTCTATCTTCAAAATCCCTTTAAGCTGGTCAGCAGCTTTTTTAAATGCAGTATTAACCTCTTCTTTATTTGTTGGTTTCTCTACTTCAACAATTAAATCTAATATTGAAACTGTTGGAGTAGGTATTCTTATCGCGATTCCATCTAATTTTCCTTTTAATTCAGGGATAATCTTTCCAATTGCTTTAGTAGCTCCAGTACTGGTTGGAATAAGATTTAAAGCAGCAGCTCTGGTTCTTCTTAAATCTTTATGAGGCAAATCCAAGATTTTCTGATCATTAGTATAACTATGCACAGTAGTCATAAAACCTTTAATAATCTTAAAATTATCATTTAAAACTCTTGCCATTGGAGCTAAGCAATTAGTAGTGCAAGAGCCCATATCCATAATATCATCTCTTTTGAGGTCAAATTTATCTTCATTTACTCCCAAAACATATCCCGGAATTACATTTGTTTTAGCGGGAGCAGAAATAATTACTTTTTTAGCGCCTGCTTTAATATGTTTTTCAGCTCCTTCTAAATCAGTAAAACGACCAGTGCATTCTAAAACAATATCTACTCCTAATTTCTTCCATGGAAGTTTCTCCGGTTCTGCTTCAGCAAGCATATCGCAAGTAATTTCTTTATCATATCTTCCATATATAGAATCGTACTTTAAAAGATGAACCAATGTTTTATTATCTGTTAAATCATTGATAGCAACAACTTTTAAATCAGGGTGATTATCAAGAATTCTTCTAAATGTTGGCCGACCTATACGACCAAAACCATTGATAGCAATTTTAATAGACATAAATTTACTCTTTGATATTAAGCAATTGTGAAATCTTTTCTTTATTAAAACCGACAATAATCTCTTTATCAATTTCAATCACGGGTACTCCCATTTGGCCTGATTTTTCAACCATTTCATCCAAAGATGTTTTATCTTGCGAAACATCAATATCTTCAAACTCAATATTGTGTTCTTTCAAAAACTCTTTTAAAGTTACACAATAAGGACACATTGAAGTAGAAAAAACTTTTACTTTTGGCATATTTCAGCGGGTTCATTATTTGTTAATTCACAAATTAAACTGGTTAGGTTTTTTGCTTCTTGCTCTTCTCCTGAATTTTCTCCCGAACCAATTCTATAATACTTGCATCCTAACACTAAAGTTGGAACACCACCAGTGCTGAACTTTTGAAAAACGTCCATATCAGCGTCTGAATTCATATTGTTGTGAAATGATACATAGCCATTAAATTTTTCGGCTACTTTTTCAATAATTGGATGCTCCCAGCTACAATGAGGACATCCGTCAGAACCAAAAAAATAAATAATTGGTTTGTCATCTTCCATGCAAATCTCATCACTACTTACTGAAAAATTCCCAACTGTCTGGCCTGTTTCTTCTGCTTGTGCTTCAATCTCTGTTAAATCAATTACCTGTGGAAAAATAAGTTCTCCGTTTTTTGTTATACGCCATTCCACTTCCTCTTCT
>Ga0315539_1002931_pt1 | contig 12134 bp, 16 predicted proteins | sample SalMarSW160150MG_FD_203097 | JGI IMG/M metagenome (GOLD analysis project Ga0315539, IMG submission 203097) | Salt marsh sediment microbial communities from the Plum Island Ecosystem LTER, Massachusetts, United States - Salt Marsh Sediment SW1601-150 ... | reverse complement strand
TTAGCGACAAGTTCAAACGTAGAACTGCCGTCGCAGGCCCTGATTATGAGAAGGGCGTAAAGGCACCGCGTGTGCCGTGGGCTGCTGCTACTGCGGCCGCTGAGGGTAACTACGATGCTGGTGTGCAGGCTGCTATTGCAGACAAGCGGTTTGGAAAGGGTGTTACGAAGGCCGGGGATGCAAAGCATACGAAGGGCTGCATTGAAAAGGGTACCGCTCGATATGGTCCCGGTGTTGCCGTTGCCGTGCCGGATTACGAAAAGGGCTTTGCTCCGTTTCGTGCTGCTCTGGAAGCGACTACTCTACCACCGCGTAGAGCTCGTCGTGATCCATCTAACCTGCAACGAGTATCTGCCGTTGTCGATACGATGATAAAGACAGCGCAGTCACAGGCGTAGCTGGAGTTTTGAGTGTTGAGTTGTGAGTGTTGTGTTGTGAGTTATTAACTTTGGAGCGGGGTTTGATGAGAAAGTGAGGTAAATATATGAATTATCGTCAAGCTGAATTATTGGCGACCGAGAGTATTACTACTGCGGCGGTCAAGACCATTGATATCAATGTTAGCGATGTCATAAGTCGAATCGGGGTGATTCTGGAGCTGGTCAACAACGGCAACAATCCGACGAACCACCCGCTTGCTGCGATAAAGAGCATTGAGATCATTGATGGCTCTAAGGTCATAGCTTCACTGACCGGCTATGCAGTCCAGGCATTGAGCTACTACTGTACCGGCAGGATGCCTCATAACGAGCTTAATTATGAGGACAATGCTTACTGCCGGTCTTACGTTCCGTTGGACTTTGGAAGGTTTTTGTATGATCCTGAGCTTGGTTTGGATCCGAAAAGGTTTAAGAACCTTCAACTTCGAATTGATCATAACTACGCGTTGGGTGGTAGCTCGCCTGATGGTGCTTACTTGAGGGTCATAGCTGATATGTTTGACCAGAAGATGGTTACTCCGATGGGCTATCTGCAATCGAAGGAGATATACAGCTTTACGCCTGCAACAGGTACCGCAGAATATATAAACCTGCCGCTCGACAACAACATCCGTATGATCATGGTAATGAACGTTAACGACAATGAGGAGCCGGATGTCCAGTTCGAGGACGTGAAAATCGATGAGGAAGACGGTAAGCGTGTAGTTATCGACTGCAAAACTATGGACCTTATTCGTGCAGTTTCGACCAGGTTTGGTCACTTTCAGGAGTATTTTTCCGGTCACTTGGCGGCCACGACAGATGATGAGTTCTGGCTTAGTGCCTGCAAAGACATACAGATTGCCGGCTTCACCGACACAGCCAGTGTGATTTTAAATTACACATGGTCTGGTGGACGTGCAAGGGTGCTGCAGGCATCGGCTGCGGCTTTATTTGGCTGTATCGCCTCAGGTAGATGTCCGCACGGTGCCGTCCCGATATTCATGGGAGACCAGCAGAACATCGGTGATTGGTGGAACGTCTCTGGTGTAGGCAAGGCAAGGATTATTTTGACTGCACGGCCTACAGTAGCGATCGATACTGAAAAGACAACCGATGTGATCGTACAAAGCCTTCAAAGGTATTGAGAGCAGGTAAGAAAAATTAATGGATGAGAGACAAGTATCTTTGATGGTAGGTCACAGTGAATATACGGCTGCGACCAAGCTGATCCATTCCGGCCCGTGTATTGTTAAAAACGTTACGGTTGCCGGTGACGGTGCGGTCGGAGACTGCCAGATTTATGATGGCTATAGTACCAGCGGTAAGCTAATGGCACACTTAGAGGTTCTTAGCGGTACTACTTTTTCGTGGATGCCTGGAGATGGTACTGATTTTGACCAGGGTATCTACGTTGTAGTCAGTGCTGCGACTACGAAGGTAACAGTGACCTACGTTCCTGAGAGCAGGAAAGATTTTATTTAGCGTACGGCGTACAGCGTACAGCGTGCAGAGGTGCGGAGTTGATTTACGTTGCGAATATAACTACGCCTGCGAACACTCCCCAGACATCTCTACTCCAAACCAGAATTAAGGTGACTAAAGGCCTGGTCTACAAGGTCGAGTTTTACTTTCCTTCCGGCTCTGCCGGTAAGATGGGGGTTGCTGTCTTCGATGGGATGTACCAGGTCTGGCCTTCCTCGGTCGGTGAATTCTTTGTGGGAAGTGATGTAGATATCAGCTTCGATGATCTTTATCATAAATCCGCAGCTCCTTATGAATTTCAATGTTACACATACAATACCGATGATGTGTTCGAGCACCTTGTGATTGTTCGTCTCGGTCTTGTCAGTGACGAAGCTTACATGGCAAGGTTCATGCCGCAAGGCGGAGCTGAGGCGTTTAAGGAGCTGCTCGAGACTTTGCAGGTCGAGCGAAAGGCACGGGCCAGGCTACAGAAGAACCTTATCAAGAGGACACCATTCAAGTTTATTGCGGAGACTGAGCCGGAAATAAAGGAGATTATCGTGGAAAAGATAGTTGAGGTCCCAACCGGAATTACGAAGGCCGACCTGGACAAAGCAGTTGCCGAGGCAGTGGCTAAAGTCAGGGCTGAGCTTAAAGCACAGACAGATTATATAGTCAGCAAATTAAGTGATCAGCTTGCTGCGGCTAACAAAGCACTTGCTGCCGAGAAAGAAGCGAAGGCTAAGATGATAGCTGAGCTCGAGGCGAAGGCGAAGCTGCTCGCTGAGGCTAGTGCATCTAAGATAATCAGTAAATTTAATGCACAATTAGCTGAGAAGGACAAGCTGCTGGCAGCCGAGAAGGATGCGAAGGCAAAGGCAGTTGCTGAGGCAGAGGCTAAAGCTAGGGCCGAGGCCGAGGCTAAGGCTGCAAAGATTGTGAGTGACTTCCAGCTGGAGCTTGCTGCGAAGGACAAGGCACTTGCTGCTGAGAAGGAGGCGAAGGCCAGGACGATAGCTGAGCTCGAGGCGAAGGCGAAGCTGCTCGCTGAGGCTAGTGCATCTGAGATAGTCAGTAAATTTAATGCACAATTAGCTGAGAAGGACAAGCTGCTGGCAGCCGAGAAGGAGGCGAAGGCCAAAGCAGTGGCAGAGACCGAAGCAAGGTTAAAGGCCGAGGCCGAGCAAAAGGCGGCTGAGGTGTTGAAGCGAATGGAAGCCGAGCTCGCAGCGAAGGACAAGGTCCTCGCAGCTGAGAAGGAAGAAAAGGCCAGGACAATAGCCGAGGTCGAGGCCAAGGCCAAGCTCTTAGCTGAAGCTACTGCATCTGAGATAATAAGCAGGTTCAATGCACAATTAGCTGAGAAGGACAAGCTGCTGGCTGCCGAGAAGGAAGCAACAGCCAAAGCGAAGGCCGAGGCCGAGGCCAAAACAGTTGAGCTGTATCTTTGGAAGGATGGTACGTGGCACAAGGAGAGGCCATCTTATCGAGAGCTAGGACATGCATCTTGCATATTGAGTAGTGGTTATTGAAGTTTGTACAGGGACAGATAATGCCTAAGGACTTTACACCTGACAAACTGATTTCAGCGGACCTAATGTTCGCAAAAGGTATTCTACTTTTGGACCAGTGCGAGAACCCATCTTCCTGGAAAGTAGAAGGTACGGGAGAGGAAGGGGCTGGTGCCTGGGATCTTTCTTACGCAGCTTATCTTCAAGAATTTTCAGTAGCAGCACATGCGACATTTCCAACCGGCTTATTTTTCAAACCTGACGGATTAAAGATGTATACGATGGATTACGACCATAGAATGATAGATGAGTACGACCTTGGAACAGCATGGGACGTTTCGACTGCGGTTTACTTGCAACAGTTTTTAGTAGGAGCAAAAGATATTAGCCCGCAAGGTATATTCTTCAAGCCTGATGGAAAAAAGATGTACACAATGGGAGAATCAGGCGATACGGTAGATGAGTACGACCTTGGCACTGCATGGAACGTAACAACAGCGGTATATCTTCAAGAATTTTCAGTAGCAGCAAAAGAGACAGTAGCCACAGGCTTATTTTTCAAGCCTAATGGTTCAAAAATGTATACCATCGGTTTTGATGGTGATACGGTAGATGAGTACGATCTGGGAACGGACTGGGACGTTTCAACGGCGGTCTATTTGCAAGAAATTTCAGTAGCAGCAAAAGAGACAAGCCCAAGCGGCTTATTTTTCAAGCCTGATGGTACAAAGATGTATACCATCGGTTTAGATGGTGATACGGTCGATGAATACGACCTGGGAACCGCCTGGGATGTATCGACGGCGGTATATCTGCAGGAGTTTTCAGTTGCAGCAAAAGAAATCAACCCGCAAGGTATATTCTTCAAGCCTGATGGGACTAAGATGTACGTAATAGGTACTGATGGTGATAGTGTTGATGAGTATGACCTTGGGACTGTGGATACTGCTGATTACGATCTTACATCAGAGGCGGGAGCAGCTTACTTTGGATCATTAGGTTATAAGCTCGTTACAAAAGAATCATCACCGGCTTACGCGGACCTGGTTACTATGACACGCAAGGTCGCGTTTCCGGAGACTGATTTGTTGGTCTATCGGCTATTTTTCTGTCTGGAGGATGTATCAGAAACTTTAGCTTTTTGGATTAGGGCAGACTTTAACGATGGCAGTAACGCGTACGCGGCTGACTTGAAGTGGCTGCCGAACAATAAGCAGCTTCAATACCTCGATGAGAATGGGGACTATCAAACTATCAGTGGCTATGGTCAAACCGGTGTAGATGGTTCCTGGATAAATATCGAGATGGTCCTTAGTTTGACCACTCATGAGTACGTTTCGTGCACCTTCAACGGAATCAAGACCTCGCTGATAGGTATAAGTTTTCAGAATGAGGGTGAAGTTGCTGATATCTACCATGAATTTCAGATCGGACAGCTTGCCAATGGAGCTAACCAGTCGGTGGTTTATGTGGACTCGATTTACATAGGGGAGTTCCTGAATATTTGACAGACGACAGAGGACAGAAGACAGAGGACAGAGTAAAATGTACGCAGTGATTTGTACGATAGTTGGCCATACTGTGCTTGTGCTTGGCGTTGTGGTCGGTGTTGCGGTGCGAATTGAGCACCGGCTGACGCGGATTGAGACCGACGTAAGCTGGTTAAAAAAGAACAATAAGTGTGCTTATTTAGGAGGTGCTCATTGTGAATGCGATCAAGACGTGGATAAGCCATAATCAGGGCATGTTCGTGGCCTTGTCGATAGTGACCGGCCTGCTGGTCTGGACATATGGCTGCGAATCAAAAGTATCATCGTTGATCAGCGAAGGTCAAAAAGTGACTCGTGAGGAGCTCAATTTGGAAGTCCAGCAGGAAACGCAGCGACTGGAAGCTGAGCTCGACCTGCTGACTAAGCAGGCTGCGTTAAAGTTTCAGAAGTTAGATCGGCAGGACGAGATTAAGCAGAAACTCTTTAACTTCGCGGCTGTCTCTGCCGAGTCTGGTACGGTCAATCCGATTGGTGTGATTACTCTTTTGGGTGCTTTTCTTGGTGCCGGTGCTGTAGTTGATAACCGGATTAAAGACAAGGTCATAGCCAATCGGCCTTTACAGTCAAATAACGCTAATTCGGCGAGCTCGTAGAATGACCCAGGTTGAAAAACAGGGTATCAAACATCGGACGGCCTCGAGATAATCGCTCCAGCGAAGTGTTAGCGTACAGCGTTCAGCGTACAGCGTACGGAGGACAGAGAATTATGGCTGATTTGGGAATTGGTCAATCACCGAGAATACTGACTCGTTATCCGCACATGATGTCTGAGGACGTCGCGGTCTGGACGGACTTCCTAAAGATCAACCCGGATTTCTTCCAGGAAGTATGGTACGATGTGCACGTCGGCTCGACCATGCCACTGCCTGCTGGTGCTACGGATTTGCAGATTCAGGTCGCAATGGGTGTTTCACGCAAGCGTATAGATGTAATCGGGCGGACCGGGGCTGAAATGTGGGTGGTCGAAATCAAGCCTTACGGCAATATGGTCGCACTCGGTCAGGTAATCACATATCACCGGTTGTTCACGAAAGAGTTTGAGCCTCAAATACCCGTGATTCCGGTAATTATCTGTGCGAACCTCGACCCTGACTTAGCTGACGACCTCGAGGTCCACGGGGTTGGATTCTACGAGACGGAGAAAAGAGAGGTCGCTAAAGAGCTGATATTGACGACAAAATAAGTCGACAATCGCGGCAGTTTTTGTAACAGGTTATCCACAATCAGGTACGCTTTACTCACTCACTCCCGCTCTCCCATGGCTCCCGTTCGCTCGCAAAGCTATATATTTTATAAGGAAAGGTGATAATAAGCAAGACGAACGTGTCGCTTTTGCTGCCGCTCCTTGAATAAAAATTATAATGATGTGCTGAAAAGTTAGTCAAGCCAAACAAATCCGATATTGTAAAGAATGCGCAAAATGACGTAACTGTCCTCAATTTGTGCATGTGAATCTGCGTTTTTAGCTATAAAAACACTGATACGCGAAAAGACGAGTGCCTCGTCATTTTACGCACAATTTAACTTAGCCCTTGACGGGGGTGGGGGGAGTCTTGATAATCATGTCATATCTAACGATCGGGAAAGACATGAAGAAACAGGGACTATGACAAATGGTATTTCAAAAGCGTGAACCTGACGACCGGCGTTTATTTATAAATAAAGTGCACAGACAGCATAACTCACTGGTAATCACACTACCATATTTGCTTGTTAGAGATTTAGGTATTGCTGCTGGCGACTATGTATCATTTAGACATTGTGAAGGTGACAAAAGTGCTCAATTTGAGCTTGAGCGGAAAGGTGTTACTTATGGCGTACAAAGTCGAAGAAGTCGAGGTCGAGAAAATCAAGGTGGGTGATTATGCTTCACGTGAAGATTACGACGATGAGGGAATGCCGGAGCTTACTGCTAGTGTTGGTCGTTTGGGTGTGCTTAACCCCTTGGTTTGTCGTCGGCAGGACGATAATCTTGTCCTTGTGGCCGGACACCGGCGGCTTACGGCGGCTAAACGTGCTGGTCTTTTACGCGTTCCAGTACGCATCAGTGAGGATAGCGAATCGACTGCTGCAGAAATCGCCTTCGCTGAGAACCTCTTTCGTAAAGATTTGTCTCCGGTTGAGCTTGCCTCGTCGATTGTCGACACACTTGAGCAGAATGCCATGACGATCGAGCAGCTGTGTAAGGCACTCCGCCGCTCGCAACAATGGCTTAAACAACAGGTGGACATGCTAAAATGGCCGGAGGATGTGTTACAGGCTATACACAAAGGACAAATAAGCGTTTCAGCCGCAGCAAATCTTGCCCTTGTAACGGAGGACAAATACCGAGACTTCCTCCTAAAACACGCGCTGCAATCCGGAGCAACTGCCCGGCTGACAGCGGCATGGTTAGCAGCATGGCAAGGATCGCAGCCGGTAGAACAAGCCATAGAACAACCACCAGTTGAAGGAGCTGAATTACAAACACCGATGGTGCCACAGGCACCTTGCTTGTGCTGCCATGAGATTTATCGTACCGATATGCTTGCTCATGTTCCATTATGCCAGCACTGTATCAATCGTGTGTCGACGATGAATTCTTCTCAACGTCATTAATGGCCTTTCGCTTATCTTCCTCATCCGGATGCGTGTAAACCTGCGTAGAGCTTACGCACTTGTGACCGAGCAGCTCCTGGACGGTCCGGATGTCGCAGACCTTCATCAATCTGCTGGCAAACGTATGACGCAAAACGTGCGGATGGATCGGCCTGCCGAGAGCTCGCTCGGCTGCGCTGCTGATAATACGCTCAACCTGACGAGTGGTCATAGATTTGTAAGCATCATTATTGTAAAAGCAGAAAGAACTGGAATTTATAATTAATCCCGACCAAATGGTCTCGCCACAATTTTTTAACGCCTCAGCAAGCCGCTCAGAGACTGGTATCTGGCGTTCACGCTTGCTTTTTGAGATTTCCTTGCGGATAATAATAGACCTGACCGGTTGCGAATTGTAGAATAAGTCACCGATTCGCAGCTTAACGACTTCGCCTACCCGCAGGCCAGCGTCCAACATGAGCAGGGCGATACAGTGGTTGCGGATTCCGAGTTGTCGCTGCCGGTCCGTGCCCTGCTCACACTTGAGCTCGTTCAGTAATTTTATGCAGTCCTTGGTTTCGAGTGTCTTGGGTGCCATGTTTAGAGTACTCCTTTACGGCGTAAGAGTTTTATACTAAAGTATATCTGTGACCGTTTTTCTTCGGACAACTTAAGTCTGACTTCTATTGGCTCGAGACGAGCCACATGGTACTTTATATAGGCTGCCTGCTTTAAGGTTAACAGCCAAAGCCCTTTTCTCATGGCAACAATCACTAAATCATCGACATAGTGTGGAAATAGCGGTTTGATATTATCGATTACATCCTGATAGGTTCTGCCCAAATACATATCTTATTCCTTACAAAAAACGCCCGCGGCTGGGGGATCAAGCCGAATCGGAATGACACGGAATGTGACCGCGGGCGTTAAGCAATGGAGAAACTCAAAATGCCAAACTGCGTTTTTCACCTGAAAAAATCCACTATCTTTTCGACTGTCTTAAACAGCCAGTAGGTCAACATCCCGGCACAGGCCAGGTTCCAAAGTAGCTCTAAAATTTTCATGGTTAATTTAATCTTCATCATCTTTATAGTTTGGTTCTGGATATAAGCCGCGTTCGATAATCTTCTCTAACTCTTTTGCTGGTGATCTACTGACTGGCTCTGAATTTGATTTGAGCGTTCTTATATCGTCAAAATCAAAACTTACTATAAACGTGTCCTGGCTTACTTCCTCAACAGTAGTCATATTGTCTCACTTTAGGCAAAAAAACCCGTTATCGCAGACCGTGATCAGATGGCCTAAGCGAATGAAAATCGCCAGCAGCAACACAGCCATTGTTAAAATGCCTATCTCTACGACTAACCAGCTAAAATCATCCTTGCTCATCGCTTTGCGTCTCTGAAATTTGGCCTGTTATTTCACAGTTATTGATAAAGACACGTAGGGCTTTATCTGCACATTCTAATACTATCCTTGCGTCTCTGTATCTTTGTTCTAACATGAGGTCGTTTGCACTCTCGAGCATTTGCCTTATAGCCTTCTCAGTTGTTTCGTACCACTCCATACTTACCTCTCAATCTTCATCGCAAATTCTAGCTTTCGTAAACCGACATTACTGACTGACCAAAATATCGTAACGCGACATTTTTGTCAAGTAAAAACCGACAAATATTTAGCGACCTATTTATACTTTTTGTTTTATGATCCTGTGAAAATAGGTCGCACTTTATACAGAAGGCGACATTTAAAGCATTTTCGGCTTTTGTGTCTAATCAGCCAAAGCCGCGGCGGAGCCGGAAAAAAATCCGGCGAGCGACGGAAAAAAATCCGGCGAGCGGCGGAGAAAAATCCGGCGAGCGGCGGAAATCGCCAACGGCGAAAAAAGCTGTCTGCGTAAGACTGAACCACCCCACTGAACCACAGAATTATTCAGCCGCCGCCGGCAATGCTAACGGCGGCGGCTGTAATACGGCACCGTGTGTCTCTGGCAAAATTGGAGGGGCTGTCCGGCGACCTTTTGACAATCTATGCTGTGAGCTTTGCATAGCCCGGACCGGGGAGGCTCCGATTTTAACAAGGTTATTAGAGCTGGTTTTGGGTTCTCGTGATAAAAAGCCCTTCATATACTTGGAGTGCCAAGGATTCAGGAGTGCACGAGAACCTAAAAACTGCGGCGAACCTTGTGGCCAGAGATTCGTGGTGCCGTGATGGAATTTCCATCGCGGACTTTAGCAAGCCGCGATTCCACGTTTTGGTTTAAACAATGCCGCCGGCTTAGGCGGTCTACTTTGTGGATTCGGTAGCTGTGGGGAGTTTCGTAAGTGCGTGGCGTCAGCCTTGGAGCGCACACGGATTTGCACGGAGTGCAAATCCGTGTCCGCGACCGGTGCCAGCGAATTTAATTTTATTCTTCGTCCGCTACCAGCACGCGGCAGCCGCGATAGCGTTTGGAGCGCACACGATTTTGCCCGCAGGGCAAAAACGTGTCCGCGACCTGTGCCAACGAATTTAATTTTAACCCTCGTCCGCTACCAGCACGCGGCAGCCGCCAGGCCGCCGCGGATGTGCGAAGTGCGGAGCTCGAGCGCACACGGTTTTGCCCGTGGGGCAAAACCGTGGCCGCGAGGTGTGCCAACGAATTTAATTTTAACCATCGTCCGCTACCAGCACGCGGCAGCCGCCGGGTTGCTAGAGTTTAAATACTGTTGCCGATTAGGCAACAGCGTTGCCGCTGGTCGTCACACCGAGTATGTTATATACTAAAGTAAGCTAGAAGGGCCGAAGGCCCGCCTAAGGCGGGACCCAGGCAACGCAGGGCTAGAACATAGTCATCCGCTTATAAGATTAGACGTTTTTGAAAATGTCGAAAAAAGTGAAGGGTTAGAAGTGTTACTTTATAGTGTATTTGACTATACTGAAAGAGTTTACCGTTCGTTTCGTAAGCCGCTTATTATGGACCCTTTGAAAGAATATCTCTATCACGAGCCAACGCGTGAGGAGTTTCTCGAGGAGGTTTTGGAGGTAACACCTGCTGAATATGCTCGGCTTCCTATAGAACCGTTTACTCTTGAGGAGTGGAGGGAAATCTCAGGCTATACCAAGATGTTTGGGGCTGTTTACAGTATCTTAAAAAGCTCAATGGGTAAGAAAGGGCTAGAATTGTTGGGAGACCGCTTTATACGTAATTATGCACACAATTTAACTCTTAGGCTACTGGCTGAGAAGGCCAAAAAAAAAGCTATTAAGAGAGCTGCTTTGGCCGCTGGAAGAAACTTTTGGAGAGCAGTTGGAGCATGGATGGAAGGTTTGTCAACAGCAACGCTTGGTATAGCTGCTCTTGTTACTGTTGCACTTGCGGCTGTAGCGATTCTTGTTATAAATCCTTCTAAGCAGGGGATAAGAATTACAGGCTATAAAGGCCGTAAATGGGTTTTGAGGTATCATGAGTATTTGTGGTGGGCTGACCATATTGGTACATCAGCTATGGGAAAAAGGGTGTTTTTGAAGTGTGGGGATATTCCAGCTGTTATAGTTGGTGAGAGAAAACTGGAGGTTAGAGATTATGATGAGGCAAGGTTTGTAGATCTTGAGCCGATTGAAGTTGTTAAAGAAGCTGGTTGGTGGTATTGGTTATCGGTGCCTGAGGCTATAGAACTTGAATTTATCGGGTTTGCTGTGAATCATGGGGGGGATCATTATTATTTGCAGGATGCTTACGAGCCTAAAAGGCCTGCTGATCCTAGAAGGATTTGGACTAAAGGGGTTGGTTCATGGTGTGAAGAACCTGAGGGTAGAACTGTAACGTATAGATGGGGAAGGTAGTAATGATAAAATTATGCTGGTTTATGCGATAATCGAGTATCTTTGGCAACCTGCATGGCTTTGGCCGCTAGCTTATCTTTGGAAAAATGGTGTATGGAGTCGAACAAAGCCTCCATATCCTGCACTTGGCTATCGTCATGGCTGGTATTGTGAGAAACCGCCCTTTAAGGAGCTGGCCTGTCGTTATGGATGGTATGCTGAGATGCCGCCCTGCCGTCCGCTTGCTCAAAGAGTTCGTAAGCAGTGGATATCAACCAGCAGCCCTAATGCTTTAACGGTTAAGCAGGGTGAAGGGGTAAGCTGCGGTAAGCAGGTAATTGAGGTCGATACAAACGGGGAAGAATACGAAAAGGTGACGCATGCAAGGAATGTTAAGCAGTTTGGCTCTATATCGGACTTCATGGTAATTAGGAATATACGGACAGGTGAGGTGCTTCACCTGAACGTTAAATACGCTGGTTTCGGGGTTTCAGTAAATAAGGGAAAATTTGTCTTGCGTCAAAAGAGAGAACGTGGGTAATATGTAACTTTGCTAATCGTATTGTTCCAACTTAAAGCTCCGCCTGGCCAGTATGGAGTTAGGCGGGGCTTTTTATTTTGTGAAAGGAGTGTGCTTTATGAAAGTCAAAACGATGGCGGACATTAGCGACAAGTTCAAGCGTAGAACTGCCGTCGCAGGCCCTGATTATGAGAAGGGCGTAAAGGCACCGCGTGTGCCGTGGGCTGCTGCTACTGCGGCCGCTGAGGGTAACTACGATGCTGGTGTGCAGGCTGCTATTGCAGAC
>Ga0315539_1002924_pt1 | contig 12155 bp, 9 predicted proteins | sample SalMarSW160150MG_FD_203097 | JGI IMG/M metagenome (GOLD analysis project Ga0315539, IMG submission 203097) | Salt marsh sediment microbial communities from the Plum Island Ecosystem LTER, Massachusetts, United States - Salt Marsh Sediment SW1601-150 ... | reverse complement strand
CACTATTCGCGATGCGTACATCACCGCGACGGTCTCGGCCCGCTCGGCCACAATGCCCAAATCGTGGGTTATCAGCAAAATACTCATACCGTTTTGTTTTTGCAAATCATCTAACAAATCAAGTATCTGCGCCTGAATCGTTACGTCCAGAGCGGTTGTCGGCTCATCGGCTATAAGCAGCGCCGGCTCACAGCTTGCCGCCATTGCTATCATAACCCGCTGCTGCATACCCCCGGAGAACTGATGTGGATATTCATGAGCCCGCCGGGCCGGGTCCGCAATGCCCACTTTCCGCAGCATCTCGACCGCATCCGCCCAGGCCTCTTTACGCCTTTTTTTCTGATGGCCCCTGATGGCCTCGGCGATCTGGTTGCCCACAGTGTAGACCGGATTGAGAGAGGTCTGCGGCTCCTGAAAAATCATAGCAATTTTCTCTCCGCGAATTTGGCGCATCTGTTTTTCGCTCAGCGCCGGCAGATTCCGTCCCTCAAAAACAATTTCGCCTCCGACGATTTTGCCCTGCGGAGCCGGAAGCAATCGCATAATCGATAGTGCCGTTACACTCTTACCGCACCCGCTCTCACCAACAAGCCCAAACGTTCGGCTCCTCTTTATCGAAAAGCTCACATCCTGCACCGCCTTTACTACGCCTTCGTCAGTAAAAAAGTGCGTCGAAAGATTCTTCACCGACAGTAATGTTCCATTTTCACTCATACTTTCCTGTATTTCATATTTCGCTTCGTGCCTTATTGAATCCTGAGCTTCGGGTCGAGCGAATCCCTCAGGGCGTCGCCGAAGATATTCAAGGCTAATGACAGGAAGAATATTGCCGCCGTAGCCGCCGCCATTTGCCACCATACACCTCGCGAAAGCTCAATCCTGGCATCATTTATCATCGCACCCCAACTCGGACGCTCCGTTTCTCCAAGCCCTAAAAAGCTCAGAATAACTTCCGCGTGAATGAAGGCCACAAATCGCAGCGAAAAGTCGATTATCACAAGATGAAAAACATTAGGCAGCAGATGTCTGAAGATTATCCGCCGGCGATTGCACCCATAGCTAATCGCAGCTAAGATATATTCTCTGCCTTTGTGCTTGATAACTTCACCGCGAATCAGCCGACATATACCGACCCAGCTCGTCAGGCCGATAGCTAAATAGACCGCCGTGATACCTGTCAGCTTATAACCAAAAAGAGTCCTGTCCCGCAGCACAACGGCAAAAGCCAGTATCAACAGAATATATGGGACAGAGCTTAGAGTTGAATAAATCCAGACGATTATTTCGTCAACGAAGCCGCGAAAATAGCCCGCGACAGCCCCTAAAGGCACACCAATGGTGATACTGATAAGCGATGCACATAGCGCAACCGTTATCGATATCTTTGTTCCGTACAGCGTCTTTCGCAGAACTGACTGCCCAAAAATATCCGTGCCGAAAATATTTTTTGAGCTGGGCGGCGCATAAGATTGTCCGGCCTGTTCGGCCCACAGTGTCGGCCCAATTCGCCAATCGAAAAACTCCGCCAAGTAGATAAAACCTGCAAGCAGAAAATATAATGTTAGCACGCCGAAGCAAAACATCGCCGGCTTGCGCCTGCGAAGGCTTCTGGCGCCGTCCTTCCACAGACCTCTGCCCTTCGGCGGCTCTTTCTTTATTAACTGCTGAGATTCACTCAAGAGAAACCCTCGGGTCAACAAGCGAGTAACAAATATCTGTTATAAGATTAAATACCACAAAAAGGAGCGCACTTATGTAAGTCATAGCGCTGATAACGAAATAGTCACGTGAGCCGATTGCCTCGGCCATCAGATAACCCAGTCCCGGAATGCCGAAAAACCTTTCAAGCAGCAGCGACCCTAAGAACAAAAACGGTATCGCTAAAACCACCCGCGTAATAATCGGTATCATCGCATTTTTCAACACGTGCTTGAACAGCACACGCCTGGTTGTAAGCCCTTTTGCAAAAGCGGTCCGAACGTAGTCGTTTCGCATCTCATCGAGCATAACTGTTCTAAAAAATCGCAGATTCCTTCCAAGACCTGCTGCTATACCAATTAGCACAGGCAAGGCTACGTATTGGGCCGTCGTCAGCTCCGGTGAAAAGAATACCGGAAAAAGTCCCCACTTGTACGCGAGAAAGTACTGGCCGAAAAGAATAAAACCAAGATACGGAATACTCATTCCCGCAACACAAATAACCGCTGCTAAAATGTCCCAGACAGTACCGCGAACAAATGCTACGACAAGTGCCAGGCTTACCGAAATTATCACGACCCCAAAGAATATCGGCACCGTCAACGCCAGAGAAGGTCCCAGACCCCGCTTGATTTTATCGATAACAGGTTCGCGGTCGCGTGCCCTGCCGAAATTAAATGTCAGCGCATTCTTGAAGTGGTTTACGAATTGGCTGTCCCACGACAAAAACAAGGGCTTGTTAAGGCCGTATTCTTCACGGATTTCGTCTATTGTTTCCTGGGTGGCTCCTTTGCCGGCGATTTCAATAGATATGTCACCGCCAACGAGGGTGAACAATACAAAGGTCAGCAGAAGCACGCCGAATACAATCGGTATGGTGTACAAAAGCCGCCTTATTATGTATGTGCTCATTTAATTGTCTTCAAAAGTTTTTTATACGCTGTGCGTTTGGCCAAATCGATTCTGCGGTACTTGCTCAGCCCGTATGCGAAGGCGTGCGGCTTGTAATTCTTATACCAGTCATGATGCAGCACATACGCAACGCGATGGTTTAAGAAGGCCGCGGGGCAATCTTCCAGAACTATAAGCTCCATTTTTCTATACAGCCGGTGTTTTTCGGGGCCGTCGAGCATTGCTTGCGCTTTTTCATATAATTCGTCAAACTCCGGATTGGAATAGTTGAATTTATTTGGTCCCGGTGCACGGTATCTGCTGTAAAACATTGCCAGAAAGTCTTGTGCATCGGGTGTGCTGGCGCTGCTGCCGGAGGTGAACATCTGAATACTTTTGGTATTGACCTTTTCCAGATAAGTAGGGCGGTCCATATATTCGGTTTCAACTTCGAGACCGACGGCACTCAAATTACGTTTGAGGAGCTGACCGTACTGACGGTACCACGTATTTGTGCCCGGTAGAGTTATTTTGAGCGTGGGCAGTTTTCCGCCGTGAATTTTCTCGGCCTCCTTCAATAGCTCCTGTGCCTTTTCCGGGTCATATTGGGCATATCCCTTTTCTTTTATCTCGGGATTGTAAGAGGGCATTACCGGTGGTATAAGGCCGTGGGCAACCAGATGTCGATTGTTGAAAAACAGCTCTATAAACTTCTCGCGGTCTATGGCGTAGCTTATTGCCCGGCGAAGCGGTTTGTTTTTACCGAAGACCCCCGTGCTTTCTGCGAAAGTAGAAACGGGGGCCATGTTAAAACCAAGCCAGTAGGTTGACGGGTCCTTAAAGGTTTTCAGGTGTATGTTGCGTTGTTTCATTGCCGGCGTCAATTCACCTGTCCCGCCCATAACCTCGTCGAAGTTGTCTTTTGGGATTACAGTGGCATCGACTTTGCCCTGCAAAAATAAAAGCCAGGCCGGCTGGCGCTCTTCAATTACGGTCCAGACGACCCTGTCGGCAAAGGGAATTGGCTTTCCTGCATCATCCAGGTAGCCGGCCTCGGCATCGCCGGGTTCGCCGCTGCTCGGATAAAGCTCGCCTCTGAAAGCCTGGTTTCGGACAAGCTCGATGTAGCTGCCGCGGCGCCATACATTCAACCGGAACGGCCCGGTGCCTACGGGATGGCTTATAATGTCCCTGCCGTAATAATCGACCGCCTCTTTCGCTACGGGCGCTGTGGATGTATCCGCCAGCGCCATGCACAATTGTGGCCAGGGTTTTTTGAGCTTGATAACGAGTGTGTAGTCATCGGGAGTTGTTAATCCTTGAACTTGCCGCGAGTAATCGACGTCCGCCTCACTTTTGCGCGTTTTCGTATATTCTCGAAACTCATCGAGCCCGTCAATTTTGTTATCAAAGATAGACCAGTTTTGGCTCAGATACTTAATATTTGCGATTCTTTTGAGCGAGAAAACAAAATCTTCAGCCTTCAGCTCGCGTCCTTTACCGTTTGGCACAGAGCCCCCCGCCGTTTTGCTTCGCAAACCGAAGCTGCGGGGGGAACCAAAACACGGGTCATCCTGAAAGTAAACGCCCTTTTTGATTTTTATGGTATAAGTGAGCAAATCGTCGCTGATTTGCGGCATATCTTCAGCTAATAGAGGCACCAGCTCGTACGGGCGCTTCAGGAAGTGATATTGATAAAGGGGCTCGAACATCTGGCTGGCGACTATAACGGAATAAACGTCTCGCATATTGCCGGGGTCGAGGCCTTTTATCTTGGCCGAAAGGACGTGATGCAGGACCATTTCGTTCGGTTCTTCAACAGACCCTGAGTCATTACATCCTGAAGTAGTCAATAACGCTGTGATAAATATAATGCTTACAGACTTCAATGCAAAATCCATTTTGCTTTAAGCTATTTAGTATCTGTTGCGGAAAACGAAAACCGACGATGTCACCCCTGCACCTGCTTTCGCAGGTGTAAACTCGTCCCCGCAAAAGCGGGGAGCAGGGGTCCAGAGCGAAAAAGCTGGATTCCCGCTTGTGCGGGAATGACAAATACTGTTTCCGCAACAGGAACCATTTACCCCTTAGGTACTGTATCGCGTCGAGCAGACTCAAGTATCAATTACCAATAATCAATTACCAATAATCAATTGTCAATAATGAATAATTATTTTGGTTGTTTGGTGGGTGGGTCGGGCAAAGGCAGTGGTGCGGTGCTTTTGCTGCTGCCGGTCGAGCCGTAGTCGAATTTCAGAGTAGCAGGTAGTTGGCCTGGGGTTGTTGCGGTGCCGAGTAATCTGTCGTGCTCGTCCATAACGGCCTGTACGTTTTGCCGCTCGAGGGCCCTTCTTATAGTCAGTTGTGGATTTCCCAGAAGTCGGCCGAGACACTTGTCTTCGGTCTCGACCAATACCGAAGCCAAATGGCTTTTCTGGGTATCGTTCAAAAGAGAAGCGCCCTTGATGTACCTTTGTATCGCGTAAGAATACAACTGCGCAAAGCGCCGGGCAATCTCAGGCTTTGTATCAGTTGTTGTCGGCAGCAGTCCAACCGGAGACTCGGAGGATAAGGGTATTTTGCTGCTGAGATATTTCAAGAGTGCACTATCATAAAGTTCATACTTCACAGTCCAGTCGGCGTATTGTTTAATTCGCAAATCAGCTATTTGGATTAGTAACTGTTCAGCTTCCGGGATGTCCACGCCGGCCGCAAATTGAGCTATCAAAGCTACTATCTCAGGCGTGCTGTTATCGACAATCCCTTTAAGCTGTGCTGCAATAGCCGATGCCCGGTTTGAGTTTGTCGCGGCGTTTAACTGTGTTATGATGTCGGTATTGGTAAGGCAATGGACGGCCCAGTAACGAATAACCATATTCTCATTTTTTAGCATCGCCATAGCCTGGTCTGCCAATCCCAGGTCCTGCAGACCATCCATGAGAATCAAGAGATTAATCATTACTGCGGTTGTTCGCTCCGGTCGCCTTAATTCTTGAGCCTGTAGAAAACCAGCAGCGATATGTCTGCGGGCCGACTCAGAAAACTGTTGAGCGTATTGGCCCTGGGTGCTCTGCCTGCTGAGGATGACTGTACGAATCTTTGCTATGGATGTAAAATCCCTCGTTTGTACCAATTCTTGTATTGCCTGAGCAAGAAAATCGTCGATAATTTTTAAATCGCTATTATCGAGCACCGCCTTTTTGCGTACGTCGTCAACCTCTCTGGTAGATACGGCTACAGTGCCCGAATTGAACAGCATAACAAAAAACGCCACCAGAACAGCGAAAATCAGCCATTTTATTTTCATTTTGTAAACACCCTAAAAATTGCTGGTTTTGGATTAGACAATCCCCAGCTTATACCAACATCCAACACCCCCAGTTTAACTTTAAAACGAGGCTTTGTCAAGTGAATTTGTCCCCGAAGTAAAAGCCGAAAAATATGGGCTTTGGCAGTTTGCCTTTTTCCTTATTAGCTTTTTCTGTAAAAAATGGTAAAATTGGCGTAATATCGTAAAAATCAGTATGTTAAAGGCGATTGAAGCCGGTATTTGAAGAATTCTCTTATAGAAAAAAATGCCGATGGTATATTTGATTTTTCCTTAACTAACGAATTTAGGTATAACAGGGCGACAGTTAGTTTTTCGCCCGGTGAGAGACGAGGTACGCAGAATGCCCGAGTCATCTCCAAAACTTGTTCGCATCGACCCTTTTCGCCTGCGTATGGAGCGCCGCGGGCAGATGGTGACGGATGCAACCATTTTTGCCTCAGAAGCCGTCAACCTTGAACCTGATGCAGTTCGTCAGCTTTATGATGCGGCTTCATTGCCGCCGGCTAAAAAGGTTCTGGCCACTGCTGATATCCACGTTGGTTTCGGCGTACCTATCGGGGCCGTATTGGGACTGGACAGTGCAATTATGCCTCCTGCTGTGGGGTACGACATAAATTGTGGAATGCGGCTGCTGCGCACACCCTTTTCAAAAGGCGACATTGATACCGATAAAATCGCTGTTGATATAGCCCGTGACATTCCACTCGGCGAGGGCAAAGAAAATTTGCAGTTAAACAAAACGGGCATTGAAGCCGTTATCAATAAAGGTGTCGTTGCCGTACCGGTTCTTGCAGAAAAAAGCAGTCACCGGGCGTGGGAAGCCTTTGACCCGGACCAGTTCGCAGATGACCTCAAAAGAATCGAGGAAAACGGTCGCCTTCCGTCTGGCCCGGCCGCGGTGCCAAAAAACGCAATACAAAAAGGCATGAATCAGCTCGGCACACTCGGGGGCGGTAACCACTTTATTGAAATCCAATACGTCCAGGAAGTCTTTGAGCCGGATTTGGCCAAGGGCTTCGGGCTTTTCAAAAACCAGCTCGTTGTAATGATACACTCCGGCTCGCGTCGGTTCGGCTATGAAATCGCCGATGAATATATGAATATCGCCGCCCGCAGACCGGAGAATGCCGACCGCAAAAAAATGCTCTCATACCTGCCGACCGAGAGCGACTCCGGTAAAAACTATATCGCTGCAATGGCCGCCGCCGCAAACTTTGCATTTACCAATCGCCACATTATGGCTCTGCTTGTGAGGCGCTGTTTTAACAGGATGTTTGGCCCAGCGCCATTGCCGCTCGTTTACGATGTCGCTCACAATATGGCAAAGCTCGAGACACATAGCGGCGTCCGGCTTTGGGTCCATCGCAAAGGTGCCACGCGGGCCTTCGGTCCTAAGCAGATGGCCGCAACTATTTTCGCGCAAACCGGCCAGCCTATAATAACGCCCGGCTCAATGGGCACCGCAAGTTTTCTCCTTGTCGGAACGGGTGATTCCGAGGAGTCTTTGAGTTCGGTCAACCATGGTGCAGGCAGAGTGATGAGCCGCACCGCCGCTCGCGGAAAGGCCCGTAAAGGCAGAATTATTACGCCGGCTTTGATTAGCGATGAGCAGTTCAAACGGAGTATGGAGGGTATAAAACTTATTACCGGCGATAAAAGCAAAATAAAAGAGGAAGCACCGGACGCCTACAAAGACATCGAAGAGGTCGTGCGGATTGTTGTCGAATGTGGCTGGGCCAAGGCCGTCGCCAGAATGGTCCCTTTAGCCGTCTTAAAGGGCTGAGAAGTTTCGTCCGGCACATTTTCCCGTAAAATGCTTTTCCTGTGCGATTGTTTTTTAGTAGTCCTTAAACGTTCTCATCCATTGAGGCCAGTCGGACGATTGAACGCCGCCGGCTGTCGTCCAGGGACCCTGAGTATCAAAGTTGCGGTGCCAGTTGAACGTCCAAAGCTCCTTCAGGCCTACCTTCCTCACATTAAGGTCCAGAAATACGGCATTTATGGCGCCTTTGTGCCTGTTGATGCAAACTAAGTGCATTTCATTTGTAACAATACCATCGACCTCAGGCGGGCCTTGTGTGTGGTCGCAGTAGGTATCCCAGACTACACAGTCAAAGAACATCGGTATGTTGTTTGCCTGTTTTTGCTCTCGATTTCTCCAGAAGTTATCACCAGGTCGATCGCCGAGCCATTCATCCATGCCATAACTGCCGTAATCGTCACCGGGTTTGCTCTCAAAGTTTGTCCATCCTCCTCCTTCTGTTCTCCATCGCCAGGCACCAAAGGGGACCTTGCCTCCATCGGTATAAGGTTTTTTTGCCGATGGACACAAGGTCAATGCCCCCCGGTCCTTGTAATACGGTCGCAATTTTTCAGGCCAATCTCCGGAGGCTTCGGCACCGCTCGGAAACTTTCCCCCGGAGTCCTCAAGATACATATGCCAACAATAGGACCATTGTTTGATGTTGGACATACAGGCAACAGCCTGTGCCTGTTTCTTTACCCTTTGCAGCGAGGGCATCAATATGGCCAATAACAGGGCGATAATGGCAATGACCACCAAAAGTTCTATTAGTGTAAATCCCGCCCCGTTAGAGAAATTTTTTCTCCCGAAGGGATGCCCTTTGGTTATAACGGGGCCCTTTAGAAAACTCCGGTGTCTTTTCCGGAAGTCTGTTTGGCTTCCTGCGAAGCGGTGTCCCTCCCCGTGTCTTTCGGGCAATCTTCCGCTTTGGCGAGCAGGAATCTTAATTTCTAACGGGTTAAAGACTTTTTGTTTTCGCATGACTGTTCTCCTTCTCTTTTGAAGAAAGCTGTTTCCAGCCGAGAGTTTTCACCAGAGATAATGAGTTTCGCTGGTATGCTTGTCTGAGGTTATTATAACACAAGCGGTCGTGGTAGTGCAATACATTGGCGGCAAGAATTCTGTATTCGGAACTAATAAAAGCAAGCCAATTCGGGAAATCCGGGTTAAGAATTCTCTGCAAAAATACCATAAAACAATAATTCAGCACCAATCCCGTTGTGTCCATGCTGTGATAAGATTTGCCGGTTTGGAGTCGGGATTGGTGCTGGACATTTATTGTCTGATGCCTTATGCTAATACAAAACAAAATCGGGTGGTTTTTGCAACTGAATGATTTCGCAATTGTTTGTCGGAAGGTGAAAATGGCTAAACGCCTTGTTGTTCTTATAACTTCGCTGATGGTACTGGTCTTTATTGCCGGTTGCCCCCCGGTAGAGTCTGAACCTGTTGAGCCCTCGAAAGCTGAAATCCTCAAGCCCGAACCTGCTAAGACCGAACCTAATGATACCGAGCCTGTTGGATTTGAGCTTGTTGAGGTAACACCTGCTCCGAGCGAGCCCAATCGAGTCGAGCCGGATGAGGTTGAACCTGTATATATCGAACCTGAGGAAATCACTCCTGAGAAGCTCGAAACTGTTGAGCCTGAACCCAATGATGTCGAACCGGCCAGGATTGAACCTAATGAGCCTGAACAGCGGGGAGCTGAGCCTGATGAGATTGTGCTTGCTGAGTCGGAACCCAATGATGTCGAACTGGCTAGTGTCGAGCCTAATAATGTCGGGCCTGCTCAGGTCGAGCCTAATGACCTGAAACTTAATAAAGCCGTATCTTTTCACGACAAGTGTGCCGAGATTCTGAAGAATTACGTCGATGATGAAGGGATGGTTGACTATAAAACGCTCAGGCGAAAAAGGCTTGAGCTAAAAGCCCTCCTTCAGGAATTTGATAATCTTGACCCGAATGAATATAAATCCTGGCCCAAAGAGGACAAAATCGCCTTCTGGCTCAACGCATACAACATCCAGATGCTGAATATAATTACAGAAAATTATCCCATAGAATCATCGAGGTTTTTACGTCTTTTTCCAGGCTGGGGCCCTAATAGCATCCTGCACATCAAGGGGATATGGAGGAATTACAAATTTCTTGTGATGGATGAGGAATTCACCCTTGCGGAGATAGACAGGCGGTTTTTCCGAAAAGAATTTGACGACCCCAGAATATTTTTTGCCATATCCAGGGCCAGTCTGTCGAGTCCGCCGCTGCGCAACGAGCCTTATTACGGGTATAAGCTCAACGGGCAGTTGGACGGCCAGGTCAGGCGATTTCTATCGAGTCCGCTGGCATTCGGGACAGACAAAGAAAAAGGTAGAGTTTATTTATCTTCCTTATTTCAATCATCCTCGTATGGCAAAGAGTTTATGAGTAAGTTCGCAATAGATAAAAAGTTCAAAGACCAGGAGCCGGCGACTCGGGCCGTCTTGAATTTTATTACAAATTACGTTTCTGACGATAAGGTATCTTTCCTTGAAGTAGGAAAATATTCTGTTAAATTTATGAAATATGATTGGACGATTAACGATGGTTCGTAGTGCTCTGTCAAGCATGATTTGGGTTGTTGTCATTCCGCACTTGATGCGGAATCCATTTCTAACAATCTGGATTCCTGCTTTCGCAGGAATGACAGCACATCAATCGACATTTGACAGAGCAATAGTCTGTGAACTACGAGCTGCGAATTATGAAATCTTGAAAGGACAAATTACAAATGGCAAAAAAATCAACTCACAGCAATCCTCATCTTGACACCAACGAATACCTTTTCACCAGCGAGTCCGTAACGATGGGACATCCTGACAAAGTGGCCGACCACATATCCGATGCAATTCTTGATGCTATGCTCGCGCAGGACCCAAAGAGCAGGGTGGCCTGCGAAACTCTTGTAAAGGCCGACATGGTCGTTGTAGCCGGTGAGATTACAACAAAGGCCATTGTTGACATTCCAACAATAGTACGTCAAACGATAAAGGAAATAGGATATGACAAGCCGGAACTTGGTTTTCATTACGATAATTGCGCCGTTCTGGTGTCGGTCACAAAGCAAAGCCCCGATATCTCACAGGGTGTAACCGAAGGTGTGGGCCTGCACAAAGAACAAGGCGCCGGGGACCAGGGAATGATGTTTGGCTATGCCTGTAAGGAGACGCCTGCACTTATGCCGATGCCGATTCAATTAGCGCATGCGATAACAAACAGACTGGGAAAAATGCGACAGAGTAAAAAACTACCCTGGCTTCGGCCCGACGGCAAAAGCCAGGTAACAGTCGAGTACCAAAATGACAAACCCGTACACATCAATACTGTCGTTGTATCTGTTCACCATGCCCCGTCTGTTCCTGACCGGCAGTTGCGAAAACAAATAATAGAACAAGTCGTCCTGCCTGTTCTGCCAAAACGCCTCGTTGACAAAAACACTATATTCCACATTAATCCGACTGGTAGATTCGTGGAGGGCGGTCCAAAAGCGGATTGTGGTGTTACCGGCAGGAAAATCATCGTCGATACCTACGGCGGAAGGGGCAGCCACGGAGGAGGTGCCTTCAGTGGAAAGGATCCCACAAAAGTCGACAGGACTGCAAGCTATACGGCCAGATATATAGCCAAGAACGTGGTTGCGGCTGGTCTGGCCGATACCTGCGAAGTCCAGTTGTCCTACGCTATCGGAGTAGCCGAACCCATATCAATCCTTGTCGATACCGGAGGAACAGGAAAAATCAACGGGCAGAAGTTGAGCCAAATCATAAGAAAGGTTTTCCCCTTGACCCCAAAGGCAATGATTAGACACCTGAAACTCGCTCGTCCAATCTTTGCCGAGACCTCTTACGGGGGCCACTTCGGACGGAATTTGCCAAACTTTACCTGGGAAAAAACCGATATGGCAAAAAAACTCAGAAAGGCTGCCGGATTGTAAAGGTGGCCATATAATTGCCATAATCTGTATAATCGCGGGTATTTTTCTGGTTTTCCACGATTTTTTGTAAGTTTTCTGTGCCTCAGGGGTCTAATATAGAAGGTCATGGCCGATACGATTGATGACGAGCATCTCGTCAAACAGTTCAATCGGGGTGACGAATCTGCATTTGACAGGATTGTCGAGCGATATTCGTCCGATATTGCAGCACTGGCCAATCGATTGCTCGGTTGGTCCGGCGAGGTCGATGATGTTACGCAAGACATCTTCCTCGCAGCATTTCTCGGCCTGAAAAAATTCCGGTGCGAATGCAGCCTTAAAACCTGGCTCTTTACCATAACGGTTAATAAATGCCGCAGCTACCGATATAAGCGAATACTTCACAGGCGACGAATTTCACAGGCTGCCGATAAAGCCTTTTTGACATCGGCCGGCGAAACGGATAAGACGCCGATGGA
>Ga0315539_1002918_pt1 | contig 12170 bp, 9 predicted proteins | sample SalMarSW160150MG_FD_203097 | JGI IMG/M metagenome (GOLD analysis project Ga0315539, IMG submission 203097) | Salt marsh sediment microbial communities from the Plum Island Ecosystem LTER, Massachusetts, United States - Salt Marsh Sediment SW1601-150 ... | reverse complement strand
GTCCGCAGCAAAGCACTTGGCGATCGCTGATTCGTAGCTATTGCGCAGGCCTTGATCCGCTAACCACGCAGCTTGCCATACCAGGAGCCGCGACGCTTCCAGCTTGATGGCCATGTCGGCCAGCTTGAACTGTATGGCCTGGAAGGAGGCGATGGTCCGTCCGAACTGCTCGCGTTCTCTGGCGTATCCCAGAGCTGCTTCCATGGCGGCCCGAGCTACGCCCACAGCAGCCGCCGCCACCTCGGCGCGGATTCTGTCCAGGGTTTGCATGACCAGCCGAAACCCCTCTCCTTCCTCCCCGAGACGGTTCTCAACGGGCACGGGCACGTCTTCGAAGATCACTTCTCTGGTATCGCCCGCCCGCTGACCCATCTTCTCCTCTTTCTTACCGACGGCCAAACCGGACGAACCAGAGGGAACGACTAGGACCACGAGGCCTCGATGACGGAGTTCTGGGTCGAGAGTGGCCGTCACGGTGTAGAGTTTGGCCACTCCACCGTTGGTGATGAAGCGTTTGGTGCCGTTGAGGATGTACGAGTCGCCGTCTCGCCTGGCCTTCGTCCTCACGCTAGATACGTCCGATCCGGCCCCCGGTTCCGTAAGGCAGAATGCGGCAAGCGCAGGCTCAGCGCAGAAGGGCTTCATTAACCTTTCCATCTGCTCGGGAGAGGCTGCTATGTTGAGGGGGGTCAGACCGAGGGTACTGGCCACGAAGGAGCTGTAGATGCCGGCGCAGCCGCCGGCAAGTTCCTCAGCAATGAGACAATCCTCGAAGTAGCCCAGGCCCGCTCCGCCATACTCTTCCGGGACTGTGACGTTTATCAAGCCGATGGCGTGGGCTTTCTCCACGAGTTTCCACGGGTACTCTTCGATACGGTCGGCCTCCGCCGCTATGGGGGCTATCTCATTACTTGCGAACCGCCGTGCCAACTCCCGCAGGGCCTGCTGCTCGTCACTGAGAGAGGGATTGAACATAGATTCACTGCTGATGCAACCGTTCGAGAGACGCCGGGCAGGAAAACGAGAGGCCTTTCCCAAAACGCGCTGGTGATCTTAGCGGAAGTAGCGGGGATTGTCAAACAGGTAGGGCAGGCGTGCGCGGCACCGGTAGACTACCCACACTGAGAGTACCCGCACGAGGGGCAGCGGAGGCAGCCTTCGACGAACTCCACCATGGTGCCGCAGTCGGGGCATTCAGGACACAACCCCAACACGTTTCTGGCGACGATGTCGTCCCTTGAGACCCCTGCGCCGGCGTCGCTATTGCCGTTGATGTACCTGTGCATGGCCTTCCCGATGGCATCGGCGCAGGAGAGGATGATGCTACCCTCCTGCCAGGCCGGAGCAGGGCATCGTATGCCCTCCAATTGCCTGATGATTGAGTCTGTCTCGATGCCGGAGCGCAACGCCAAGGAGATCAGCCGCCCGATAGCCTCGGACTGGGAGGCCATGCAGCCTCCACTCTTGCCCATGGTGGCGAAGACTTCGAAGACGCCTTTCTGGTCCTCGTTGATGGTCACGTAGATGCTCTGTCCGCAGCCCACCGTTATCTTCTCGGTAACACCCTGCGTCACCATGGGTCGCGCGCGTGGCGTTCTCACGCCTCTCTTGCGCTCGACGTCGGTCGCGCCCTTGGTCAACACCTGTGACGCTCGACTACCGTCGCGATAGATGGTGAGACCTTTGCAGCCAGCCTCGTAGGCCAGCACGTAGGCGTTCCGTACATCTTGCCTCGTGGCAGTGTGTGGGAAGTTGATGGTCTTGGAAACCGCGTTGTCGGTGTATTGCTGGAAGACGGCCTGGATGCGTATGTGCCACTCGGGTGCGATGTCGTGGGCGGTGACGAATACCCTGCGTATCTCAGGCGGCACCTCATTGAACTCCTGGATGGTGCCGCTCTCGGCCACTTTCTTCATCAATTCGTGACTGTAGAAGCCCTCGGAGCGAGCGACTTCCTCGAAGACGGGGTTCACCTCCAGAAGTCTGTCTCCATCAAGGACGTGCCGATTGTAGACCAACGCAAAGATGGGCTCTATCCCACTGGACGTGGCGGCGATGATACTGATGCTTCCCGTGGGGGCGATGGTGGTGACGGTGGCGTTTCTCAGCTTTGGCCCGCCGTCTACGTCGTAGATGCTACCTTGGAAGCTGGGAAATGCTCCCCTATCCTCTGCAAGCAGCGCCGATGCCTTGCGAGCTCTCTCCTGGATGAAACTCATGATCGACTGCGCAGTGTTCAGCGCATCTTCCGAGTCGTAGGGGATGCCCAGACGGATGAGCATGTCAGCGAAGCCCATTACCCCCAGCCCTATCTTGCGGTTGCTGCGGGTCATCTCGCGTATCTGGGGCAGAGGGTACCTGTTGCAGTCGATGACGTTGTCGAGGAAATGCACGGCGCAGTCGACGGTGTGTCCCAGACGCTGGTAGTCGATCTTGCTGCGTGTCACCATCCTCGACAGATTCAAGGAGCCCAGGTTGCAGCTCTCGAAGGGCAGGAGAGGCTGTTCTCCGCAAGGGTTGGTGCTCTCTATCTCGCCCAGGAGCGGTGTGGGATTGGCCTGGTTCAGCCGGTCAAGGAAGATGACCCCTGGGTCTCCGTTCTTCCAGGCCATCTCCGCGATCTTGTGCATGACCGCTCTGGCTCGCAGGCGCTTGACCACTTCGCCCGAACGAGGATTGATCAGGGGAAAAGTGGCATCCCGCTGCAGGGCTTCCATGAACTCTCTTGTCAACCCCACCGATGTGTTGAAGTTGTTGAGCTTGAGATTGTCTGTCTTGGCGCCGATGAAGTCCAGAATGTCCGGGTGATCGACCCTGAGGATGGCCATGTTCGCGCCACGTCTCGCACCTCCCTGCTTGATCGCCTCCGTCGCCGCATCGAAGACCTCCATGAAGGAGATGGGACCCGAGGCGATACCGCCGGTAGACTTGACTACGTCACCCTTGGGGCGCAAACGCGAGAACGAGAACCCGGTTCCTCCGCCACTCTGGTGAATAAGTGCCGCATTCTTGACCGTCTCGAAGATGCTTTCCATGGAGTCCTCGATGGGAAGCACGAAGCAAGCAGCCAGTTGGCCAAGGCTTCTTCCGGCATTCATCAGTGTGGGGGAGTTGGGAAGGAACTCCAGGTTAGCCATCGGCCGATTGAACTTCTCAGCGGTGGCCGAGGGGTCCGCGGACGGATCGTAGATCAGATCGACTTCAGCCACGTAGCTGGCCACTCGATGGAACAGCTCGTCCGAGGTCTCCGTGACCTTGCCGGTCTCGTCTCTCTTGAGGTATCGCCTTTCCAGCACCGTCATTGCGTTTGACGACAGTATCATAGCGGCGTTGCCTTGGGACATTCCGGATCTCCTGTCAACAGAAGATGGTGTGGACTTGCCGAGTGGGGCTAGAGTTCGAGAGGGAGCTGGGCCTCCAACTCCGCCTCTCGCTTCTTCCACTCCTTGAACTCCTCGATTTCCTCGGCCAGAGTGTCTACATCTTGAAAGCGGCGATAGACGGAGGCGAAGCGCACGTAGGCAACATCGTCCAACTCGCGCAGATGGTTCGTGACCATCATCCCTATGCGCTCGCTCGGCACCTCTGCCTGGCCCAGTTCATAGATCTCCCTTTCTATGTCTTTGACCAGTTGTTCGAGGATCTCTGTGGGGATAGGGCGCTTGGCACAGGCCCGGAGGATGCCCTTGAGGAGTTTGTCGCCGTCGAAAGGCTCGCGTCGCCCGTCCCTCTTCGCTACCATGAGGCTGGTCTTGCCAACTCGTTCGTAGGTGGTGAACCTCTGCCGACAGCTCTTGCACTCTCTTCGACGACGGATGCCCTCACCGACCTCTCTGGTATCAATGACCCGGGTCTCCTTCTTGCTGCAGTAAGGGCATTTCATGGTCTCTCCTCCTTCGGCGCAGTGGGGAGGGCTGAGCATGCGAAATGGTGTTACACTAGATGTCGTACGCCCAGTGTGCGCGGGACACAACATCTTGTGGCGACACACCCAGTAAAGTTAGCACAAAGCGACAGGCATGGCAAGGTCAGAGGGGCACGGTAACCTTAAAGTTTGGGGGTTGACACGAAGCCGGAGCGGGGAAGGGGGGCGAGGGGGAAGGTGGCGCAGTAACCTTCCCCCAGGAAAGGATCCTTCTGGCAAGTGAGTCCAAGCTCTACTTGCTCAGAATTGGGCCTTTCAGCCCCGAAAGGGAGGAGGAGAGAAGTCAATATGCTGTTGTTTGTCCCACTGCAGAGCCAAGTGACAGTACGGGCCCATCGCTAGCGACGCAGAAATGTCGGAATATCCAGATTGTCGTTGTCGAAGCGTGGGATCGGGAACTCCCGTATCTTGGAGCCGCCCGCCACCGACAGACGCTTCCGGGCACCGTCGAATCCGGTTGCGATGACCGTGATCTGTACGTGGCCGTCCTCCATCTCGGGGTCCATGACTGCCCCAAAGATGAGGTTGACGTCTGGATGGGCCATGTCTCTGATGACTCTGGCTGCCTCATTCACCTCATGCAGTGTGAGGTCCTTCCCGGCAGTGACGTTGAACAGGACTCCTGTGGCCCCATCGATGGTCACGTCGAGGAGTGGGCTGCTCACGGCGGCGTACGCCGCGTCCACGGCTCTGGTGTCGCCGGTGGCGCGACCGACGGCCATGAGAGCCGAACCTCCCTTGGACATGATAGTGCGCACATCGGCGAAATCGAGGTTGATCAGGCCGGGAACCGTGATCAGCTCGGAGATGCCCTGGATCCCTTGTCGCAGCACATCGTCCGCGAAGGAGAAGGCTTCCTGGATGGAGGCTTTCTTGTCCACCAAATCGAGCAGACGATCGTTGGGGATGACGATCAATGTGTCGACACGCTCCTTGAGCGCGGAGATGCCTTCCTCAGCCACTTCCTTCCGGCGTTTGCCCTCGAAGCTGAAGGGTTTGGTCACCACGCCTATGGTGAGGGCGCCAGTCTGCTTGGAGATCTCGGCGATGAGGGGAGATGCCCCGGTGCCCGTGCCTCCTCCGATGCCTGCGGTGATGAATACCATGTCTGCATCATCGACGGCTTTCCTGAGCTCCTCCTCGCTTTCCTTCGCAGCCTCAGACCCGATCTGCGGGTCGCCGCCTGCTCCCAATCCTTTGGTTAGTTTGTCACCGATGCGGATCTGATAGGGTGCTTCGGAGAAATACAGCGCCTGGGCATCGGTGTTCACAGCGATGAACTCGACGCCCTCTAGATTCTCCTTGATCATCCTATTGATGGCGTTCCCGCCACCTCCCCCGACCCCTATGACTTTGATCTTAGCGAAGTTGCCCATCTCCGGTACGTAGTTCATCCTCCATTACCTCCCTTTCCTGACTTCGCACCCTTCTTGGTGTGTCCACGTTGCCTTGGCTGGCCTGCCATCTATCCCGGGCTGAACACGCCGACGAGCTGCCTCAAGCGACGAAGCATGCCCTGTCTACCTGCCATTCCATTGCGCCTTACGTCTGGCGTGTATCTCAGCGCCCACAGGAGCAAGCCCACGCTGCAGGCATGAGCCGGGTCTCTGACTGACTCCACGAGCCCTTCGAGGCCCCGTGGTGAACCGATGCGCACCGGCAAACCGATCGTCTCCCGGGCCAGGTCCTTGATCCCTGCCAACTGAGACGTACCCCCACAGAGCACAACGCCAGCGGGGAGCAGACCGTCGTACCCCGATCGTTTGATCTCCCGCATCGTCAATTCCAGCATCTCCTCCATGCGTGCTCTGATGATCTCCGAGAGCTTGGCCCGCGATACAGAACGATGTGAGCTGTCCCCGAAGGACGTGGCGTCGATGAGTTCATCGGGAGCGATGGTGTCTGGTATGGCATGTCCATACTGGATCTTCAGGTTCTCAGCGACTGTGAATGGCGTGCGCAATCCTACGGCGACGTCCTGTGTCAGGTGGTTTCCTCCCACAGGCAGCACGACCGTGTGCCAGACGCTCCCATCGATGAACACTGCCATGTCTGTTGTGCCTCCGCCGATGTCAACCAGTGCAACACCGAGGTCTCTCTCAGGTTCGGTCAACACGGCCTCTCCTGCGGCAATAGCTTGCACGATGAGATGCTCCACACTCACGCCTGCGGCCTGCACGCACTCCACCAGGTTGTGGATGGAGGTCGAAGCTCCAACCACGATGTGGGCCTCGACTTCCAGGCGGAAGCCGCGAAGGCCCAGTGGGTTACGCACTCCATCCTGCTCGTCGACCGCGTAACCACGGGGGATAGCGTGCAATAGCTCGCGATTCGGAGGTATGGCTATAGCACGAGCTGCCTCCATGGCACGATTGATGTCATCCTGCACGATGATGCGCTCACCGCGAGAGATGGCAGCTATACCCCTGCTATTGAGGCCGGAGATGTGGGACCCTGAGATGCCTACGTGGGCGCTGTCAATCGCATAGCCCGAGGCTTGCTCTGCTTTGTGGACCGACTCGGCTATGGCCCGCGTGGCTTGCTCGACATCGAGCACTACCCCCTTGCGTAGGCCCTTGGAAGGCGATACTCCCACGCCCACAATGCGAAGCTCTCCCTCATCGCTGGGTTCGGCGACCAGTGTACACACCTTGGTGGTGCCCACGTCGATAGCGACTATGGTATCTTCCACGTTGTCTTCCTCCGGTCTGTTGGCACCGCCTACTACTCCGGTTCTGGAGCCGATGTTTCGGCCAATTCATAGAGCGGGCTCTCGGGGAAGCGGACGTCTATGAGCTCCACGGCCGCTGCTTGGCTCTCCAACTGATTGACGAGCGCGTCTACGACGGCCACCTTGAGTTCCGCGCCTTGCTCACTACCGAGGTAGACTCGCCAGCCGTGCTGATCCAGGTAGCTGATGCCGTGTTCCCGCGAGTAGTCGAAATACGTGACACTCGGCAGCAAACTCTGGAATGTCTCGGCCGCAGTCACTGCCTCTAGGTTCACGCGCGCACCTAGTTCGAGTGGTGTGGAGTCGAGATCTCTGATCACGATGCTCGGTTCAGCCTCCCCCCGCAGTGACACGGCTGTACCTTCGTCATCAATGCCGTAGCGGTCGTCACCGGTCTGCCAGATCGCGCGTGCTTGCCGCTCTTGCACATTGATGACCAAGACGTTGGGTAGGCTGGCCTGTACCGTCGCCTCTCGGACGTCGGGAATGGCTCGGATCCTCTCTTCGATCTTGGCTGGGTCGATGAAGAAGATGCTGTAACCCTCGATCTCGCTCCGCTGGAATACCTCTTCCGCAGCTACGAGGCTGTTGCCATGCAGAGTGACCTCAAAGACATAGTAGCCATCGGAGAGGAACATGTGGGCGAGAGCAGCCAGCGAAGCCAAGGCCAGGAGTAAGCTGCCGACCCGCGGGCCGATTCCCACTGCGGAGCGCCTGCCAGCCGAGGATCGCGTCCCCTCCGTGGATCGCACAGGCATCCTCTGGCGAGCTACGGTCTGCTCGTAGCTCCTTCCCAGACGCAACTCGGAACGATGAGGTTGTCTCTTGGTCTTGCTCGCCCACGATAGCGAAAACATGCTGCTCTCTTCCTCTCAACTCACGTACGCGTATGGCCATTCCCCGACCAGCTCGATCTCCAGCTCCATTCTCGCTTGGTGAAGCTCCCAAACCTTGTCTCTGACAAGCTGGATGAGCTGCCACACTTGGTGGGCGGTGGCCTGTCCCTCGTTCACTATGTAGTTCGCATGTTTGCGTGAGATCGCTGCGTCGCCCACGCGGGTGCCTCCGAGCCCCGCTTCCTCTATCAGTTTACCGGCCTTCAACCCCTCCGGGTTCTTGAACACGGATCCGGCGCTGGGTTCTCGCGGTTGGGTTTCGCGTCGCCATCTGGTGTAGCGTTCGACGCGCTCCTTGAGTATCGCGGCGGATCCTGGGGCCAACGACAGGTCTGATGAGAGAATGATCTCCCCTCGGCACGGTGGTTCTCTGAAGCGACTGGCACGGTAGTCGAATCTCAGCTCGGCAGGTATCAATCGCTGTGTCTGTCCCTGGTGATCCAGAATGGTGACCCGGTGCACGCAGTCCGCCATACTGCCTTCGTAGGCGCCCGCGTTGTTGACGATGGCACCTCCCAGGGTGCCAGGGATGCCAACGGCCCATTCCAATCCCTGGAGTCCTCTGGCGGTGGCCTGGTGTGCCAGACGCGCCAGTGGGACTCCAGCCTCTGCGTGCAGTATGTGCCGGTCGCCATTCACGATGTAGGTGGAGCATCGATTCTCGATGATCAGGCCTCTGAATCCTTCATCAGCGACGAGGAGGTTCGTGCCCTTGCCTATCACGAAATACGGCTGCCCCGACTCTCTGGCCAGCGATACCCACCCGCAGAGCTGCTCCTCGTTCTCGGCGACGGCGAAGAAGTCGGCCGGTCCTCCGATTCGAAAGGACGTGTGCTTGCTGAGCGGCTCATCCAAAACCAGTAGAGAGCCCAGCCCCCTTTCTTCGGCGATTCTGGGGAGATCCTTGCTGCTAGTCATCGTGCTCGTCTCTCTCCCTGAGCATGGCCAGTACCTGCTCGCCTACACGCCACACGTCCCCGGCGCCCATGATGATCAGGACGTCGCCGGAAACAAGCTGGCTGGCGACTCGCACCGCCGCTTCACTGAGATCGGCCACGTGCACAGCCCGCGGGTGACTCATCGCCTGCACAAGATCGCCGGCGCGCATGCCCAAGGTGTCCGTCTCCCGGGCAGCGTAGATGGCTGTGACGACAACCTGGTCGGCGTCGGTGAAGGCGCTGGCGAAGTCGCCCAGGAGCGCCTTGGTACGACTGTACGTGTGGGGCTGGAAAACGACCCAGATCCGGCGGCCGTCGTATCGTCGGCGAGCGCCCGCCAGGGTTGCCCTGATCTCGCTGGGGTGATGCGCGTAATCATCGACGACCGTTATGCCCTGGAGCTCGCCCCTGATCTCGAAGCGACGACCAACACCCTGGAAGCGTCTCAGCGTATCTCGAACAGAGGTCAAATCCAGCCCCAGGTGATCGGCGACTCCTATAGCCGCCAGGGCATTAGAGACATTGTGGGCGCCAGGGATGCTGAGTTGAAACCAGCCCTTCTGTTCTGCCCCGGCTGCCACCACGAAGTCGGTTCCACCCAGGGCGTTCAGCTCGAGGTTCGCGGCTCTCCAATGGTTCTCAGGGTGGAGACCGTAGGTGGTTACCCTCAGGTCTGGCAGATCGTTGACTACCTGCATCACCTGAGGGTCATCTCCGCAGGCCATCACGAACCCGCCCGGCGGCATCTTCGAGAGGAAATCCCTGAAGGTCTGTGACATCTCTTCTAGATTGACATAACAGTCTGGATGGTCCATTTCGATACTGGTGAGTACGGCCAACTGCGGACTGAGATGGAGGAAAGCCCGATCGTACTCGTCGGCTTCGACGACCAGGTACTTGCCTTTTCCCTCCTTGGCGTTGGCACCAATCTCCGGGATGATGCCTCCCACGATGATAGTGGGATCCAGTTTGGCATCCTCGAGCAAGAGACCGATCATGGCGCTGATGGTCGTCTTGCCGTGTGTGCCCGCCACCGCGATGCTGTAGTGATCCTCCATCAGCCAGGCCAGCGCCTGTCCCCTCTTGAGAACGGGAACGCCTCTCTTTCTGGCCTCGACGATCTCTGAATTGCCCTCAGCGACCGCTGACGATAGTATCACTGCCTCTGCCCCCACGACGTTCTCGCCTCTGTGCCCCTGATGGACCGTGGCCCCGAGAGCGACCAGTTCGCGAGTGATGCGGGAAAGGCGCAGGTCCGACCCGGAGACGATGTATTCCTTCTGCAAAAGCACGCGTGCGATGGCGCTCATACCGATGCCACCAATACCCACCAGGTGGATGTGTGCCCCAGGTCTGAGAGTCTGGAGGGCACGCTCGTCGCCGGGCGCAGGTGCAGGGTCCGTCATCTGATGACCCTCATCACGATCATGAACGGTACGAGAAAGATCAAGTAAGGCTCGAGCAAGGCCACGGGCAGCAAGGGGACCAGGTAGGCCTGCGCGAAGTCGGTCAGTGGAGGCCTGAAAAGCCCCAGTACCTGGATTGGGTAGTTGAAGACGTGCAGATAGTGCCATAACGTTCCTGAGATCAGATAGCCGTTGATCAGTCCGCTCGTCAGGTTCAGCGCGATCCCCACAGGCCCTCTTGGAGGCACCCCTGAGAAAGCCAAGGTCTCTCCGTGATACGACACGATCACAGCTGCCACGAAAACCAGAATGTAGAACAGCGATTGGATCAAGTCGCTGTACTCGCCCTGGAATATCACACTGGTCTCGGTGCACCCGATCAGATAGGAGTCCAACGCGGTCAACGCTGACGCACCTCCCTTGGTCAACAGCAGCATGGTAGCCAGGATGGTGGTCGTGACGCCCAGTTCTTTGGGGTAGCCTCTCACGACGCCCACCACAGCGAACACGCCTACTAGCACGATCCACAAGACTTCCAGTGGCCCCAAGTCAAGCTCTCCCTTTTGAGCTGCTGGCCATCACCGGCTCTGACACATTCCGACTACACCTGCGTGGGCCTCATCAACCGTACGGCCAGAATCACGAACACCACGAAGACGACCAGGACCAGGGCTGCGATGCTCACGTGTGGCATGTTGATGGAGGCAGGCAGGCCCTGAGCCATGTTGGGTAGTCCTTCCTCGGCCGCTGCTGTGGCTATCGGCAGGTCGATCTCTTGCCGGTAGGGCAGGAGCGGCAGCAGCAGATAGCTCAGCGTGAAGCCGTTGGCCACCCCGAGGGCTGCACCTGTGATCCTCTGGAGGACAGAACTCGGTCTCCTTCCAAAGCGCATGACGGCCAGGAAAACAAGCGCGACCGCGGAAACGAAGGCCACGAGCAGGAGCAACTGCGTCTGGCCCGCGTTGCTGGGGTCAACGAGAACGGCGTCTGCGACGCCGCGAGATTCCAGGCAAGACGCGGTGTCGGTCGCTGAGCCACAAGAGATGAAGAAAAGCGTCCCTCTGTAGGTGACATTGACCGTACTGATCAGACTGTCTCCCTTTGCCCCGAGCAGGGCCCAGACGGCAACGATGGGCACGAAGGCCATCAGTTGGCCTCTCCAGCCACGCTTCAGGCCGACCACGGTGGACACGGACAATGCCGTGCCAACGACTATCAAGAACTGGAGCATCGCGGGTTCGAAAGCCAAGTCCATACCGTTTCCCTTTGGGCTGCTTTAGTTCGCAAGCGCAACGTCTGTCACAAGCTGAGCGATACGAGCGGCTGCGTCAGGCCGCGCCAGAGAGCGGGCTCCTTCGGCGAGTTGTGCACGTTTGGCGTCGTCCGTGAGGAGCTGGCTCAGTACTTCCAGCAAGACGTCAGTCGCCAAGTCCTCGTCCGCAATCTTCACCGCCGCCTGGTTCCGCGCCATATAGTCGGCATTCAATGCCTGATGACGCCCGGCGTACGGATACGGTATGAGGACACTGGGCAGGCCGAGAGCCGGGAACTCGCCAGTGGTGGCTGCACCCGCTCGAGCCACGGCCAAGTCAGCCGCTCCCAGGGCGTGGATCATGTCTTCATGGAGGTAGGGAAAAACCTTGTAGCGCGCTGCCAGAGCGCCAGGCAGATCGTCTCTCCGCGAGAAGAGCCAGTGCGCGTCTCTTTCCCCGCAGATGTGCACGATCTGACAGAGTTCCAACAGATCCTCCAGGATGGCACTGATGGAGGCATTGATACTGTGGGCACCCTGGCTGCCACCGAGCACCAGGAGTGTCGTCTCGGAAATCTCCAGGTCCAGTGCGCGTCGGGACAGAGTCTTGTCGGTTTCGAACAGCTCCTGCCTGACTGGATACCCGGTGACCGCAGCCTTGCCTCGGGCAAAGTGGTCCCTCGATTCAGGAAAGGTGACGGCGACGACCTCTGCGAATCGTGAGAGGGCGCGTATTGCTGCTCCCGGTGCCAGGTCTGGCAGGTATACCACGCTGGGCACGCGTCTCAGCCGCGCAGCCAGCACCGGTGCAGCACATACGTAGCCTCCGGTGGCCAGCACCGCCTGTGGTGCGAATTGGCGGATGATGCTCAGAGACTGGGCCGTTCCGCGAGCAAGTCGCACAAGTCGGGCCGGCAGCACCCACGGAGGAGCACCGTGGAAGCTGGCCGTTGTTATGCCCTTGAACGACAACCCCGCTCTGTTTGCCAGCCTGGCCTCGATCCCGGAAACGTTGCCCACGT
>Ga0315539_1002915_pt1 | contig 12173 bp, 12 predicted proteins | sample SalMarSW160150MG_FD_203097 | JGI IMG/M metagenome (GOLD analysis project Ga0315539, IMG submission 203097) | Salt marsh sediment microbial communities from the Plum Island Ecosystem LTER, Massachusetts, United States - Salt Marsh Sediment SW1601-150 ... | reverse complement strand
GGCAGCTTTGATTTTGTATTCGCGTGTGCTATCTTGGCCGTTTTGTGCATAGCAAACCGGTGCCAACGACAATAAAACCGGACCAAATAGTATCAGACTGTAAACCCTGATTGTCGTTTTTTTGGCTCCTGCCATATTATCTGACCTATTTATATCCATGTTTGTTACAGCTCATTCTGAGTATCGCCGAATTAAGCTCGCGAAAAGGGCACGCATAGCGAGCAGCGCCAGTGCCGCGCTGTTCAGTCCCTGCGCTGGCGGTAGGTGTTTCTAAGAGGCTTACCTTGGTTTTGGAAGCCATGGCGATATCAACATTCATCAATTCTTCGAGTGACATTTCAAAAAATCAGCCAGTTGGTTCGCATTCTCCCGAAGTGCGAACAGTTCTGCATCAAAGGCGAAGACGATCACTAACGCAAGGATAAATACAGATGCTTCTCTTCGAGTCCCCAGCATTGTTATAAACCCCCCATGAGGACATAGACGACTCTCTACCACGATCGTTTGCTGGAAGCCGATGCATTTTCATCGATAACCTTTTTTGAGCACCCCCTCGTTTGGTGTATTTTTTGTAGCTTTTCTCTGATGGCTTTACCCATCTGCATAGGATCGAAAGGCTTGGTGATGTAACCATCGACGCCCTGGGACAGTGCACGTTCTATGTCGGCTACCACTGCTTTAGCGGTCAACATAAATACAGGGATATGCCTAGTCACCTCGTTGTGGCGAAGCTCAGAGAGCACGTCTAAACCATCCATATTTGGCATCATCCAATCCAGCAAAATCACATCAGGTTTCTGTTGCCGAGCGATTTCGAGTGCCTCAGGACCATTTTCAGCCGTATATACCTCGTAGCCGTCGAGCCTCAGGTTGTACTCTAAGACTCTACGGATATGCTGTTCATCCTCGACAACTAAGATGGAAGTCTGTCTATCCATAGCCCTGTTTAGCTAATATCGTCTTATTGCCTTACCAGCTTGTTTGGGTTCGGAAGGATTTTTTTAGGCTGGGTTACAGAGTATGTTTTTTTGTTAAGATTTTGTTTTTTTACAGTTGATTATCGGTTGTTCTCGAAAGTGCAGGCTTGGTACACAGTTGTGGAACCGTATAGAAATCAGAGCTTAAAGTCTTTCGGAATTTACAGGAAAAGCCCTATAAACTAAGGACTTTTCACATTTCCTTTTAAAAAATTCAGTATTATTTGGCGGTGACTATATTTCAGAAAGTTTAGTTTTGTGCGGGGATTTTGCATGAACAGCAATTTCGAGATCATTCGGCAAGAGCAAGATGCCATTGTCTTAATAAGTGGGCTAAGAATTTGTTTTTTAGTTGCTGATTCGGAACAAATCTTATGAAAGTCCGATTATGCTTAGTTTTACAACAGAGAATGTGGTTATCGTGCCGAGCCGGGGCAGCTTGGAATACACTTGAAAATCCACTGTGTGTTGTCCGGGCTTTGGATGTTTCCGTATTTGAGGTACTTTGCTGTTGAAAATCTGCCCGCAATCGACAGATACACCCGATCTTGTTATGAGTGTTTCATCTTGACAGTGTGTTGGTGCTTGGCATACTATCAGTTGTCGGTAGCCACGGTGCAAATCGCCGGGGCGTATTTTCTGTGTTAGGATGGTTTTAGTCAGACTATGAAAATGCCAGAACTCATATTTAATTTCTTTTGATAACATTTATGACCAAGAAGATTGCCATTCTGGGTTCTACGGGGTCGGTCGGCAGAAACGCGCTGCGAGTAATTGATGGGCTTGGTCCGGAGTACGAAGTCTTTGCCTTGAGCGCGCACAGCAGTGTTGGACTGTTGGCTGAGCAGGTGGCGCGATATAAGCCAAGATTTGTAGCTATCTCTGACGCTAACCGTGCAGCAGAGCTGAGTGAATTGGTCGCGAGTATGGATGTTGATGTCTTAAGTGGACCCGGCAGTCTTATAGAAATCGCTGAGCACGATGAGGTTGATATCGTTCTATCGGCAATAGTCGGAGCGGCGGGTTTGCCTTCTGTTCTTGCCGCTGCGCGGCGAAGCAAGAGATTGGCCATTGCGAATAAGGAGCCACTTGTTATAGCAGGTGAATTGTTAACCAGGACCGCAAAGGAAAACGACAGTGTGATTCTGCCTGTGGATAGTGAGCATTCAGCGATATGTCAGGCCATGCAGTCGGGTTCTCGGCAGGAAGTGGCCAGGATAATCTTGACGGCTTCGGGTGGGCCATTTAGGCAGGCGAGCTTTGAGGATTTACAGAATGTAACGCTGGAGCAAGCCCTTGCACATCCGATCTGGGATATGGGGCCCAAGATTACAATAGACTCAGCAACAATGATGAATAAGGCGTTTGAGGTTATTGAAGCTCGCTGGCTTTTTGATATGCCTGTGGAACGAATTGAGATTTTAATTCATCCGGAGTCAATAGTCCATTCACTTGTTGAGTTTGTGGACGGCTCGGTAATAGCACAGCTTGGTCAGCCTGATATGTGTATTCCTATCCAATATGCTTTGACGTATCCTAAGCGTGTTGAAGGACAGCGCAAGCGCCTGCGTCTGGACGAGATAGGAAGACTTACTTTTGAGGCGCCCAATCCGCAGACGTTTCGCGTTCTACCGCTCGGATTCGAAGTAGCCCGGCTCGGCGGCACAGCGCCGGTCGTTTTTAATGCTGCGAATGAGGCTGCCGTAGAACGGTTCCTTGCAGAAGAGATTCCATTTGTTGGAATTGTGGAACTGATAGAACACTGTTTGAATAAACACGATGTCAGGAAATGTGGGTCTCTTGAGGAAATACTCGAGGCTGACGCATGGGCACGGCAGGAGGTTAAAAATCGTCTCAGGCAAAAATCCAAGAGCATAAAACAATAATCAAGCATCGAGATTTGCTATTCGGGATTTTAGAATGTATTTTGTAGTTTGGTTATCGAGTCTTTGATTCTTTTAGGGAAATTTAATGTCTGAATCGAGTGGTTTGCTAAGAAACCTTCGCGGATTCTTGTTGGCTGCTGTCTTTGCAGCAATTGTTTACCTGATTGTCAGCAATATTCATATTTTTGGCAATGTGTTACTAGTTCTGCTTGGGTTTGGGGGTGTAGTTCTTGTCCATGAATTCGGTCATTTTATTGTTGCTAAGCTTTCCGGCATAAAGGTGGAGGTCTTTTCAATTTTTATGCCACCGATGCTGCTCGGCCTGCGCAAGACCGAAAGCGGCTTGCGGTTCAGAGTACTGCCAAGTTTGTTTGGCAGAGGAGATAGTGACTCAGTGAGGAGCTTATCGAATTCTACGGAAGGCACTGAAGACAAGACTGGGGAAACGGAATATAGGATCGGCCTTATTCCCTTTGGTGGTTTTGTTAAGCTGCTCGGACAGGATGATATAGGATCGGTTAAAAGGATCGAAGACCCACGTTCATTCTCAAACAAGCCTGTAAGTATTCGAATACCGGTCATAGCGGCAGGTGTTACCTTCAACGTTATAAGTGCCGGCATTATTTTTGTCATTGTGTTTCTTGCCGGGATAAGGTTGCCGCCTGCTGTCGTTGGAGGTGTAGTGCCTGATTCACCGGCGGCGCGGGCAGGCATAAAGCCGGGCGATGAGATAATTGAAATTGCCGGCAAACGTAAGGACCTGGACTTTAGTAACATATTGATAGCGTCAGCCTTGTCGGATGTTGACGAAGTAGTTCAGCTAACAGTAAGACACGAGGATGGCTCTCAGGAGAGTCTTGGCCTTGTGGCAGAGCGCCTGCCCGGTGAATCGATAAGAGAGTTTGGAATCATTCAACCACTGAGCCTGACAATTGCGGATGTTTCTGATGCCAAAACGCTATATGAGAGAACTGGTCTGCGACCCGGTGACAGGGTTAGAAGTGTTAACGGCAAGGATGTGCGAACGCATTGGCAGCTTGTAGAGACTGTCGAGGATTCTATTGTCCCAGAAGTGACATTGGTTGCCGAGCGAAGTACAGGCCAGGGTAAGTCTAAGTTGGTAAAATCCCAAATCTCGCTCCGGTTACGTCTTGCTGACAAGGAGGTGGACTCTGAAGATGAGCTTGGGCACATTTACTCAATGGTCCCCCGGCTACGGATAACTGCCGCTGCAGATGTGTCGGCTTTTACTGAGGAAAACGGAAAAAGTTTTATCGACAGGATCAAGAAGAAACTTGGCTTTAGCATCGACGCCGACAAGATTGCAGGTGGTGGTGAAAACCGCAACCACAATCTGAAGGATGGTGACATTGTTCTTGCGATTGGTGACATTGAAAATCCCACGTATGTGGAGATGCGCGCTGTAACTGAACAGTACGAGAATAAGCAACTGCCTCTGAAGGTATTGCGCACCGATCCAAATAGACTCGAACAAGTTGTCAGCGTCACTGTTACGCCAAGGAGGCCAGCGGATGGTGAGCGAGCGATGATTGGCGTAGGACTTTTACTTGATACCGGTCATCCTGTTGTTGCCAAGACCATATCTGCCGAAAATGGGCCTGCAAGACTTGACATCCCCCGCGGTGCTGCTTTAACTGCAGTCAATGGCGTTGGCGTTGAAGACTTCTATGACATAGTGCGAGAGATTACCCACACAAGAGACGAGCAAGTTGTGATTGATTATCGTCAAGATGATGGAGAAGCAGGCAGGACAACGTTAAAAGTTGATATTGAGAAAGATTATATAACGGTCAAATCAGTCTTTGCTGAGCCGGTTCCTTTCGGTCCTTTAGAGAAACTTTATCGTGCCAGCGGACCAATTAACGCTATTGGAATGGGCTACAGAAGGACGGTGATGTTTGTTGCGCAGACTTATGTAACGTTAAAGCACCTAATTGGCGGGCTTATCAGCCCAAAGAATCTCATCGGTCCGGTTGGAATTATAGCTGTTAGCTACCGGATCGTCGTTGAACAACCTTTGGTGAACTATGCGTATTTCCTTGGCTTGATAAGCGCGTGTATCGCTGTGATAAATCTTTTGCCTTTGCCACCCTTCGATGGCGGGCTGATAGTTTTAATGCTTGTGGAAAGAATCAAAGGTTCTGCCATTAGTGAGCGGGCGCAGGGAATTGCAGCTTATGCGGGCTGGGTGCTCGTTGGAATGCTTTTCTTGTATGTTACTTTCAACGATATTGTCAGGAGTTTTTTCGGCTAACAGGTCAGCACCGTGAGCCGTCTCATACATTGATGCAATTGGTCTAACCGGAGAAAGGATTTGAAGGTCTACAAATGTTATTGGATAAGCAGGTCAGCGAGGTCTCAAAGGAGAAGGATCGTAAGGTTTATGAGTTAGTAGAGCAAGAGCGTCGGGTATTTGAAGGCAGCGAGCAGTACCACAAAGATGTATTTGGCGCTCTAAAAGATACAGATAGACAGGTCTACGAGCTAATTGCACGAGAGTACGCGAGGCTGCAGGATACGCTGCAGCTTATTGCTGCAGAGAACCAGTGTTCTCGGGCGGCTCTGGCGGCACTCGGCTCGGTTATGCAAAACAAGACAACCGAGGGCTTTGCGGGAGCAAGATATCATGGGGGATGTGAGGTAGTTGATCAAGCCGAGAATCTTGCTATTGAAAGAGCCAAAAAGGCATTTGGCGCAATGTACGCGAACGTCCAGCCGCATTCAGGAACCAGTGCGAATCAGATTGTTCTTACCGCGCTACTCGAAAGAGATGACAAAATACTCAGCCTTGGACTGGACCAGGGAGGACACCTGTCACATGGAGCAAAAGTTTCTTTCTCCGGCAAGTTCTTTAAGGTTGAGAATTATTACGTTGACAGAAAAACTTTTCTCTTAGACTACGACGCAATCAGAGAAAAAGCTCGGAAGATCAGACCAAAGCTGATTATATGTGGAGCCAGCGCTTATTCCAGAACCATAGATTTCAAGAGATTTGGAGAAATCGCCGACGAGGTAGGGGCATATCTTCTGGCGGACGTTTCACACATTGCTGGTCTGATTATGGCTGGCATCCATCCATCGTCCATAGACTACGCACATTTTACAACGACAAGCACATATAAGCCTGGCGGCCCGCGGGGCGGTGTGATATTGATGGGTAAAGACTACAACCAAAAAATAAGAATCGGTACAAAGTCTGTGTCATTATGTGAGCACATTGAAAAGACAACATTCCCGGGTGTGCAGGGCACGCCGTATCTGAACAATATCGCAGCTAAGGCAGTTTTCTTCAAAGAGACGCTATCTGAGGAGTATAGGGCAAGACAATTCAGGATCATAGAGAACGCAAAGGCATTGGCAGAATCCTTATTAAATTTAGGGCACGATGTACTAACCGGCGGGACAGACAACCACATGATTCTAATTAACGTCGATAGTTTCCGCGAAGGTTTAACAGGTCTTGTTGCGCAGAAGTGCCTCGAACAGTGCGGCATTATCGTCAACATGAACAGATTGCCTTATGACAGAAAAGGTCCTGCAGTCACCAGCGGCGTCAGATTAGGCACTCCTATTGTGACTAAAAATGGAATGGGACCAGGTGAAATGAAAACCACTGCAGCTCTTTTTGATTCGGTGCTGCGAAATATCAAGATTGTAAGCGGTAGCAAATACGAAATAGAGCAGTCTTTTAAGAATGAAATCCTTAAAGATGTGAAGAAGTTATGCAGAAGATTTCCGATGTTATAGCGGTGCAGGTACCTACCTTTTTAGAACAATTCTTGCTCTGTTGAAGAGCCCAAGATCGGGTCATTTCGAGCGGAGCCCCTGTGTCTTCTGTCGAAGACAGAAACAGGGGCGAAGTCGAGACACGTAGCGAAGCGCAGAGCCCCGAAGGGAAATCTGCATGCAACTGCACTGCTAATCCAGATTTCTCCGCTACGTTCGCTACGCTCACTTCGGTCGAAATAACGCTTTTCAACAGAGCAAACAAGTTTTTCCCCGCGGTCATTAAAAGCTTGCGGGCTTTTTGACCTCCATACCCTGGAAATCATAACATAAGAAGGCCGCGAACTCTGTGATTACCCTGCCTCTTTCATCGTATAAAACAACCGACTTTTTCTCATAGCGTTCAAAGGCCTGCGCTAGCTTTGGTGACATTTTACGCTTAGTCACGTAGATTGCATTATAGTGAATAAGGTCGTTAAATCCCGGCCAAATATCGTATTGATTCATTCTCCTGCCAAGATTGACGCAGTATGTTGTCGGATGTCCCTCGACGTAAAAGGCCAATTCGGAAACAGTCATATAATGGTCGGAGAAAATGAAAAAGGGCTTCTCTATTTCATCACTTAATTTGGAGACTTCTCGGCCAAGCTCTTTCCAGCCGCGGAGTTTATTCAGTGGATTTTTTTCAGGAGGAAAGTCAATTTGGTACACAAGCAGGGGGCAGTGTAGAAAAGCCGTACCTATCAACGATATGATTAGGCCAGTGATAATTACTGTCTTGATGAACCGTCCAAATCTTGCGTAATTATGCGTGAGAAAGGCTGAAACGCTAATTAAGCCTGTTATGTATGCCATCAACGACCAGTTCGCCTGTACCTTACCCTGAAAACTTTTCAGGAAAAACCCAATCAGGATCGGAATACAAAACCAGAAGCAAAAGGGATCCTGCTTTCTCTGCTTGATGACCGCATAAACTATGAGAACGAGCAGTATCGGAGTAATCACTCCTACCTGTGACCCGACAAAATTTGCAAAACTGTCGAAAGAAATCGTAAAGCCCTGTGTCAGTTTGGTGTGACCGATATCATGCCGGAACATGACCCAGTTGTGTTTCATGTTCCAGATAATTACAGGCAGGAAAAACAACAGACTCGACGAAAAGGCAATGTACGGCCACGGTGTGCGCAGGTGTTTTCTGTTTTCCTTAAACAGGCCGAGAAGCAAAAAGGCGGGCGGATAAAAGAATATAATCGCATACTTGCTCAGTAGGCCAAGGCCCAGCGACACACTTAAAAGCAACCATGTTTTGGATGAGCCGATTGCCAGTGCATTGTGAAAGAGCAACAGGGACAGTATCCAGAAAAATATTAACGGTGAATCAGGTGTCATACCGACGCCGTATGCCGCGAAAATCGGTACAAGCTGAAACAATATGGCACAAACAAAGCCAACATCTTTGTCGTATAGCCGTGTACCTATCTTGAAAAGTAACAGGCTGCTGAGAAATGAGAAGATAATCGCACATATCCTTACACCCAGCACGGTGTCTCCGAACACTGATGTACCCAGCCGGATAAGATAAGCAACGCCGGGCGGTTTCGAGTAGTAGCAAAGGTCAAGTCTGCGAGACCATTCCCAGTAGTGTGCTTCGTCGCCGCTAAGGTCAATTACATTGGTGGCCAAATTATAGATCCTGATTAGACTAATCGCGGCTAAAAATAGAACCAAGACTACAAGATATCTGTTGTCTTCATTGTCTTTGGCCGAGGTTCCGTAATGACCTGTAACGTTCAGCGTCATCGCTCTAATCCGGGGCAATTACAGCATTTTGTTAATCCTTGACTATAGCATAATTGCGGATTACATTCTTGCTGTTTTATAACCATTAAGATTAGCTTATCATAACGATTGGAGTTAAAAAGCTAACATTTTATTTCGATAAGTCCAGTGCAATCTGTATTATGGGAATGGCTGAAACGGGCAAATCTTGCAAATTTAGGAAGTCACGTGTAATACCTGCGGTGGTACTTTTGTTTGCGGCCTCGTGTTTTGGTTATTATTACGTCCAATTCGTGGTGAGATCAAATTTCCGTGAGGTGATACCGCAGGAAGTCTATAGATCGGGACAGCCTGAACCCGCGCAACTGCGGCAGTGGATACAGGAATATGGCATTCGTACTGTAATAAATCTCAGAGGTCAGACTGCGGAGCTCACAAGCTGGGAAAAGTCCCTTGCCGATGAATTAGGAGTTGAGCTTATTACCTTTCGCATCAGCGCTTACAGTCTGCCGGCTCGGTCTGAGTTGGTTGGGATTATCGATTCGCTTGAGCATTGCCAACTGCCTGTTCTTATTCACTGTCGTCATGGTGTCGATAGAACCGGTACGGTCAGTGCACTAGCGGCGATGACTTGTGGACAGGTCAGTTACGACAAGGCAAAGTGGCAGGCTTATGTGCTCCCCGGGTCGTTGAAGCGAAGAGGAAATGCCAATCACATTAGCGACCTCTTTGATCTTTATGAAAGGTATTGTGAAAGTCATGGTCTGGACACAAACGATTGGTCAAGGTTTAAGTACTGGTCCCAGAATATATACCAACCCTCTTACTATCAAGAGTGTGACTCAAATAGTCTTTCCGACCGTGCTGAGGTTTTTGAGGAACCGAATATGTTGGGCGCCTATAAGTAAGTGTTGAGTGCAAGTGTTTTAGTCAACAGCTATTATACAGACCTGCGTTCGGGTTCTTAATAAACGCTTGACAAGGTCCTACCTTGTCAATAAAGTGGCTCTCTCGTTTGCCGCGCACAAGAGGTCTTGGGCAGGCTTGAATCAGCAAAAAACCGCGTTAATAGTACTGAGAAGAAGGAGAAGTGCAGATGTCAATAAAGGTTGCAATCAATGGGTTCGGCCGCATCGGAAGAGCTATGGCAAGAATCATTATGCAAAGGAAGGGTGAGCTGGAGTTGGTTGCCGTCAACGACCTCTCGGATGCAAAAAGCCTTGCGCACTTGTTCAAGTACGATACCGTAATGGGAAGGTGGGAAGGAACTGTCGAGGCTAAAGACAATAAACTAGTAATCAATGGTAAAAACATCGATGTGCTGGCTGTCAAGAATCCTGCGGAACTGCCCTGGAAGGATATGGGAGTCAAAATTGTGGTGGAATCGACCGGAATTTTCCGCACTGCCGAATCGCCCAAAGGTGGTTACGCCGACCATCTAAAGGCCGGCGCAAACAAGGTTCTTTTAACCGTCCCAGCGAAGGATGACATCGAGGCGACAATCGTTCTTGGCGTCAACGATAACAAGCTGACCAAGGACGTCAAGTGCGTCTCAAACGCAAGCTGTACGACCAATTGCCTTGCACCTTTGGCAAAGGTTCTCAACGACGCCTTTGGTATTGAGCAGGGGTTTATGACCACCATTCATGCTTATACCAGCGACCAGAGAGTTGCTGATATGATACACAAGGATTTACGCCGGGCGCGGGCTGCTGCGGTAAACATCATTCCAACTACTACTGGTGCGGCAAAGGCTATCGGCAAGGTTATTCCTGAACTCGATGGCAAACTCGATGGCTTTGCAATTCGTGTGCCTGTACCGGTTGGCAGCATTGTGGACTTGGTTGTCAATGTCAAAAAGAACGTTACTGTTGATTCTGTCAAGGCCGCTATGAAAAAGGCTGCCGAAGGATCCATGAAAGGTATCTTGGTTTATTGTGATGAGCCGATTGTCAGCAGTGACATCGTTAAAAATCCTGCTTCCAGCATCTTCGATTCTCTTTGCACGATGGTCATCGACAAAACCGTCAAGGTTGTTAGCTGGTATGACAACGAGTGGGGCTACTCGAACCGAAGCGTCGATATTATGGAGCGAATGGCAAAGATGTAGCTGCCCATCATGTTATTTTTGAAAAAGTATGAATTTACAGAAGACGGGTGAATTGCTGGTCGTGGGAGAAAAACATGAGGAGTTTTTTGGGAACCGAAACCAAAATGGCTAAAAAGACAGTTGCTGATATCGATGTTAAGGGCAACAAAGTCTTGATGCGGTGCGATTTTAATGTGCCTCTTGACGAAGATTGCAACATTACGAGTGATGACCGTATCGTTAAAGCCATGCCTACTATAAAGAACATTCTTGACCGTGGCGGTGCCTTGATTCTTATGAGCCATCTTGGCAGACCCAAAGGCCAAAGAGATGAGAAGTTATCCTTGGCACCTGTTGCAAAAAGACTTTCGGAGCTTTTGGGCAAGGAGATTATCTTTGCCGGTGATTGTATCGGAGCCGAAACCAAGACCAAAGCCCAAGCACTTAAGCCCGGCGATTGTATGCTGCTTGAAAACCTGCGCTTCCACAAAGAGGAAACGATAAAGGATAAAGCTGCGAAGGAAGATAAGCAACTTCGTCAAGCCAAGGACGATTTCGCAAAGCAGCTTGCCGGGCTGGCGGATATTTACGTTGACGACGCGTTCGGCACGGCCCACAGGGATAACGCTTCGATGTATACTGTGCCGTTTATGATGGAGGGTAAACCCCGCGTCATTGGATTTCTGGTGGAAAAGGAGCTGAAGTTCCTCGGTGATACAATCAGCGATCCCGAAAGGCCATTCGTGGCCATACTTGGCGGCGCAAAAGTCTCTGATAAGATTGGCGTAATCGAAAACCTGTTAGATAAGGTCGATCGTATCATCATCGGTGGGGCTATGGCCTATACATTTCTTAAAGGCAAGGGAAAAAGTATCGGCAATAGTCTGTGTGAAAATGACTTCATTGATAAGGCCTTGGAGTTGCTGGATCACGCAGCCGAGGTGGGCTGTGAGGTAGTATTGCCTGTGGATCATCAGGTGGTTCGTGAATTGAAGCCGAACGCACCGCACCGTGTCGCCGTAGGCGATATCGACCCGGGTTGGATTGCTGTCGATATAGGTCCAGCCGCAGCCAAGGCGTTCGCAGCCAAGGTCGCTGATGCGAAGACCATCGTCTGGAATGGCCCGATGGGGATATTTGAGATGCCGCCCTTTGATGAGGGCACCAGGACCGTTGCTTTAGCTGTCGTTGAGGCAACTGAAAAAGGCGCTCGCAGCGTAATCGGAGGTGGTGACAGCGCAAGTGCCGTCGAGAAACTAAACATTCAGGATAAAATAAGCCATATTTCCACTGGCGGCGGTGCGTCACTTGAACTTCTGGAGGGAAAGAAATTCAAGGCTATCGACATCCTCGACGATAAGTAAAGTTGATGGTTCATTGTTCGTAGTTCGTTGTTTATAAGTATTCAGCCTACGGTTTTACCGCTGTTTAACACAACGTGTGATATGTAAAGTGCAATACGTCATTGTGAGTCCTCCGCAGTCCGGCGCTTAAAAAATTTAAGTGACGGATGGCAATCTTATATCAATTGCGAATAATTAATGTGCTTATTCGTGTCATTTCGAGCGAGCCCAAAGAGCCTGCCCTGAGCGAAGTCGAAGGGCGAGTCGAGAAATCTATTTGAACAGATTTCTCCACTACGGGCCACTTTGTGGCCCTTCGGTCGAAATGACATAAGAGCACATTCTAATCACA